>Ga0105356_10003728_pt1 | contig 14883 bp, 12 predicted proteins | sample GOMGulsemesocosm_3_FD_83502 | JGI IMG/M metagenome (GOLD analysis project Ga0105356, IMG submission 83502) | Methane-oxidizing microbial communities from mesocosms in the Gulf of Mexico - GOM9D Gulf of Mexico | ecosystem: Environmental > Aquatic > Marine > Cold seeps | place: Gulf of Mexico...
ATATGCAGGCGTGTGGCATGGTAAACGATCATAGTTTTAATTGTCATAGAAGATCTGAAATTATAGAAAGTTATAAAAAAGGGCTATAAATAGCCCATTTTATATTCATTTATTTTGAATTTAATCTTTCGTTAAATTATATTTTTTCATTTTTTCAACTAAAGTTGTTCGCCTAACACCTAATATTTCAGCAGCTCTAGCAACAACAAAATCATGGCGTTCCAAAGCTTGTGTTATCAGACTCACTTCTAACTCACCTAAATATTCTTTAAGTTGAATGCCTTCATCAGGTAATAAACCCATAATGTTTTCAGGTTGCTCAAAGTCTTGTTCATCGTCTTCAAAATCAGTATCGTCAGAAAAACCAGAACCAAAAATATCATTTAATGCTTGGCGTTCTAAAATTTCTTCCGGGTACTCTGGTACAAAAGTATCAACGTCTAAATGTTGATACTTTTTAGGCAAGTCTTGCGCATCAATTACTTTATCAGGAAACATAATTACCATTCGTTCAACTAAGTTTGCCAACTCTCTTACATTACCAGGCCAATTGTGCTCTTTAAGGTTCTCTAAAGCTTGCTCTGTAAATTTAGCTGAGTTACCCCCTTGTTCAATATTTCTTTTCATTAACTCTTTGAGTAATAATGGAATATCTTCTCTTCGCTCTCTTAAAGCGGGATTTTCAATTGGAAATACATTTAGCCTGTAGTATAAATCTTCTCTAAATGAACCCGCTTCTATCATGTCATCTAAGTTTCTATGAGTCGCAGCGATTACACGTACATCAGCAGAAATTGCTTTTGTTCCACCCACTCTTTCATATGTTCGTTCTTGTAATACACGTAAAAGCTTAACTTGCATTTGCAACGGCATATCACCAATTTCATCAAGAAATAATGTACCGCCTTGTGCTAATTCAAAGCGCCCTTTACGAGCTGAGATAGCTCCCGTAAATGCGCCTTTTTCATGACCAAAAAGCTCACTTTCAAGCAACTCAGCAGGAATTGCACCACAGTTAATGGGAACAAAAGGTCCACTAGCACGTTTAGATAACAAGTGGATATTACGTGCAACCACTTCTTTACCTGTGCCTGACTCACCTAGAATTAAAACATTGGCATTGGTTATAGCAACTTGTTCGATTAAAAAGCGTATGTTTTTTATAGTGGGTGTTTCACCAATTAAACCATCAAAATGTTTAGAACCTAGGTTTGAATTATGGCCCCCCGGGATTAACCGGTGGTACTCTTGGCAGTCATGAATAAGCTGAGTGGTTACTGCGTAGTTAAAAGGTTCACTAATTAAACCAATTACATTCGCTAATGATAGTAATGGCTCAAGTGTTTCGCCTAATAATAAAAAAGGAATAGCTGGATTTTCACGTATAATAGTCTCATGCTCAATTGAACTACTCGCACCTAAAATAAATGAAGTAACACAATCTACAGGTAAAGCATATTTTTTATAATCTTGTTCACTGACTATTTGGTTCGCTTCATCTATAAAAGTTAATGAAGTTGACAACGCCTGTGCCCGGCTTTGATTTTCATCAAATATTAAAACTTTTGATGGACCTGTCATATTTAAAACTACTACATATTTTTATTATGTTTCTGATTGTAATCTGATTTAGTTTTGATGCAAGAATTTAGTGGCATTTTTTTGACGTATGTTATTATTTTGACGTAGTTAAGTTTATTAACTTCAACACTCAAAAAGGACCTTACTTAAAAAAACAAAACTGAGTCTGTATTAAAATTGATAAAAACATTTAAGAAATTAATAAATTGGACGATACTATAAGTATAAAATGAAATTAAGCCTCTTTTTCTGGCACTTTTCTTGCTGTGAATTTCATATATTAATTATTAGGATCCCGTTATGGCACATTTATCTATAAACAAATATCGTCAAGTCAGTGTTAATAATGTTCAAGATATGACCCCATACGAACAAGTAAATCTTATTTTTGTAAATATAATAGGTAAACTTGCAGCTGCAAAAGGTTCAATTGAGCGTAAAGAAATTGAAAAGAAAGGTAACAATATTTCTGTTTGTATTTCTTTAATTGGTGCGTTACAAGATGCTTTAAATATGGATGATGGCGGTGAAATTTCAGCAAACCTTGCTTCTTTATATGAATACTGCCAATACAAATTAGTTAACGCCAATGTCAATAATGATATTGAAGGGCTAATAGAAGTTTCTACGATTATTAAAAACATAAAAGAAGGTTGGGAAGCAATTCCGCAAGATATTAGACAAAACGATCAGGCTCAAGTTGCTGCAGGTTAATAATGAACTTTCATTTTGAAAATAATAAATTAACCGAGCTTTTTTCATCTTTATATACATCAATACAAAACGAAGATGGTAAATCATTAAAAATACAAAAAGAATTAGATTTATATATAAAATTTTTATGTGGAAACCCTAATACAAAACCCTCTCAAGGTGAGATCCTCTATTTAAAAGAAAATATAAATAAGTTATCTACAATTGCAGAACAAAAAAGAGACCATTCAGGGAAGAAAGTACTCAAGCAAAAACGTAATTCTAAAGCGATTGCTAAGTATCGCTCAGTTTAACAGCATAAAAGACGCAATAACTATGAATCTAGTTAACGCCATGATATAAATCTTTTAAATACAATTACTCCTTTTAAAGTCGCAGAGTATAACTATGTTCAATAACAAAAATATTTTAATAACAGGTGGAACCGGATCTTTTGGCAAAAAGTATGTAGAAACACTTTTAAAAAGATACCAGCCAAATAAAATTATTATATTTTCTCGTGACGAGTTAAAGCAATTTGAAATGCAACAAGTTTTCAATGCCCCTTGCATGCGTTATTTTATTGGTGATGTAAGAGATAAAGAAAGACTTAATAGAGCTATGCGTGGTGTTGATTTTGTGATCCATGCGGCAGCAATGAAGCAAGTGCCTGCAGCAGAATATAATCCCATGGAATGTGTTAAAACAAATATTAATGGTGCTGAAAACGTTATTGATGCGGCCCTTAATAATGATGTTGAAAAAGTAATAGCCCTTTCTACCGATAAAGCCGCAAATCCAATTAATTTATATGGTGCAACAAAACTAGCCTCAGATAAAATTTTTGTTGCTGCCAATAATATTTCAGGTGGTCATAAAACAACGTTCTCAGTTGTACGCTACGGTAATGTTGTTGGCTCTCGAGGCTCAGTAGTCCCTTTCTTTGAAAAGCTTGTTAAAGAGGGCTCAGATCATTTACCTATCACACATGTCGGTATGACTCGTTTTTGGATCAGCTTACAGCAAGGTGTCGATTTTGTTTTGAAAAATTTTGCGCGTATGTATGGCGGTGAAATTTTTGTACCAAAAATACCATCCATCAAGATTACAGATTTAGCATCAGCAATTGCACCTAATTTACAACAAAAAGAAGTCGGTATTAGACCTGGTGAAAAACTACATGAAATTATGTGCCCTGCAGATGATTCTTATCATACTTATGAATTTGATGATCACTTTGTAATAGCGCCCAGTATTAAGTTTAGTAGTAGAACCAATGACTTTACGATAAATGGGTTAAATGAAAATGGTACTTTAGTAAAACCTGAATTTGAATACAATTCAAAAAACAATACCCATTTTATGACTGTTGCTGAAATAAAAAGCTTTAATGAGCATGCTGAACTGTGATCCCCTATGGCAAGCAAGATATTAACCAACAAGATATTGATGCTGTTATTAATGTTTTAAAATCTGATTTTTTAACTCAAGGGCCTCAAGTTCCCGCTTTTGAGCAAGCTTTAGCAAATAAATGTAATGCACAGTACGCTGTTGCTGTTAATAGTGCCACTTCGGCATTGCATATCGCTAATTTAGCTTTAGGGGTAGGACCTGGTGACATTGTATGGACCAGCCCAGTTACTTTTGTAGCGACAGCTAATAGCGTTTTATATTGTGGTGCGAATGTCAACTTTGTAGATATAGACTTAAATTCAGGAAATATGTCTATAATCGCTTTAGAAAAAAAACTAATAGAAGCAAAAAATAATAATACGCTTCCTAAAGTCGTCATTCCAGTACACTTAGCCGGCCAGTCATGTGATATGCAACAAATTCACAGACTTGCAAAGCAATATGGATTTAGCATAATAGAAGATGCCTCTCATGCGGTTGGCGGACAATATCATCAACGCCCTGTCGGTTCTTGCCAATATTCAGATATATGTATTTTCAGCTTTCACCCGGTAAAAATAATTACCTCAGCTGAAGGGGGAATGGCATTAACAAATAATAGCGAAATTGCTGATAAGCTGAAATCTCTTCGCAGCCACGGAATTGTCACTGAACAAGAAGAAATGACTGAAGCAAGTCATGGCCCTTGGTATTACCAACAAATCGCATTAGGCTTTAACTATAGAATGACAGATTTACAAGCTGCTTTAGGATTTAGTCAGCTTAACCGTATTGAGACCTTCATTGATAAAAGAAATCAATTAGCGAAAATTTATGATCATGCTTTTTCAGAGTCTGCTTTAACAACTTTAACGCCTAAAAGTGATAGATTATCATCTTATCACCTTTATATTATTCAATTACCTGAAGCCAATATTGAAAAGCATCAACAAACAATAATTAAATTAAGAGAACAAGGTTTATGTGCGCATGTTCACTATATACCTGTGCATCTGCAACCTTATTATAAAGAACTCGGGTTTAATTCTGGTGACTTTCCAAATGCTGAAGAATATTATCAGCGTGCAATATCACTACCACTGCACCCTCAATTAACAGCTCAAGAGCAAGAATATATAATTGAACAAGTGATAGCTTTGATATGAAGCTGGCACTCGGCACAGTGCAGTTTGGTTTAGATTATGGGATCAGTAATAAAACAGGGCAAACTACTTCGAAGGAAGTTCAAAAGATCCTAAAATTAGCTGAACTCAATAATGCAACTTTACTTGATACATCATGTGCATATGGTAATGCAGAATCAATAATTGGCAGTTATACCACCCCAAATAAATTTGATGTTATTACCAAAACTCCTGTATTTAACAATAATATTGTCCAGAAAATTGATGCCTCAAAACTTACCAAATCTTTCAATGACTCATTAAATAATTTACAAATAAATCAAGCATACGGTTTACTAACTCACGGTCCTGAGGATCTATTAAAACCTGGTGGCCAATACTTATTTGATGCTATGAATCGCCTTAAGTTTGAAGGGAAAGTAAAAAAAATAGGGGCTTCAGTTTATAATAGAAAACAAATTATCGATCTTGTAAATACATTTAATATTGATTTAATTCAGCTTCCTTTTAATATATTAGATCAAAGGTTATTACACGATGGTACTTTCGATTTTTTAAAACAACATAACATTGAAATACATGTTCGGTCTGCATTTTTGCAGGGACTCTTGTTTATACCATTAAATGAACTGCCTGAGTTTTTCCTTCCCATAAAACCTGTTCTTACATGCTTACACAGAAAGTTATCTTCTTTAAGCCTTAGCCCTGCTCAAGCCGCTTTAGCATTTATTAATCAAACACCACAAATAGATAAAGTTATTTGTGGTGTTAATACTGCAGAACAATTACAAGAACTCACTGAAGCAATTAATACAACAATTGACCATGAAGATTTTTATCAATTTGCGCTTAATGAGCTTAAATTTATAGATCCTAGTCAATGGCCTTAAAGCTTAATTATCTATAATATCTAATGAAAGACGTGTTCCTTTAGAAAAATCATCCGAAAACTTAGAGCCTAATACCTGCTCATAAAATTTAGGTGCTAAACCATATGATGGTCTTACCGATTGGATATTATCACCAGTTATGACATCTCCTTTTTTAACATCTTTAGATATATATAGAGACCTTTTAGCTAATAAATTTTTCTTTGATGCTGGAGATAAATCATAAGATATTTTTCCTAAGGCCTTTTCTATGGTTCTCACTTCAGTGACCATCATCTTAAACTCACTCGGGTCTAATGAAAAAAACGAATCTACGGACTCTTCATTTTTATCTAATACAAAGTGTTTTTCAATAATTCTTGCGCCTAATGTTACAGCCGAAATAGCGACTCCTAGGCCTAAACTATGATCTGAAATACCAGATAAACAATCAAATTTCTCAGCTAGATCAGGGATCGTTCTTAAATTAATATCCTCAGGCGGTGCAGGATAGGCAGTCGTACATTTTAGCAATGCATAATCACGACAGCCATTTTCAATGAGCGTTTTAACTGCTAATTCAATATCTTCAAATGTCGCTAACCCTGTAGATAAAATTATAGGCTTTCCTGTTTTCGCAACGCTTTTGATTAATGCAATGTCAGTAATTTCAGGAGATGCTATTTTATAAGCAGGAACATTTAAATTTTCTAAATATTCTACAGCAGAAATATCAAAAGGAGAGGAAAAAACATCAATACCAATTTTTTCCCCCTCTGCAAGTAGTGCTTCATGCCATTCCCAAGGTGTATAGGCTTTTTCATATAAAGAAAATAATGTATTGTGACTTTCCCAGGCATTACCTGAGGGCAGTCTAAAATCTTCATTATCACAATCCAACGTTATTGTGTCAGCTCTATATGTTTGTAGCTTTACTGCATCAGCACCACATTCTTTTGCTGCATGAATAATTTCAATTGCCTTATCAAAGTCACCACAATGATTTGCCGACATTTCAGCAATAATATAACAAGGCTTGTCACTACCTAATTGTGTTTTATTTATAGTAAAAGAATTCATAAATATTCCATTTGTGGACTGTTTTTCTTAGTTACTTTTCTGAATTTAAAGATATTGCCAAACCTTCATTACGAATAATATGACTATTAACTATAAATACTTCAGGATTTTCATCTAAAAATAATTTAATTTTTTCAGTTGAATAAAAGCAGTTACTTTTGTTCAACTCTTTTATAAGTTGGGTCACAACAAATAAATCTTCTTGGTTATCTACGGTAAAACGATATTTAGCATCATCATTGCTATTCTCTAAAAAAGAGAAATTAAACAGTTCTGGATGCTGATATATATATAATGTCACATGTTCATGGTGAGAAGACTTAAGGGTATAATCGTTTAACTTTAGTAAAGTATTAGCAGAAACTACCTCGCAGTCTACACCTTCACAAAACCGTTCACTTAAAAAAGCATACTGAACTTTATTATCTAAGTAATACTCAATTAGGTTGTCGCATATTTCAGGATCAAGTAAAGGTGAATCACCGGTGATACGAACTATATCTGTCGCATTGTACTGTTTTACAACATATTGAAACCTAGAAAGTACATCATTTTCGCTACCGCGAAAAACATTGATACCTAATGACTCAACATACTCAACTAAAATATCATTTTCATGATTAGTAGAAGTCGCTAAAACAATTTCATCTATTCTTTTGGACAGTGATAAACGTTCAATTAAATAACCAATAAGTGGCTTGCCATCGACCTTTTTCATTACTTTATTTGGTAAACGAGATGAACCCATTCTAGCTTGTATCACTGCAACTATATTTCTTTTAGACTGCATCAATTTAACCTACTGAATCCACTATGGCATACTGGCCCCTCTAATAATGATTCAGTTATATTATCTTTCTCTGCTGCTAATATTAATTTAAAGACTTCTGCAACATTCTTTAAATAGAGGTCAACAATCTCTTTTGAATGAGCAGCACAAACATATATAACATTACTTGCTAAAAACCCACGTTTTAACATTTCTTGTGTAAATAAGGTTTTAACGACTAAGGGGTTTGAACCCTTTAGCAATAAAATCAAGACTGAATTTACACCTAATATTTCAAGGTTAAACCCTGACTTATCTGCAACCTCAATTAACCCCTTTCGAATGTAATCTCCGGTTTCAATGAGCTTAGTGGGAATGTTTTCATTTTCAAATACTTCTAATGTTTTCAAAGCAGCTACAAAACCCACTCTCTCAGTCCAGTACGAGCTACTGATAAAAGAAAGTTGCGCAGCATCCATAATATCTCTTCTTCCAATCACAGCAGAAATTGGATGACCATTACCTAATGCTTTTCCTAAAACACAAATATCTGGCTCAAAATCCCAAAGTAAATGCGCTGCTCCAGTATTTAATCTAAAACCAGAAGAAACTTCATCAAAAATAAGCACCATATCATTAGCTTCACATAAAGATTTTATTTGTTTAATAAAATTGATGTCAGGCTCTTCATGACGGAAAATCTCCATCATTACAGCCGCACATTCGCCTTTATTTTTTTCTAATATCGTTTTTAATGCTTTTATATCTCCAGCATTAAATGGTAATACTGTACCACCCAAGCCTTTAGGAACTCCTGATGGGCTAAGCCCCGGTAATAACTGGTTATCTAAATTTTTTGCGTCTTTTAAGTTTGTTGCTAAATACCAATCATGCCAACCGTGATAACCACAAAAAGCGATTTTATCTTTACCAGTATGCGCGCGTGCAATTCGAACAGCCATAGAACAGGCTTCTCCACCTGTTCGTGAAAATCGAGCTCCACCAGCCCAAGGGTGAAGTTCTATTAATTTTTCTGCGAGCTGTACTTCTTCAAAACAGTTTAAACTAGACATACAACCATCTGATACAGCGTTGATAACCGCTTCTGAAACTTCTGGATGAGCATAACCTAACGGAGAGGTGCCAATGCCCATAATACTCATATCGTAATAATGATTATTATCAAGATCCCAGACTTCACACCCAAATGATTTTTTATAGTACGCTGGCCATAATTCAGGCAAAAACATTTCAGCTCTTTTAGATAATAATTGATTACCTCCGGGAATTATTTTCTTTGCTTGTTCCCATAATTTTGCACCTGAATTTTCTTTTAGACTTTTTTTAGCCGGCATTATAGTAACTCCAAAAAATACCTTTCAATTTCAATGCTAGTTTACAAGCAAATATTGCTCCAGAACATATAAAATCAGAAAGATTTAATTTTTAAGCATTTAATAAAGATAGGATATTATTAGGTTGAGAATTTGCTTGAGCTAGCATCGCAGAGGTTGCTTGCTGGGTTATTTGATTTTTAATTAATTCTGCAGTTTCCATTGCATAATCAGTATCTTCTATACGCGAATTGCTTGCACTTAAATTTTGTGAAATATTTTGTAAATTATTAACAGTATGATCTAGTCGATTCATAACAGCACCCATTTGTGCTCTTTGAGTATCAACAATTCGAAGAGCATCATCAGCTGCAAATACGGCAAACTGAGGATTATCTTTAACCTCTAAATAATCGATCCCTAGATTTTTAGTACTAAAAGTACCTAAAGTTAATGTAATAATCTCTAATGCATTTGCGCCAACTTGTAAATCAACAACTCTACCACCAGCTCCACTAATATGAGCTTCATATAATTCGATACGTTGTTCCGTTATATCAGAATTAGTTGAAGGTAAATTATAATTAGTTGAATTAAAATCACCACCTGCATCACTGTCGTCATCTCCAGTTACATAAAGCTCTGTAAAACCTTTCGCTCCTGAATTACCTGAACCTAAGCCTGTCATTACAGTGTCATAATCAATTATACCGCCCGCATCTGAACCACTTAATGAACCAGAATCTATATTTGTTAAATCCATTTCATCTACTATAAACTGTTCAAAAACAGTTGGTTCAGCACCAACTGCTGGAGCACCACCTAACTCAGTAAATAAAGCTGCTTCATTTGCCCAACTTGTGGAAGCACCTAAGGCTGCATCTAAAGTTAAGCCATTGCTCAATTCAGACATTAATCCTTTAATACCATCAGTGCCAATTTTACTTTCAACATAGCGCATCACAACATAACCTCCAGAATAAACACCCGCTGTTGGTAATGCACCAGCTGGGTTTCCTCCTGCCCCCTGCCAATTAGTATCGAGCTCAGTCCAAATTGCACCGGCACCTAATGCTGCTATATCATTTGATAATCTCGAATCTGCACCACGGATAGCTTCTGCAGTGCCTTCTTTAAACCAAGTTGGAATATTGGACCAATCTCCAAAATTAGCCCCCATTGTCGCATGTACCATTTCATGTAAAACAACTTCATCCAATGCAAGTCCGTTAGGATCTCCTTTAGGTAAGTTTGAAGCATTAAAATCATCTAAATCAATCACCATAACTTGATTAAATGCCCCGATCCCAGCAACACTTGTCGCTTGTACATAAGCGGCTGTGCCACCCGCACCATCAACTTGCTCTAAATCAATTTTGAGTGTCTGCCCTTTGCCATCTATGCCAAGTTGATCAAAAATTATTTGTTCTGACTCTCTTAACCAAGATGAAGCTAAGCCATTGACCATATCTCTTTCTACAATATCAACTAAGCGTCCATCACCCATATCAAATAGCTTTTGACTACCAAAGCGAGTTGTTTCATTTATTCGATTAATTTCTAATTTTAACTGGTCTACTTCTTCTTGAATTGATGCCCTGTCACTCCTGCTATATGTACCGTTTGCAGCCTGGAGTGCTAAATCTCTTATCCTATGTAAGTTAGCAGTAACTTCAGTTAGTGCGCCTTCAGCTGTTTGTGCCATAGATATGCCATCATTTGCATTTCGTATCGCCACAGCATTACCATTAATTTTTGCAGTGATCCTATGAGACAATTGCATGCCCGCAGCATCATCTTCAGCATTATTAATACGCAGGCCTGAACTTAATTTTTCCATCGAATTTACAGTTGCATTACTCACAGTTGTTAACTGTCTTTGAGTAAAAAGCGAACTTAAATTGGTAGAAACAGAAAGCATAATGCCAACCTAAAAAAGATGTATACACTTATATCGGAATCTATTTCAAAATCTTTAAACTAATATCAAGTAAAATTACAATCAAATAATAAGTACATATCTTCATTATCGCCGTTAGCTATATAAAGCATTAAGACTCAACATAAGTTTCTTATTTACACTTTTGATAAAGATAAAATAATCAAATAAGTTAATTTAGGTATACTAATTGCTTTTACTATCATTAAGTCAATATTTCTGAGGTTTTAAATGGACATTATCAGCTCGAAAAAAGTTATTAATGACGAAGAGTTTAATTTTGTTATGAATGGTTCTGAAATTATAAGAATTGGACATGATGTCAATGAAGGCTATGAAGACAGGCATAAACTTTTTCAACGTTGCATTATTGATAAGGACTTCCCTACTTCGAACAGTTTAATCTCTAACTCATTTAACCATATAAAAAACGTGCTTTCTCCTGAAGTATGTCAATCATTAATCGCGGAACAAAAATCAGAAAATTTTAATCATAAAAAAGCATTACAATCTTTATTACCAGAAATATTAAACCAAGAAATAGATACTCAAGTTAAGAGTTATTTCAAGACCGAGTATGCGATTACGTGGTACGAATTTACTGAAGTTACGGCAGAAAACGATGAGTCTTTCTATTATACTAAATGGCATTGTGATGGCGGCCCATCCAAACATTTAAAAATCATGGTATATTTTAATGCAACATCAGAGCATGGTGGTAATACCTTTTTCTACCCAAAAGAAAAAACAACTGCGTTAAAAGACCAAGGCTATATCTTTTGTAAAATACAGGATAGAAAAAAAGATATCTCTTCTTTATTAAGCTATTTAGGTTTTGACCCTCTACCAGAGCAATATAATTTAACGCCTGGTGATGCCATTCTTTTTAATCCCTTTGATGTAGCTCACAGATGTGATGTACCTAAAGAAGGCCAGAAGCGATATACGCTTAGTTTATGCTTAGTGCCATCACCATTACCTTGGGATACTGTAAATCATTCTTATTGGCAGCCTGCACATCAATGTATGTCTTTTCAAGATATACAAAAAAGTATTTCACTACTACCTGTTCCCGTAAATTCAAAGTTAGAAAATGATACTATTTTAGTCTCAGGAACAGGGGGAATTCAGACAAAAAATGAATTAAAATATTTACTAAAAAATATTTTCTCTGATGATGTTTACGTTAATGATATGTATAAAAGGATCATCGAATTTGACCCTAATCTTAATCAAGTAACTGACCTAAATAAGTTAATGCAATTACTAAAAAACTCTTTCAAGGCATCAATTCCTTGGGAAGGTGTCCTTAAAAGTTTTGATACGCGTAATCTTCTAGAACTCGCTGAGTTTGAAGAGTCGAATATTAAATCAACCATTTGTTATAACCTTCAAGGGAAGCCTAATCCAAATGCAGTTTTTTGGCCAAACCCGACTCATCCAACCGTACCAAAAAATAAATTTGAGCAACTACCTTATGTTATTAAACATCCCATAATGACAAAAGATACACCCATAGGTTCAGCTGGCAGTTGTTTTGCTTTTGAGATATCTAAAGTATTACAACAAGATAATTATAACTATGTTATATCTGAAAGAATTGATGATCCTAACTCTGAAGTGATAGTGGATGGCTATAATCCAGGCGATAAGATTGTAAAATTTAGTGCTAATTATGGCATTATTTTTAATAGCCCTAGCTTTACTCAGCTTGCAGAAAAGGCATTTTCAAAAAGAAAACAACAAAAGCTGCTAGCCCATGTACCTGGAGGACTATATACAGATCCTTATCGAGAAAATGTTTTTTTCAAATCAGTGGCTGCATACGAAAAAGATTATGATGCACATACACAAGCATTAAAGAATACATTTTTAACCTGTGAGGTGTTTGTTATCACGCTTGGCTTAAATGAATGTTGGATGTTAAAAGATGGTACCGCTTTATCAAGAAACCCCAAAAGTGGTATGTCTCACTTAATAGAGCATAAAATACTTTCCGTTGCCGAAAATGTAGCCTACATACAAAAGTTTTTTGATATTATTAAAGAAAATAACCCTAAGTTTAAACTTGTGATAACACTCTCCCCGATTCCATTTTTAGCAACAGGTAGAGCAAATTCTCATCATGTAATAGAAGCTAATACGCATTCTAAAGCCGTATTACGAGTTGCCGCTGAAGAATTAGTTAAAAATAACAAAGATATGTATTACCTTCCAAGTTATGAACTGGTTATGGAATGTAGTCAAAACCCTTGGGAAGCAGATCATCGGCATGTTACTCAAGAAACTGTACAAAGAGTCATTGACATGTTTAAAGAAATGTTTGTAATTGACAATATTAAATAATGTAAGGATAGGTATGAACAATTGTATTGTTGTTGGCGGCGGTTTATGTGGGTTATTTTCTTCAATCATATTAGCCGATAAATTTAAAAAAGTTTATATCATAGATACTGATGCACAGTGTGGTGGCCTATTGAAGTCTGTAAAAGATGAATTAGGTATCGTTTATGATCAAGGTACTCATATTCCTAATACAACTGGCGTTAAAGAAATTGACAATATACTTTTTGGCCCTGAACCGGAACGAAAGCAACATTGGCAAGATTTAGGCAAGTTAAAAACAGGGAATTTCTTTAACGGTCAATGGGATCTTGAAACCCAAATAGTTGATACTAGAAAATTACCGGAACAGATATATCAAAAAGGTATTTTAGAGCTGCTTACCCTTACAGAACAAAGTAATGCTGAAGATATAGCAACCTATTTAAATGATACAATAGGTCCTACTTTTACTTCTGAAATTGCATATCCTTTAGTTAAAAAAATATATGGTCAAGATGTTGACGCCACAAAGCTAAAAACTAACTCATCTGTTAGCTACTTTGGTTTAAGTCGTGTATTAGGTTTAAATTCAGAAGTTACAAAAAAATTAAAAGAGCTTCCCGCATTTGATGATAAATTGGGCTATCACAGCACTGATGATTATAATCAAAGAGTAATACTCGATGGTACCGTAGAGCCCACCTATTATTACCCTACTAATGGTAAAGGTGTGCAATATTGGATTGATGGTTTAATAGCTCAAGCTAAAACCAAAGGCGTTGAGTTTCTTACCCAGGAATCTATCAGTAAAATAGAACATGAAAATGGATCTATTACTAAAGTTCACTTAGCCAAAAGTAATCTGAAATTAGAATGTGACTTTTTATTTTGGAGTGCGCCACCCGCATTAGCCCTACATGCTGCGGGAGTTCCCAGCAAAAAAGTAAAATTAGACTTCAGAACAGCAAATATTTTTCACTATAATTTTGATTTACCTATTCTCAATTCTGAATCTCACTATATTTGGAACTGGGATCTCGATGCTAAGAGCTTCCGTGTTACTTTACACCCTAATTTAGATAAAAATAAGCACACTAACCATTTAACAATTGAAGCGCTATCAGGTAGAGATGACTATGAAGAAATTACATCTGAAGATATGTTAAATGAATTAATTAATATGGGTCTTATTTCCAAAGAAGCTAAAGTAATTAGCCAACTCAGGCAAACCATTCATAATACATTTCCAGTTCCAACATTTGAATTCAGTGAAGCAACAAAGGATAATTATGACAAATTATCTCAAGAGTTTATTAATGTAATGGTATCAGGACGTTTTAGTGGTAAATACTGGTTTCATGGAGATGTAATCAAAGCTGCGTATGACGAAATACAACTTAGGTTTTCTTAATTAATGAATACAGAACATAAATATTAAACAATGAATAAATTTATCTTCCAATGTAATGCAAATGAGCTATGTGGTTTAGGGCATTTAATGCGATGTTTAAACATTGCTGTTGCCTTAAAAGCACAAAATAATGAAAACCATATTATATTTAATGGAGAGTTTAATTCTTTTGCAAATAAATTATTAAGTCATAATAGCTTTGGTATAACTAATACACAGAGTTTTGATAGTTTTCATGATACAACTTTGATCTTGGATGACTATTGTCTTTCTCAGATTGATATAGACCTAATAAGAAGCAAAGTGAAAACCTTCATTAAAATTGATGATTTTAATGAGTTTGAT
>Ga0105356_10003730_pt1 | contig 14881 bp, 10 predicted proteins | sample GOMGulsemesocosm_3_FD_83502 | JGI IMG/M metagenome (GOLD analysis project Ga0105356, IMG submission 83502) | Methane-oxidizing microbial communities from mesocosms in the Gulf of Mexico - GOM9D Gulf of Mexico | ecosystem: Environmental > Aquatic > Marine > Cold seeps | place: Gulf of Mexico...
ATCCCTAATAAATCTGCCGCTTTTGACATGTTTCCTTCAGATAATGCATATGCTTTTTGAATAGCAATTGACTCTGCTTGTTCACGCACTTGTCTTAAGTTTAAATTCAACTCTAAGGTTTCATCTGTATGATCAAAAAAGCCTAAATCAAACGCTGTAACTTGGGTACCAGTAGTCATAATAACCGAGCTTTTCACTTTATTTTGTAGTTCACGAATATTACCTGGCCAGCGATGCGCTTTAATAGCGCTTAGCGCATCATCAGAGAAGCCTTTGACATTACGCTTATATTCTAGTGCATAAAGCTGTAAAAAGTACTGAGCGAGGATTAATACATCTTCATCTCGATCCCTAAGCGGTGGAATATTTAAAGTAAATTCACTTACTCGGTAAAATAAATCTTCACGGAATGTTTTTGCTGCAACCATTTCTTCTAAGTTTTGATTCGTTGCACAAACAACACGTACATCAACCAAAATCTCTTGTCGACCGCCTAAACGCTCAATGGATTTTTCCTGTAAAAAACGCAGTAATTTTGCCTGTAAATTAAATGGCATATCGCCAATTTCATCTAAAAACAAAGTACCACCTTCAGCACATTCTATTTTACCTTTGGTAGTACGGTGTGCACCAGTGAATGCTCCTTTTTCGAAGCCAAATAGCTCACTTTCCAATAAAGTTTCAGGAATCGAAGCACAATTAATCGCAATAAAGGGCTTCTTTTTACGATCGCTGGCTAAATGTACCGCTTTTGCAGTCACCTCTTTACCTGTACCACTTTCACCAAGTAACAAGGCCGTGATGGATGTTGGCGCAATGCGTTTCACCATCATGCGTAAACGTTCTATCGCTTCACTATTCCCTATAATACCAATATCACTACCGGCCACAGCTCGCATATCACGATTTTCTTTTTCAATCGTCGAAACACTAAATGCTCGGGCAACAATGGTATTGATCACATCGGAATCAATTGGTTTTTGATAAAAATCATAAGCGCCAGCTGCAATGGCTTTTAGTGCATTAGTTCGATCTTCATTGCCAGTAATAACAATAACTTTAGTATGAGGAGAAATTTTCAGAATTTCATCTAAAGCTGCTAAGCCTTCTGTAGCATTCGCTGCATCTGGTGGTAAACCAAGATCTAAAGTAACAACTTTAGGCTCATGGCGACGTACAGCAGCAATAGCACTCTCTCTATCGGCAACCAAAATGGCATCATAATCTGACAAACTCCATTTCAACTGTTTCTGAATACCTTTATCATCATCTATGATTAATAATTTTTCCATTCTATCCTCAAATTCTCCTGACTATTGCTATTTAGATTGCTACCTAAAAACTGGATTCATCGGTAAATAAATAGTAAATAAAGTGCCGGTGCCTTCAGTACTCGAAACTTTTATCGTTCCGGCAATACTTTCAATAAATTGTTTTGCCTCGAAAACGCCTATCCCCATTCCTGCATTGCCTTTGGTAGTATCAAAAGGTTTGTATAGTCTTTGTTCAATAAAGGTTGCTGACATACCGCAGCCGTTATCTTCTATTTCTATTTCTATGCATTCTTCATTTTGACTTAATCTTACGTTAACCCATCCATCTGCTTTTGTCGCTTCTTGTGCATTTTGAATGAGATGATTAAGCACAGAATCAAAGGTTTCATGATCAATCGCCATTCTACAGTTTTCAACGGAAGTATAATTAACTTTAGGCGTTTCTACATTTCGCTGCGTAATAACTTGTTCAATTAACAGTGATATATCAGTATCACTGCTTGATGATTGCACAACTTGCTTGTTTCGTAGCTGTGATAAGACTTTAGCCAGCCTTTCTGTTGCTGATTCGACCGTCTCAAATACATCATCAATAAATTCAGGATTATTTCTATGCTTAGTTGCATTAGAAGTAATTAAAGCAAGCTGTGCTTGTACATTCTTAAGATCATGTACCAAAAATGCTGACATTCGGTTAAAAGCATCAAACTGTTTAGACTCAGCTATTTTATCATTCGCTTCATGTAAAGACACAAAATTAGCAAGTTGTTTTGAAACAGCAAAGAGTAGATCTCTATCTTCCCAATGAAGTTGTTTGAATTCTTTAATATTAGATAATACAAACAGACCATAAAATGCTTTACCTATAAATAAAGGTACAACAATACGCACATTTTTTTGTCGACATAAAGCTACATCTAATGAAAGTTCAGGGTAAATAGTCGGCGTAGATTCGAATTCATCAACATCGATAATCCAGCTCTTTTTGTGAAAAAATTGACTGAATTGAGCAAGCTGAAGATTAAAGCTTTCATCAATTTCAACTCCTTTACTATATTTCACTTCAAAGCCTTGTGCGGAAGATCTTTTAATAATAGCGCCACTTGATGCGCCAAGTTTCGACATCATGATATTAGTAGCCATTTCATAATTACTTTCTGCGCTAGTAGTTTCAATTCTTTCAATCAAATCGAGCCATTCATCGCGATATTCATAACGATTAGCGAAGAAATTCTTCGCAATAAAAACTTTAACTCGACGCCTTAGTGACTCTGTAATTAATAGAGCCGCAAGCACAATGCCACTAAGCATTAAAAAGCCAATACTAAAAACGCTGCCCCACTCCCCACCAATATAATTGATAACGTAACCGGCAAAGGCCATTACTAATAAATAAAGGCCAGCAATCATCAACATAGAACTATAAAAAACTACATGTCTGGACACAAAAATACGCACTGAACCATCTTTTATTCGGCGTGTACTCACTAATAAAAATGGTATGACTGCAACGGAAATATAACCCCGGCTATACCAGAAATCAAAATCGATACCACCAACCATTGTTGCCTGTGCGTACAAGACAAAATCAAAAACAGCAATACTCGCCAAGGCAATAACTAGTGGCCATATAGCCCAACGAATATGGTCATCTGCACTACGATATAATTGCTCCAATAAAACTAAGCACCATAGATTTAGCACTATAAATAATAGAAAAATATATTCATAAGAAACATTTAATAGATAACTTGTTGCCCAACAAGCAATCATTAATATCAGCCAAATACTTGCATATTGGCGAATATGATAATTTGAGAGTAAGTGTCGAATAGATTTTATTTCGGTATTACAAATCAATACTAAAATTGACCAGCTCGCTATTTTTAAGCCATCAGCCAGCATCGCCCATTGTAAACTTAAGCCTAATTTAATTTGAAATAAGGCAACAAAGTTAGCGCTTAATGTAATAATTACCGAAACCAACATCCACCGCGCTAAAAGCGTTTTATTTCTCGCAGCAAAAATCAGTAAAGAAAAAACAAAATAGGCAAAGGCTCCAAGTGAGAAACCTATTGATCCGACAAATTCCATAATAGTTAAAACTTCTTATTGAGTTTTTATTCGTGTAAATAATTCAGTAAGCACTGGTACGAGTAGGAAACTAGACAAAGCTGAAATACATAAACCAGAAATAATCACTACGCCAAGTGGTTGCCATAAACCGCCACCTAAAATAGTTAAAGGTAATAATCCACCGATAGTAGTTAACGTAGTTAATAGAATAGGCGTAAAACGAGTCGCACTGGCATCTAATATCGCTTTCCTTTTATCCCCACATTCCGCCATGTTTTTATTGGTAGTATCAATTAAAATAATCGCGTTGTTGACAACGATTCCGAACAAACTAATTAAACCAATAAACGCCATCATCGAGAATGACAAATCTAGAATGTATAAGCCAATTACAGAGCCAGCAATAGCAAATGGAATTGAGCTGAAGATTATCAAAGGCTGTAAGAATGATTTAAATTGCAATACTAAAATAGCAAAAATACCAACCGCAGTTACAATCATTATTTGCGATAACCCCGCAAACGACTCTTGTCGTGTTTCCTCTTCGCCTCCCAACGTATAATACATGCCATCAGGAAAAGTATAATTTTCAAGATAATCAATAAGTTGAGTTGTAAGCTCATTCACCAGATACCCTTGGTCAGCGTCAGCTGAAATTTTAGCCATTCGCTGTTTTTGATAATGGAAAAACTCACTATGGCCTTTAGCAAGCTTAGTGGTAACCACTTGGTTTAATGGTACCAATTCACCGAGTTTATTAGATATATAGGTATTATTAAGTACATCTATATTTTGCGTTTCACTGCGCACCAGAATGGGGTAACTTTCACCATTTTTATCACTGAACTTACCGACAAAACTACCAGTTATGAGTGTTTGTAAAGTCGTATCTAAGCTATTAATATCAATATTAGCCATACCCGCTTTTTCATAATCAATTACCATATGTAATTCACTATTTGCTTTACCAATTGGGTTTTCAATATTAATGACCCCGTTTATCGAGCTCAATTTATCTGCTAAGTCTTGTGTTACCTTTTCCAGATCATCCAATGACTCACTCAGTAGTCGAACTGTGATTGGTTGATCGGTGACAGGCCCTTGAGTAAACTCTTTAATAGTTATTTTGGCTTGCTGCCAGCCTGAGAACTTAGCCCTAAGCAGACCAACAAGATCAGCCACCTCTTTTTCATCAAAGGCTTTTAAAACCACCAAAGCCTGACCAAAATTGGCTACACCACGCTTAGGTATTTCATTGTAGTAAATACGAGGGTTTGAACTACCAACATTTAGCGCTACTTGAGCAATGAGCTTGTGTTTTGTTAATTCCAACGCAATTTCTTGCATCACTTGGTTGGTATATTCTAATGATGAATTAGCTGGCGCCTCTACATCTAATAAAATCATTGGTTTTTCCGCTTTGGGAAATAAACTCAAACCCACTTTGCCAAATAATGAAAACATCGCAACCAAGGCAATGAGTGAAAGTACAATTACCGCAACTTTTGCATTCAATACTTTTTTCAAAAACTGACTATATATACCTTCCGCAAACTGATTAACAAAGTGCTGTAGGCTTTTAACTTTTCCCGTTTGTACTGTAAAAAGTTTACTTGCTAATAGAGGTGTAAAAGTTAATGCTAAAATCAGAGACGCTAATAAAACAAGTATCACGGTAACCGGCATTGAGCGAATAAAATCCCCCGTATCACTTGCGATCATTAACATCGGCAAAAAGGCAAACATGGTAGTAGTAGTGCCACTGGTAATTGCCCAACCGACTTTACTCGTGCCAGCAGCCGCCGCTTCTTTTAAACTGGCAAATTTGTGCTTTTCTCGATGAATACTTTCCGTTACTACAATCGCGTTATCAACCAATAACCCTAAAGCGATAATTAACCCTACAATCGACATTTGTTGCAAACCAAAACCGGTAAAATCTAACCAACCAATAGCAATAAGAAAAGATAATGGAATTACAGCAATAACAACCAGTGCTTCTCTTACTCCTAAGAATAATAGTGACATAACCCCTACTAGCAATAAGCCTTGCCATAAATTTTCAAAAAAGCCATTCACCCGTGTTGTCACACTTTCGGCTTGTTTAAAAACAAGATCGAGTTTTACATCATTCGGCAATTGCTCCTTAAATGAGTCAACTACCGTTTTGGCTTTTTCGGTTAAGCTAAATATATTGGTATTACTTCGTTGTTCGACGGTTATGAAAATAACGGGTTGCTGATTAAAATAGGCTAAATAGCTTGGTTTAACATTAGAAAATTCAACTTGTGCAATATCTTTTAACCGTAAAACTAAATTATTATTTGAGAGTATTACCGTTTCCCGCAGTTCATCAATTTGCTGAAAGTTTCCGCTCGATTTAACATTAAACCGGCGAGTACCTGCATCAACAAAGCCAGGCGTAATATTCACTGCCCTGCGTTGTAATTGCTGATTAATTTCAGCGACAGAAATACCATAATGTTTTAATACATCTAAATTTAAATCAACTGCAACCACTTGTTCAGGAAAGCCCCACACATCGGCCTTTTTAACACTATTTATTCCTTCTAAGCGTTTTTCTAACTGTTTGGCATAAAAGGCCATTACCTTGTAATCAGTTGGTTCGCTCCATAATGCCATTTGAATCACAGCAACACTTGTTGGCGTTGCTTTTAAAACTAAAACATCTTGTACACCACTAGGCAAATTAGGCTTTACAGAGGCAACCGCTTGTTTTATTTCATTGAAGGCGGTTTGTGGGTCACTTCCGTATAAAAAGGTAACTTCAATACGAGTGCCATCATTTTTTACTTGGCTTTCAATTTTTTTAATTCCCTCAATATCAGCAAACTCTTCCTCTAAGGGATTAACCACCAAAGTTTCAATATCATTGGGGGATGCTCCAGGATAAAGGACTTCGACTAATATCATAGAAATATCAAACTGAGGGTCCTCAGAACGAGGCATACTAAAATAAGAAACAATACCCACCAGTACCATCAAAATAACAACGGTCAGGGTAAATTGAGAATTATTGATTGCTGTACTGGGTAAACGCATAAGGCTAATGTCCAGTTGTAGAGTATTGCTGCCAACCGTGAATAACAAAAGCTATTTCAGTATTATGACTCTGTGCACGTAAGTAGAGAAAATTGCTATCAACATTCACCACATTAAAAGATTGCTGAATTAAGCCACTTACATCTTCATTTTGTATTAATAAAACAGCATCACCATTACTATGCATTTTTACCAATGCACTAAGTGGCACTTGGTAGACAAACTTGTCACTATCAAATGTAATATTCACCTGAGCCAACTGACCTGTTACAACGCCTTGTCCTGCAGTGATACCTTCAAGTAAAACATCAATTAAATAGAGCTGATTATTGGTATTACTCTGAACAGGGATTTTTGAAATTTTTCCGTTCAACTGCCCTAAACTTGGTAAAAACACACTCACTTTCTGCCCTAGTTTAACAAAGCCAATCTCTTTATCGGTTAGCCCTACTTTTATTACCAAGTTATTATCAATAGCAGCTATTTCTAATACTTCTCTGTTGGGTGACTGTAGTTCATCCAACTCACTAGTTCGTGACAATACAACACCTTTAAAAGGGGCAATAATTTGTGCTTTTTCAAGGTTATAAAATGCAACTTTATATGCTGCTCTTGTTGTTTCTAGCCGAGTTTCAGCTTGCTCTAAATCAAATTCTGAACTCATATCGTTTTTGATCAGTTCGGCTAATCGTTTTACATTACTTTTCGCCTGCAATAACTCAGCATAACGAGAATTTTTTGCTTCTTTTAGCTCAAAAGTATCCAGAGAAGCGAGTATTTGATTTTTTTCAAAAGTATCTCCTTCATCAACGGATAATTGCTTTAAATAGCCCGAACTTTTAAACGACAAGCGTAAAGTTCGTTTAAAGTCGACTTTGCCACCACGCTTGATCGACTGGCTATAAGGAGTTACATCTATCTGCCTCACTTCATAGTCTTGCGCTAACGCAGAGAAGGCAGATAAAGACAAAAATACAAATGCGAATAAACAGTAAAAAAGTGATTTCATAATATTACAAGGGAACTACCGTGTTGTTGTAAATCATATTTATTATAGCGCTTACTTTAAGCTTGATAAGGTTAAATGTACATTTTTTTAATTGAAAGGTGTTGATATGGCTAAATTTAGAACATCGTAGCGAGACTTATTCAGAATGAGTAATGGCGCTCCCGGCAGGAATCGAACCTGCGACTTAGACTCCGGAGGTCCACGTGAGATCCACTTCACCACGGGAGCATTCATTATCAGGCAGGGATTCTAGTCAAAACGCGTCGCTATTACTAGCCCAGTGATAAAAAATATAAACAGTAATGTTTAAAAACAATAGAGTTAATTAAGTAAATACGATGGATTGAATATTTGTTATTGTTATATGATCGTTAATACATATTAATGGTCTGCTTTATCTAAGGATGTGATGAAGATAAAGCCACCTTTAAAGCGCTCAAATTATCAGGAGATAAAATGGAAGACAAACAATCGTATTGGTCAGAAAATTTGCGCCTAATATTTATATGCCTTGCCATCTGGTTCGTGGTTTCATTTGGTTTTGGTTTGCTATTAGTAGAACCATTAAATGAAATTCGTCTAGGAGGATATAAACTAGGCTTCTGGTTTGCACAGCAAGGTTCAATCTACACATTTGTCGGTTTAATTTTTTGGTACGGTAAGAAGATGAACGCTCTTGATAAAAAATATAATGTAGAGGACGTGTAATGGATGAATTAAAGCTCTATACGTGGATCGCAGTTGGGGGTACGTTCGCACTTTATTTCTTTATTGCTTGGTGGGCGCGTGCTGGCTCAACAAGTGAGTTTTATGCCGCTGGCGGTGGTATAACACCATTACAAAACGGGATGGCAATTGGTGCCGACTGGATGAGTGCTGCGTCATTCATATCAATGGCAGGATTAATTGCTTTCTTAGGTTATGGTGGTTCAGTCTTCCTAATGGGCTGGACTGGTGGCTACGTTTTACTGGCGCTGTGTTTAGCACCTTATATGCGTAAACATGGCAAGTTTACCGTACCTGAGTTTATCGGTGACAGATATTATTCAAAAACGGCCCGCATTGTTGCAGTAGTTTGTTTAATTATCGCGTCTTTAACTTATATTATCGGTCAAATGAAAGGGGTTGGTGTTGCATTTTCTATGTTCCTTGAAGTTGAATACGATATGGGCCTATATATTGGTATGGCCGTAGTATTTGTTTATGCAACTTTAGGTGGCATGAAAGGAATTACATATACACAAATCGCACAATATTGTGTACTGATCACCGCATATACCATTCCGGCAGTATTTATCTCATTACAATTAACAGGTAACCCAATCCCACAACTAGGTTTAGGCTCGACATTAGCTGATGGCAGTGGTGTATATTTATTAGATAAACTAGACCAAGTAGTTGCTGAATTAGGCTTCAAAGAATATACGACATCGACCTTAGGTGATGTAGAAATGTTTGCTTATACACTATCTCTTATGATTGGTACGGCTGGCTTACCTCACGTAATAATGCGTTTCTTTACTGTTCCTTCCGTTAAAGCAGCACGTCAATCAGCGGGTTATGCCTTAGTATTTATCGCTTTATTATATACTGTTGCTCCTGCAGTAGGCGCAATGGCTCGTTTTAACCTAATGAACACTATTGAACCCGCAGCAGGACAAAACCTTGAATATTCTGAGCGTCCTCAATGGTTTAAAGATTGGGAAAAAACAGGTCTGTTGAAGTTTGAAGACAAAAACGGTGACGGTAAAATAAAATATACTGCTGATAAAGAAGTAAATGAAATGGTTAAAGTTGACCGTGACATTATGGTATTAGCTAACCCTGCAATTGCAAACTTACCAAACTGGGTGATCGCATTGGTTGCTGCTGGTGGTTTAGCTGCCGCATTATCAACTGCAGCAGGCTTATTGCTCGCAATATCCTCCGCCATTTCCCATGATTTAATGAAAGGTGTTCTAATACCTGGGATGGATGAAAAAACCGAATTAAGATCAAGTCGCATCGTGATGACAATATCTGTTTGTGTCGCAGGCTATCTCGGTTTAAATCCGCCAGGATTTGCCGCAGGAACTGTGGCGCTGGCCTTTGGTTTAGCCGCGTCGAGTATATTTCCTGTCTTAATGATGGGAATATTTTCCAAGAAAATGAACAGTAAAGCCGCAATTGCAGGTATGTGTTCAGGTATCGGTGTAACAATGTTATACGTATTCCAACACAAAGGAATTATGTTCATCCCAGGTACTTCATTCCTAGGGGGCATGGAACCAAACTGGTTCTTTGGCATTTCACCCAATGCCTTTGGATCTGTAGGTGCGTTCGTTAACTTTTCCGTAGCATTTATTGTACTTAAAGCGACTGCTCCAGCGCCAAGCCACATTCAAGAACTGGTAAATAACTTCCGTACACCTCACGGAGAAGTTGCGAGTACTCATAGTCACTAGTTGAACTATTATAAAATGCGATTAAAGACTCCATCACAATTGAGCCGGAGTCTTTATTTTCAAAGTAAATTAATAACTTAGCACAATATAACCACTATGAATAAACACACTAAAATAGCTATTCTCGTAGCACCAATCCTCACTATATTAGGTTTTGCTTTAGCCGATTTATGGGAAGAGAGTGAAGCACAAATAGTACGTGCATTTAAATTAGTGCCCTTTGGGAGTTGCGATGTTACTAATCAAAAATGTATATTAAAATCTGGTGAGTTTGAGGTGAACGTAATGGATAGTAATGGAGTAACAACAATCAACTCCACTTATCCAATCGATACGGCTACTTTATTTCTTGTTGATAAAAAGAACCAAGCAACACATTATCGATTAGGTATGAAAGACTCTCCTTACTACTGGAAACGCGAAACACCGCTAAGTAGTTTAATTACCAATAAAGGCGACCGTTACAAATTACGTTTAATTATTGAAATTAAAGGCGGAAAATACTTTTCTGAGTTTTATACCGAAGTAGCCAAATAACTCATATTCTAACAGAGCTCCCTTGCTGAATCGCTCCTAACGCCTATTGAGAAAACATGAAATATTTTTATCATCTAGTAACCGAATTCATAGCTGTGCTGCACAATGATGAACAATGATGAACAATGATGAACAACAACTTTAATTTATTAATTAGAACCGTTAAGATTAGTTATTGATTTTTTATAGCTTTTTAAACATGACCCGAGAACACCCACAAAATCATTTATGTAGCGTCACTTTACTCGGTAATCTGGTCAATACTCCAACCATTCGCTATCAAGCAAACCCTGTTATTGCCGTTGCTGAGTTTACTATGGCGACACATAGTCAATGGTTCGACAAAACAACCAATAAAAAAAAGGAATGGACCAGCTATCATATAATCAAAATGATTGGCGATGTCGTTGAAAGAACCTTATTACATGCACAAAAAGGCGATATAGTATTAATTCAAGGCTACTTAGTGGATAGCAAAAAATCAGCACGGCAAATTATTCATGCAACCTACGCCCAACCCTATGCAAAAGGCTATGCACGTTCGATTAATCAAATTCACTGTACAGGTCAACTATCTAGCGAAGTGAAATTAGTCACCACAGAGCATAATAAAACTTTAGCAGAACTTAGCTTAACTATTGATTCTTATTGCTACACGCCCTTGAGTAATGAATTAAAACGCCATACTTTATCCCGTACAATTCACATTTGGGGTAAGCAAGCACAACATATTGCTGATAATGCATCGATTGGTGATCAATTCATTATTGATGGTAAGCTCAATTATTTAAATAACGAGCAGAAATCTCAATTTATTGACGCGCAGCAAGCGGTCTTGTTAAAACAATAAGCTCATTGATTTTTCATCCTTTTGTTCTATTATTCTTTTATATCAATTGTCTATTAGGCTTGAATATAAAAACATATGACAGGACAATTAATACTAATATTCCTTATTGTATTTCTCTTATTAGCGCTGCTATCTCTTAGACGCCGGCGTTCGATGGGTAATACCCTACGTTCTACATTCAGTCATTATCTTTACAATGAAGAAACACAGCAGTTATCATTATTCATCAATGAGCAAAATACGCCTGATCGTAGCTTTCCTCTAAATACTGTCAGCCAATACCAAATCATCTTAAATACGCAGGTTGTTTTTTCCTTCAACAGAGATGAAAACCTACTATTCTCTCAATACATAATTGATCAGCTAAAGAAAACTTTTGATCAGGAGTCTCATCATAAAATGATTCATAATCGTATTCGCAAAGTCTCTTTAGTGATCACGATTGACAGCAAAACAAATTACACTATTTGCCTTTATTTAAGAAAAGGAAATAGACGTTTTACCAAGAAACGCTTTAATGAAGTGCTAGAAGAACTTATCACATGGTGCTTTATCACATTAAAAAGTACTGAAGATATTAGCAATATTTTAGCCTCAAATAGCTCAACAATAGTTCACGAAAACTCAAAAGTGAATTTAGCTGAACCTAGCTTATCTCAGCCTGCAGAAAGTAATGAAAAGAAGTTAGAAAAGTCGAATGATGCTGATGTGATAAATCAATTAGACAAATTAATCACATTAAAATATGAAGGACTTCTAAGCGAAGACGAATTTAACTTAGCAAAAGCGGAGTTATTAAATGAATTCACAAAAAATGAATGACACCTTCGCCATGAAAGTGCCATTGGGTTACGCTAATCTAATGACAGTAAATACTTCACTAAATTATGATAATCTTGTTCAGGGTTGCTTTTATCAAGTGAGGTCGTAATTAAACGATATTTACCATTGATAATAACAGCTGGTACAGCCGTTATACCACCACTTTTACTTAATGTTTCTTGATGATTATGCATCGAAGCGGCTTTTGTTTTCACTTCATCACTTGCTATTGTTTGATCAAATTTATCGCCATCAACACCATTGATAACAAAAACATTTCTCACATCTCGTTGTGAAGTAAATACCGCACGGTGTTCATGGATATATTTAAAAATAGCCGCAACCTGACTTTCTTCTACCTCTAAAACTTGTGCAGTAACTAGCGCTTTAGTTAACAAAGCTTGCATCTTATGCGATGCACTTCGTAAAAAATCTACGTGATTTCTTACGAAAGAGACTCCCTCAGGTAAGTTCTTTTTAACTGAAGCCATTAATGGCTCAGCACGATAACAGTGAGGACAATAAAATGAAAAGTACTCTCTTACCTCCGCTCCTGTTGCCGCTATCCCTTCAACTTTCACATAATGTTTGTCTTCTTGATAATCAGTTGCATAACTGCTTAACGAACTAAGCAGTAATAAAGTCATTGTTATTATTTTTTTCATTTTTTTTCCTAATACATTTGAACACTTCAAAAATTTATTTATGGCATTAAACTTAGCGGCTGTTGTTGTAATGCAGACATTTGCTCTTTCAACATCAATATCTGATCTTCCCAGTACCTTTCGGTATTGAACCAAGGAAAACTGTGAGGAAAAGCAGGATCTTGCCAGCGCTTACATAACCACGCCATATAATTCACTACCCGCATAGTACGCAATGATTCAATCAAGGCAAACTGTTTTGTATCAAATTCAAAAAATTCTTCATAACCTGACAATAATGTATCAAGTTGCAACAATTGTTGTTGCCTGTCACCAGATAACATCATCCATAAATCTTGAATAGCCGGCCCCATACGACAATCATCCAAATCAACAAAGTGTGGCCCATCATCTGTCCACAAAATATTACCTGCATGACAATCACCATGTAAACGGATCAACGATGAAGAGTCTGGTTGGTATTGTTTATGAGCAACCTCGATCACTTGATCTAATATGGTATAAAAAGCCAGCGATATCGACTTAGGAACAAAGCCAGATTGTTTGATAATCTCTCGAGCGCCAGTTAACATTTCTTCACGGGTAAAAGTTGGTCGGTGTTTAAATGGCGTTTTGGCTGCAACCGAGTGAATACGGCCGACAAAACGCCCCATCCACTCCAGCTGATTTAAGTTATCAACCTCAAATATTCGTCCGCCTCGGCATGGGTAAATAGCAAAATGATAACCTTTATGAGAGAAGAGTGACTCACCATCAATTTTTAACGGCGCAACCATTGGAAGTTCTTGCTCAGCTAGTTCAAAAGCAAATTCATGCTCTTCACGTAATGCTTCTTCAGTCCAACGTTGTGGACGATAAAATTTAGTAACATACTTCACCAAATTTTCATCATGAAACTGATAGACACGGTTTTCGTAGCTATTTAGTGCTAACAAACCACTATCAACCAGAATGCCCGTCTCCTCAATACCATCAAGGATCAGATCAGGAGATAAAGACGTAAAATCAAATACTGACATTTATTATTAAACCATTTTAAAGAATCGACTGTCATGCCTTAATGATACAGTCGGTTCTTTAGATATCAATGTATATAATTAGTGGACCACATTAAAAAAACGACTGTCATGGCTTAATGATACTGAATCGTCTTCGGAGACTAACTCAATATTAAAAGTGATATTCGACATATAGCTGTTTAATTCTTCTGGTGCTACAGATATGCTCATAGGCAAGGTATATACTGACGCAGCTTTTACCATAACTTCTTGTTCGCCATGCCATTGGGTATTACTTATCCCAGTAACCGATAAGCGATAATAATTATCCTTTTGTGATTTATTCAATATTTTAAGGGTATAAACATTTTCAATATCACCATTAAAATTTTCTTTGGCTAATTCAGTTCGATCTCGAATAATATCTAAAGAAACCGGAACTCGACTTATTACCTCAATAATTAATAAACTACACATAACTGTGAGTACCACGGCATAACCAATTAATTTTGAACGAATAAAATGTACTTTTTTACCACTTAATTGATGCTCAGTGGTATAGCGTATCAATCCTTTCTCATAATTCATGCGATTCATCACCCCATCACAGGCATCAACACATGCGCCACAATTGATACATTCGTATTGCAAACCATTACGAATATCAATACCTGTTGGGCAAACTTGAACGCATAAATTACAATCGATACAATCCCCTAAGCCCATTGCCTTATGATCTTGTTTTCTGCCCCGTGGCGCTCTTGTTTCACCTCTATGATGATCGTAAGAAACAGTATAGGTATCTTTATCAAACATCGCTGATTGAAAACGTGCATATGGACACATATGCAAACACATTATTTCACGCATCCAACCCGCATTTCCGTATGTACATAAAGCAAAAAACCACACTGTTGCTGCCAAGGCAAATGTACTATTTAAAGTAAAAAACTCGAGAAATACATCTTGTACAGGAACAAAATAACCGACAAAAGTTAGACCAGTTAGAACAGAAAAGAACAACCAACAAAAATGTTTAAGCGCTTTACGCCAAAATTTATTAAAATCGAGCTGCATACTATCGAGTTTCTTGCGCTGGTTGGCTGTGCCTTCAATTTTTTCCTCAAACCAAATAAAAATAAA
>Ga0105356_10003731_pt1 | contig 14879 bp, 9 predicted proteins | sample GOMGulsemesocosm_3_FD_83502 | JGI IMG/M metagenome (GOLD analysis project Ga0105356, IMG submission 83502) | Methane-oxidizing microbial communities from mesocosms in the Gulf of Mexico - GOM9D Gulf of Mexico | ecosystem: Environmental > Aquatic > Marine > Cold seeps | place: Gulf of Mexico...
ACCTCAAGATCGCAACGGAGAAATTAGCTTTTTAACGCTATGACTAATACCGATACCAACACTAAAACAAACGCTGAAGCGGATACTGAAACGGCCATTCGCAGTAATTTTATTCGCAATATTATTGATGCAGATTTAGCCGATGGCACTAACACTGAAGTGGTTACGCGTTTCCCGCCGGAACCTAATGGTTTTCTGCATATTGGTCATGCCAAGTCGATCTGTCTAAATTTTGGCATTGCCAACGATTATGCCGGTGGCAAATGTAACCTGCGTTTTGATGACACCAATCCGGCTAAAGAAAGTGCTGAATTCGTTACAGCGATTAAGAACGATGTCAGCTGGCTTGGCTTTGAGTGGAACGGCGAAATCAAATCGTCTTCGGGCTATTTTGATCAGTTGCATGAGTTTGCGGTTGAGCTTATCAAAACTGGTAAAGCCTATGTGTGTTCGCTCAATGGCGATGAGATGCGCGAATACCGGGGCACCTTAACTGCACCAGGTAAAGACAGCCCATACCGCGAGCGTAGCGTTGAGGAAAACCTCGACCTGTTTACACGTATGCGTGAAGGTGAGTTTGCTGATGGTGAGCATTCTCTGCGTGCCAAGATTGATATGTCTTCACCGAATATCAAAATGCGTGACCCGGTTATTTATCGTATCCGTAAAATCGACCATCACCAGACGGGTGATAAGTGGTGTATTTACCCGATGTACGATTTCACTCAATGCTTGTCGGATGCACTTGAAGGTGTGACTTATTCACTGTGTACGATGGAGTTTGAGGACAACCGTCCTTTATATGACTGGGTGTTGAATAACGTCAGTGCGCCGTGCAAACCACGGCAGATTGAATTTGCGCGTTTAAACCTGAATTACACGCTGACCAGCAAACGTAAGCTGAAACGTTTAATTGATGATGAAGTGGTTGCCAGCTGGGATGATCCGCGATTGCCGACTATTTCCGGTCTGCGCCGTCGCGGCTATACACCGGCTTCAATTCGTAACTTCTGCAGCGCAGTAGGTGTGACAAAGAGCGATGGTGTGGTTGATGTGGCGATGTTGACCCACGCTATTCGATCTGACCTTGAAGAAACAGCACCACGCGCTATGTGTGTATTACGCCCACTGAAACTGGTTATTACTAACTATCCAGAAGGGCAGGTTGAAGAGTTGTCTTCACCAGCGCATCCTAACCATGAAGAAATGGGCGTGCGTACGCTGCCATTTAGCCGTGAAATTTATATTGAGCAAGAAGACTTCATGGAAGAGCCTCCATCTAAATACTTCCGTTTGGCTCCTGGCAAAGAGGTGCGTTTGCGTAACTCCTATGTGATACGTTGTGATGAAGTAATTAAAGATGATGCCGGTACAGTTGTTGAGCTGCGCTGCAGCTACGATGAGAAAACGCTGGGTGTCAATCCTGAAGGCCGCAAGGTAAAAGGTGTGGTGCACTGGGTATCAGCCGCTCACGCGGTCGACTGTGAAGTGCGAGTTTACGACCAGTTGTTCCTGGCTGAAAATCCGGATACAGAAGATTATTTGGAAAATCTCAATCCCAATTCATTGGAAATTCTGACCGGTTGTAAAGCCGAGCCAAGTCTGGGTAATACGCAGCCTGAGCAGCGTTTCCAATTTGAGCGCAACGGCTATTTTTGTGCTGACCGATATGATTCAACCGCTGAACGCCCGGTATTTAACCGTACGGTGGCATTGCGTGATTCCTGGGCCAAGATTCAGAAAAAGAAGTAGGGAGTAGTAGCTCATGTTGCAGATTCATAACTCCCTGACGGGAAGCAAAGAAGAATTTAAACCGCTTGTGGCTGGCAAAGTCAGCATGTATGTATGCGGTATGACGGTGTATGACTACTGCCATATTGGCCACGCACGTGTGATGGTAGCTTTTGATGTGATTACCCGTTACCTGCGCCAACAGGGTTATGAGGTAAATTACATCCGCAACATCACCGATGTGGATGACAAAATTTTTAATCGTGCCAATGAAAATGGCGAGCCGTATCACGAGCTGACAGCGCGCTTTATTGATGCCATGCATGAGGATGAACGCGCACTGAGCGTATTGCCGCCTAATAGTGAGCCGCGTGCTACGGAGCATATCGACAACATCCTTAATATGGTGCAAACCCTGATTGAAAAGGGTTTTGCATACGCCGCTAGTAATGGTGATGTGTATTACCGTATTGATAAGTTTGAAGGTTACGGCAAGCTGAGTAATCGTAATATCGAAGAAATGCGTGCTGGCGCGCGTGTTGAAGTTGATGAGAATAAAGAGAATCCTCTTGACTTCGTGCTTTGGAAAGGTGCAAAAGAGGGGGAAGCTTCCTGGCAATCCCCTTGGGGCCCTGGACGTCCGGGCTGGCATATTGAGTGTTCAGCGATGAGCACCTGCTGCCTGGGCAACACCTTTGATATTCACGGTGGCGGACCGGATTTAAAATTCCCACACCATGAAAATGAAATTGCGCAATCCGAAGCGGCTACCGGTGAGAAGTATGTAAATACCTGGATGCATGCCGGTGCTGTGCGTGTGGACAACGAGAAGATGTCCAAGTCACTGGGTAACTTCTTCACTATTCGTGAGGTGCTGGAAAAATATAACCCGGAGGTGGTGCGTTACTTCCTGGTATCGAGCCACTATCGCAGCGCGATTAACTACTCTGAAGAAAGCCTGAAGCAAGCGCAGCAAGCGTTGGAGCGTTTTTACACCACGCTTCGCAATGCCAGAATCAAGCCCTCTGCTGCAACGACGTGCTACGCTGAATCGACGACGGAATTCAGAATTCGTTTCGAAACTGCAATGAATGATGACTTTAACACGCCTGAAGCATTGGCCGTATTGTTTGATATTGCGCGTGAAATTAATCGTGCTGAAAGTGCGACGCACGCTCTGCTGGACCTGTTGCTGGAGTTGGGGGCAACGGTCGGTATTCTTCAGCAGGAGCCGGAAGAATTTCTGCAAGCTGCGTCAAGTGGTGAAATCACGGCTGAAGAAGTAGAGCAGTTGATTATTGATCGCAAGAATGCGCGTGGCGATAAAAACTGGGGTAGGGCAGATGAGATTCGTGATTTGCTGATCGAGAAGGGCGTTGTGCTGGATGATGGTCGTGAAGGTACAACTTGGCGTCGTCAGACACCGTAAATCGGTGTCTGCTTTGCCAAATTTATCAGCAAATAAATAATCGATCAAAATACTAAAATTATCCGCTAACAATGGTTGACGAGGGACCTTCAGCTAAGTAATATGCGGCCCTCTTTCGCAGTAACTGCAAAGTGATTGAGAAAGACGTCGGGGTATAGCGCAGTCTGGTAGCGCGCCTGCTTTGGGAGCAGGATGTCGGGAGTTCGAATCTCTCTACCCCGACCATTTTTTATGCACCTTAATGCCTAGTCTAGTTAGCATTAGGGCGTAATTTGCGCCCGTAGCTCAACCGGATAGAGCATCGGCCTTCTAAGCCGAGGGTTGCAGGTTCGAGTCCTGCCGGGCGTACCAACATTACTGGTAGCCGGGCAAGTCGGGCAAGAGTTGAAAGAATCAATGGTGGGTGTAGCTCAGTTGGTAGAGCCCCGGATTGTGATTCCGGTGGTCGTGGGTTCGAGCCCCATCATCCACCCCATTCTTCTTCCAGCCAGTTACGAGCTTCAGAGCAGGGTATCAAGCCCTTCCAAACCTCTGTAAGTTTCGTTATAGATTTAAGGCAAGATAGACATTTCAAATTATGCGGATGTGGTGAAATTGGTATACACGCTAGATTTAGGTTCTAGTGCCGCGAGGCGTGAGAGTTCGAGTCTCTCCATCCGCACCATTATTTAGATTCAAAATCAATCAAGTAATAACTTCTTATTTAGACCTATCCTGACCCAAAAGGGGAACCTCCATGCAAGTTTCAGTTGAAAACCTAAGCTCCATCGAACGCCGTTTAACAGTTGGTGTACCTGCCGAGCGCATTGAATCGGAAGTCGAAGGCCGTTTACAACAAGCTGCCCAAAGTGCACGCATCGATGGTTTCAGACCAGGCAAAGTGCCAATGAAAGTGATCAAGCAACGCTACAGCGCTGGCATCCGCCAGGAAGTTGTTGGCGAAGTTATGCGTCAGTCTTTTCATGAAGCAGTGACTCAGGAAAGCCTGAACCCTGTTGGCCAGCCAAACATTGAGCCTAAGGAATTAGAGCCAGGTAAGGATCTGGAATACATCGCAACCTTTGAAGTATTCCCTGAAGTTGTATTTTCTGACCTGAGCAAGCTAGACGTTGAGAAGGTTGACGCAGTAGTTGAGGACGCAGACGTTGATGCGCAAATTCAACAGCTGCAAGAACAGCAACAACAAATGAAAGACACCAAACGTGCCGCTAAAGATGGCGACCAAGTGGTGATTTCTTTTGCTGGTACTATCGACGGCGAATCTTTTGACGGTGGCAGCTCAGATGAAACACCTCTGGTGCTGGGCTCTAACAGCATGATTCCTGGTTTTGAAGACGGCTTATTGGGTATCAAACCTGGTGAAGAGCGTGTTCTTGATCTGGAATTCCCTGAGTCTTACCATGCTGAAGAACTTGCCGGTAAAGCGGTACAGTTTGCTGTAAAAGTAATTAAATCTTTCAAGCCAGCACCTGCAGAGCTAAACGATGAATTCTTTGCTAAATACGGTGTAACAGAAGGCGGGGAAGAAGCTTTCCGCACACAATTGCGTGAAAGCATGGTGTCAGCTTTACAACAAGCGCTGGTAGGTAAGCTGAAAAGCAACCTGGTAGATAAGTTGGTTGAAACTCACGAGATTGAATTGCCTGCTGCGTTAGTTGATCAGGAGATTAATCAGATTCGTCAAGAAATGGTTCAGCAATTTGGTGGCGGTCAGCAGATTGATCCTTCCATGTTCCCAGCTGACATGTTCAAACCTCAAGCTGAAAAACGTGTTGCCAGCGGCCTGATTATTAACCAGTTCGTTCGTGATAATGAAATCACAGCAACTGATGAACAGGTTCGTGGTGTAATTGAAAACTTTGCGCAAACCTATGATGATCCAGCGCAGGTTGTCGAGCATGTGTATGCCAATGAACAACAGTTACAGCATTTCAAGTCTGTTGCAATCGAAGAACAAGTGATTGCCAGCCTGTTGGAAAAAGTTAAGGTTACCGATGTTAAAGGTAACTTCCAGGAAGTTATGTACCCACCTGCACCAGAGACTGAAGAAGCCGACGCTTAATTCAGGCCTGCCTTAACTTCTGTAATTTCGGTTCTTTACCTCACCGGAGGGCAAAATGTTTTGCTTTCCGGTGGGCGTAAACCAATTCTTGTTCTAGTATTTATAAAACCGAAAAATGGGGAAATACATGAACTACAATAAACCTCCCGTAAACCACGATTTGATCAGCCAGTTAGTACCTATGGTGATTGAGCAAACTGCGCGTGGGGAGCGTTCCTATGATATTTATTCTCGACTGCTCAAAGAGCGAGTCATCTTTCTAGTTGGCCCGGTTGAAGACCATATGGCTAATCTGGTTGTTGCACAGCTGTTGTTCCTTGAGTCAGAAAATCCGGATAAAGATATCCACCTGTATATCAATTCGCCTGGCGGGTCGGTGACTGCTGGAATGTCAATTTACGACACTATGCAATTTATCAAGCCTGACGTTAGCACACTGTGTATCGGTCAAGCTGCGAGCATGGGTGCGTTGTTACTGACTGGTGGCGCTGAGGGTAAACGTTACTGCTTACCCCACTCGCGAGTGATGATCCACCAGCCTTTAGGTGGTTTCCAGGGCCAGGCAACGGATATTGAAATTCATACCAAAGAGATTCTGACGATTCGTGACAAGTTGAATCGTGTGTTGTCCAAACATACAGGTCAGGATCTTGATACAATTGCTACTGATACTGACCGTGATAATTTCATGGATGGTAATGCTGCGGTTAAATATGGTTTGATTGACCAGGTGATGGAAAATCGCCTAGGTAGCGAATAATTTAAAACAGTGTGTCTTTTTAGTACTATTGAGATGTAACGTTTAAGTATTTGTTATTACTAATTTTAATGAACAAGGCCCATTGTGACTCAATGTTGGTCCTTGAAGAGGAAGTAAAATGTCCGACGAGAACACCATCGACGGAGATGATAATGGCAAGCTGTTGTACTGCTCCTTCTGTGGCAAAAGCCAGCACGAAGTTCGTAAGTTGATTGCAGGACCCTCGGTATTTATCTGTGATGAATGCGTAGATCTGTGTAATGACATTATTCGTGAAGAGATGGAAGAGGCTAATCCTGAAGACAGCGACGATCGTTTACCGTCACCCAAGGAAATTAAGAGTAATCTTGATAACTACGTGATAGGACAAGATCGTGCCAAAGTGGTGCTGTCTGTTGCGGTTTACAATCATTACAAGCGCCTTAAATCTGAAAGCGGCAAAGATGATGTTGAGCTGGGCAAAAGTAATATCTTGCTCATTGGTCCTACCGGTAGTGGTAAAACCCTGTTGGCAGAAACGCTTGCTCGCATGCTGAATGTACCTTTTACCATCGCTGACGCGACCACGCTGACAGAAGCTGGCTATGTGGGTGAAGATGTCGAAAACATCATCCAGAAGCTGTTGCAGAAGTGTGACTATGACGTTGATAAAGCACAACGCGGCATTGTCTACATTGATGAAATTGATAAGATTTCACGCAAGTCTGACAATCCGTCTATTACGCGTGATGTGTCTGGTGAGGGTGTGCAGCAGGCACTGCTGAAATTAATTGAAGGTACGGTGGCGTCGGTTCCTCCGCAGGGCGGGCGTAAGCATCCTCAGCAGGAATTTCTACAGGTTGATACGTCTAACATTCTGTTTATTTGTGGTGGTGCATTTGCCGGACTTGAACAGGTTATTAGTGATCGTTCGGAGAAAAGCAGTATTGGTTTTTCGGCTGTTGTAAAAAGCAAGGATGACCAAAAATCTATCAGTGAAGTGTTGCTGGATATTGAGCCTGAGGATTTGATTAAATTTGGTCTGATCCCTGAGTTCGTAGGTCGTTTGCCAGTGGTTGCTACCTTGATGGAATTGGACGAGGAAGCACTAGTAAGAATTTTGACAGAGCCCAAAAACTCACTGACTAAACAGTACAAAAAGCTGTTTGCGATGGAGGATGTGGAGATCGATTTCCGTGATGACGCTTTGCGAGCCATGGCTAAGAAAGCGATGACCCGTAAAACGGGTGCTCGTGGGCTGCGTTCCATTTTGGAGTCTGTTTTACTGGATACGATGTATGAAATCCCATCAAAAAATGATGTTGTTAAAGTTGTTATTGATGAGTCAATGATTGTTGATGGTACTGAGCCATTGCTTATCTATGAAACACCAGAAGGCAATATGGCAATAGGCAAAGACTAGATATTTAAACTGGATTTTGCTGAATTTAAAAAAAGAGGACTTTGAGTCCTCTTTTTTTTGCCTGTTTTTATGCGACTTAAGCTGCTGATACGCATCAGCAATTGTTGAATTAAAGCGTGTCATTGCTTTTTTGTACCTTGTATTTTTGGTACTCCGTCCCCATGATTCAATCAATACATTACTTTGTCGAAAAGGCCCGCCTATCATGACTGAAGAAGAACAAAACCACGAAACAGCTGCTCACTCACTGCCACTTTTACCGCTGCGTGATGTTGTGGTGTTCCCAACTATGGTGACACCTTTATTTGTGGGTCGTGAAAAATCTATCAAGGCGTTGGAGTTGGCAATGGAGTCAGATAAGGAAATTTTCCTTATTGCCCAGAAAAATGCTTCTGAAGATGATCCAACTGAGGCCGACCTGTTCGAAACGGGCACAGTGTCCTCTATTCTACAATTACTAAAACTGCCTGATGGTACCGTTAAAGTTCTGGTCGAAGGCGGCTATCGCGCCAATATGGTTTCGATGCAGCAGGCTGATGGTTATTGTAATGCGATGGTTGAAAAAGTTAACTGTCCTGCGTTACCGGAAACAGAAGAGGGGATTTTGGTTCGAGCTGTCATCGCACAGTTTGAAAAGTATGCCAAGACCAGTAAAAAAGTTCCTTCAGAAATCCTGACATCGGTCACGGGCATTGATGAATCTGGCCGTCTGGCCGACACCATTGCTTCGCACCTGACGTTGACCGTTGACGAAAAACAGCAAATTCTGGAAATGAGTGACGAGAGTGAGCGTCTTGAGCATCTGGTTGGCTTGATGGAGTCTGAACTGGATCTTCTGAAAGTTGAAAAACGCATCCGTAACCGCGTTAAACAACAAATGGAAAAGAGTCAGCGTGAGTACTACCTCAACGAACAGATGAAAGCTATTCAAAAGGAAATGGGCGATCTCGATGATGTGCCCAACGAAATTGAAGGGCTGGAAAAGCGCGTTAAAGACGCCGGTATGTCCGAAGAAGCAGAGAAGAAAACTTTTGCTGAAATTGAAAAGCTCAAGTTGATGTCGCCTATGTCAGCCGAAGCCACCGTGGTGCGTAGCTATATTGACTGGATGCTCAGTGTTCCCTGGAAGAAGCGTAGCCGTGTACGCCATGATTTAAATCGTGCTGAAGAAATACTCAATGCAGACCACTATGGGCTTGATGAAGTTAAAGAACGCATTCTTGAGTACCTCGCGGTACAAAAGCGCGTACGTAAGCTGAAAGGGCCGGTATTGTGCCTGGTAGGACCTCCTGGTGTGGGTAAAACCTCCCTGGGGCAGTCTATTGCTCGTGCAACAAACCGTAAATACATTCGTATGGCGCTGGGTGGGGTACGGGATGAAGCCGAAATTCGTGGTCATCGCCGTACTTATATTGGTTCGATGCCTGGCAAGTTGATTCAGAAACTTTCTAAAGCCGAAGCCAAAAACCCATTGTTCCTGCTCGATGAAGTGGACAAAATGGGTGCGGATTTCCGCGGCGATCCCTCTTCGGCATTACTTGAAGTGCTTGATCCGGAGCAGAACAATACCTTCAATGATCACTATCTAGAGGTTGATTATGACCTGTCAGAAGTGATGTTTGTATGTACTTCTAACTCCATGAATATCCCACCGGCGTTGCTGGATCGTATGGAAATCATTCGTATTCCCGGTTACACAGAAGATGAAAAACTGAATATTGCCAAACGTTATTTAGTACCTAAACAGCTGAAAAACAGTGGCCTGAAAGAATCGGAGCTCAACTTCGCTGACGAAGCGATTATGGATCTGATACGTTATTACACCCGTGAAGCTGGGGTACGTGGGTTGGAACGTGAAATCGCCAAAGTATGTCGTAAAGTAGTTAAAAATCACTCACTTGAAGATAAATCTTCCAGTGCTTCGATTGCTGTCGATTCAAAAAATCTGGAAGATTATTCCGGTGTTCACAAGCACACTTATGGTGTTGCCGAAGAAGAAAACCGCGTGGGTCAGGTAACAGGTTTAGCCTGGACGCAGGTTGGTGGTGAACTACTCACTATTGAGTCAGCAGTGATGCCCGGTAAAGGGCGTGTCATTAAAACCGGCTCGCTTGGCGATGTTATGCAGGAGTCTATTCAGGCAGCGCTGACAGTGGTTCGTAATCGCGCCAAGACACTAGGCATCGCTGATGATTTTTACGAAAAAAATGATATGCATATTCATGTGCCTGAAGGTGCGACGCCTAAAGATGGCCCTAGTGCGGGTGTCGGAATGTGTACCGCGCTGGTATCAGTGTTGACTGAAATACCGGTTAAGTCTGATGTTGCTATGACGGGTGAAATCACTTTGCGTGGGCAAGTGCTACCCATCGGTGGTCTTAAGGAAAAATTATTGGCTGCCCACCGTGGTGGCATCAAAACAGTGATTATTCCTGATGAGAACCAACGAGACTTAAAGGAAATTCCCGACAATATTAAAGCCGATTTGAAAATCTGTCCGGTTAAGTGGATAGATGAGGTGCTGGAGATTGCTTTACAGTATTTACCTAAACCAGAGAGTGCTGAACCAGGGAATAAAGAGCCTGTAGAAGCCCCAAGCAAGAAAAAAACAGCAAAAAAGCAAATAAGCACCCATTAATAGAGCAGGTTGCTTGACATACAAATTCGCCAATTGGTATAAATGGTGGCGCCAAAAATCATGGGCCGTGAACTAATTACAGGTGTGGTTGGCGCTACAGCAAGTCAGCGACTAAACTGACAGCCAATCGGACACCAAGAACAATATCGTTCTAAGGGTATTTTTTAAAATACTCACAACAAAAAAAGGGGAACCAGTGTGAATAAATCTGAACTTATCGACGCAATCGCTGAATCAGCGGACATTTCTAAGGCTTCTGCTGGACGCGCACTTGATGCGGCCGTCGATGCTGTTACAAACGAGCTTAAAGCCGGTGGTCAAGTTTCTTTGGTAGGCTTTGGTACTTTCGCAGTTAAAGATCGCGCAGCTCGTGCTGGTCGTAACCCTCAAACTGGTGAAACTATCCAAATTAAAGCGGCTAAAATCCCCAGCTTTAAAGCGGGTAAGGCTCTGAAAGACGCTTGCAACTAATTGTTGCTTGCTCAACAGGTATTTTTCTGACAGTTTCAGATAGAAGATCTTTGAGCACACAAGCAGATTAAGCAGTAAACTGAAAATGCGCATCTAAATGGTGCGCATTTTTTTTGTTATTCGGCATACCTTAACTGGATTTGAGTATTTTCCATGTCAATACAGACCATTAAAGATAACTCTCAGGGAATGATCGCTAAAATTATTGTCGGCTTGATTGTGCTGACCTTCGCGCTGTTTGGTGTGGATGCCATTATTGGTTCTTCAAGTAACAGCCAGAATGCAGCCACTGTTAATGGCGAAGATATTAGTGAGCAGGATCTGCTGCGCGCTTCAGATTTTGTGAAACGTCAGATGCTAACTGAAATGGGTGAAAAGGCGGATCCAGACTTAATCAATGATCAGCAAGTACGTGTTCGTGCGCTGGATCAATTGATCGAACAACAAATCATGCTGCAGGAAGCTCAGGCACAGGACATTCATGTCGATGATGAGCGTGTCAACCAGTCTATCCTGAGTAATAAAAGCTTTCAGGTTAATGGCGTTTTTGATCGTACAACCTATGAATTTAGTTTGCGTAATGCGCAAATGAGCCCGCGGGATTACAATGCCCGGCTAAAACGCGATATTTTGTTGCAACAACCCCAGCTTGGTTTAGCTGTGTCGGCGTTTACTACGCCTGCTGAATTGGCGTCGTTGATTCGTATTGATCGTCAGCTGCGGGATTTTTCCTATTTAGTTGTTAGTGCGCAGGATTTGGTTGCTGATGTTGTTATTACTGAAGCTGACGTCCGATCCTTCTATGATAATAACCAGTCAGATTATATGACTGAAGAACAGTTGAATATTGAGTACCTGGAATTAAAACAGGCTGATTTTACTGCCGGTGTTGATGTTGATGATGCTGAAGTCGAACAACTTTTCGCTCAGGAAATTGCAGCCCTGGCTGATCAGGAAGAACGGCGTGCGTCCCATATTCTGATCAGTACTGAAGATCGCAGCAGTGAAGAAGCTGAAGCGTTAATCGCCGAACTCCAGGCAAGGCTTGCGGCGGGTGAAGATTTCAGCACGCTTGCTAAAGCACATTCCGATGATACGAGCTCAGCTGAAAACGGCGGTGATTTGGGCTTTTTTGGAAAAGATGCTTTTGTGCCAGCCTTCGATGCAGCGCTGTTTGCGCTTAATAAAGGTCAAGTTTCTGATGTTGTAGATACTGAGTTTGGACTGCACCTGATTCGCCTTGATGAAATTCGTAGTCCGGAAGCACCCGTGCTGGCGAATGAGCGGGATCGCTTGACTGATTACCTGCGTTTTCAGAAAGCAGAAGAGGAATTTGTTGCCGCAGCAGAAATGTTGCAAAACGATAGCTTCAGTGCCGGTGATCTGCATGAGCCAGCACAAAATCAGGATTTGACTGTTCAAACCAGTGATTATTTCAGCCGTTCTGAGGGGCAGGGTATTACTGCTAATGAAAAGATACGTCGTATCGCCTTTAGTGATGAGTTACTGACGGAGGGCAATAACAGCGACCTGATTGAGCTTGCCAGAGATCATGTTGTGGTCATTCGTGCTAAAGAGCACCAGCCGTCCAAGCCCCGTGCTTATGAAGACGTTAGCGACGCTATCAGGACTGAGTTGACCATTCGTGCTGCACAACAAAATGCTCAAAAATTGGGTGAGCAAATTCTGGTTGAACATAGAGAGGGGAAAACCCTGCAGCAGCTCAGTGATGACTATGGCTATACATTGCAAACTCACCAGCAAGTGGGTCGCTTAAAAGCGTCGCTGGATGTTGAAATTTTGGGTAAAGTTTTCATGCTTGCTAAACCTGATGAAGGTGAAACGAGCAGCGATAGCTTGATTACCTCCGAAGGTGATTTCGTCGTACTGGTGTTAAGTGGTGTTACTGAGGGTGATACGGCAGTGGTTTCGGAGCAAGAAATGGTTGTAATGAAACGTTACCTGGCTGAGCAAGTTGCTATGCAGGATTTAACTGAAACGCGTAATAGTTTACGCGAAAGTGCAGATATTGAGACGTTCTAACTGACAGACCTGCAGCTTCATTACTTTACCGTATAAGCTGAAGACTATAAAAAAGCCGCTGTTGCAATGATCGCAACAGCGGCTTTTTTTGTTCTTGTCAGAAGGGCTATTAGTCGGTTGGAATATCACCCATTGCAGTCGTGCTGAAGCCGCCATCGACGTAGGTGATTTCACCGGTAATGCCACGTGCCAAGTCTGAAAGCATAAAGGCTGAGGCATCACCCACTTCATCAATGGTAGTGTTGTGACGCAACGGTGTTTGACTCTGGTTGTAATCAAGCATGGTACGGAAGCTCTTGATGCCTGAGGCCGCCAATGTCCGAATTGGGCCTGCTGAGACGCCATTAACGCGAATACCTTCTGGACCAAGGCTGCGAGCCATATAACGCACGTTAGCTTCCAGGCTGGCTTTAGCCAGGCCCATCACGTTGTAGTTAGGCATAGTGCGCTCTGCGCCAAGGTAGCTCAATGTCAGCAGTGCAGCTTTACGGCCCTGCATCATTTCACGGCCAGCTTTAGCCAAGGCCACGAAGCTATAGGAGCTGATGTCGTGCGCGATACGGAAACCTTCACGGGTTGTTACGTCAACATAACTGCCGTCCAGCTCGTGTGCCGGGGCATAACCTACCGCATGTACGATGCCATCAAGACCATCCCAATGTTCGGACAGGCCTTTGAATACCGCGTCGATTTCTTCATCGCTGGCAACATCACAGGGAAATATCAGATTTGAATCCCAGCCCGCTGCAAACTTTTCAACACGCGCTTTTAGCTTTTCATTCTGATAGGTAAATGCCAGTTCTGCCCCTTCGCGGTGACAGGCGGCAGCAATGCCGGAAGCAATTGATAATTTACTCGCTACACCAACAACAAGTATTTTTTTACCCGTAAGAAAGCCCATATTTAATCCTTTTCTTTAATGTTGAGACCTCGGTCTCATGTTAACTCCGGCTGCCCAAGAAAACGTTCATTTCAAAAGCGCCACACCAAATTCAATGACGGCAAGTATACCCAATGCCCCAGTTAATTACGATCTTGCATAACGAGTAAGAGCTACTGAAACGCTGCGTTCAATAAAGCTTGGGTGTAGTGATGTTGAGGGTTGCGAAACAGTTTTTCAGCAGGACCTTGCTCAACAACTTCACCAGCCTTCATAACAATCATGTCATGACTTAATGCTTTGACTACAGCGAGATCATGGCTAATAAACAGGTAGCTGAGTTGGTATTTCGTTTGTAAATCTCGTAATAACGTCACAATTTGTGCCTGTACGGTGCGATCCAGTGCCGAGGTGGGTTCATCAAGAATAATAAGCCGTGGTTTAAGAATCAACGCCCGTGCAATGGCTATACGTTGACGCTGACCGCCAGAAAACTCGTGTGGGTAGCGATGTCGTGTGTCTGGGTCAAGCCCTACTTCTTTGAGTGCCTGGATGACTTTTTGATCATATTCGACCGCGCTACCCGGCGTATGTACTGTCAGGCCTTCAGCAATAATTTCTGCTATCGACATGCGCGGACTCAAGCTGCCATAGGGATCCTGAAAGACCACTTGAATGTCAGGGCGCAGCGGACGCATTTGTTTATTATTCAGGGCATCAATACGTTGACCGTCAAAAAATATTTTACCGTCGCTTTGAATCAGACGTAGTAGCGCCAGCCCCAATGTCGTTTTACCCGAACCACTTTCGCCGACGACGCCAAGTGTTTGGCCCTGACGCAGGGAAATAGTTACATCGTTGGCGGCTTTAACGTGATCAACAGTCCGCGCAAAGACACCTTTTTTAATCGGGAACCAGACTTTTAGACTGTCGGTTTCAAGTACAACATCCGCATCATTATTAACGGCTATAGGTTCGCCTGAAGGCTCTGCGTTGAGCAGTTTCTGGCTGTAGGGGTGCTGTGGTTTTGCGAATAATTGTGCTGTTTGAGCGCATTCAACAATTTCGCCATCCGTCATCACGCAAACGCGGTGGCTATAGTGACGTACGATATTCAAATCATGGGTGATCAGCAAAATAGCCATGCCCATTTTTTTCTGTAAATCCTGCAGTAATTCCAGGATTTGCGTCTGAATGGTTACATCAAGTGCAGTGGTTGGTTCGTCGGCAATGAGTAGGTCTGGCTCGTTGGCGAGCGCCATGGCAATCATTACCCGCTGACGTTGGCCGCCAGAGAGTTCGTGTGGGTAGGCCGTCAGACGTTTTCTTGGTTCGGGGATACCGACTAATTCAAGTAACTCAAGAACGCGCTTGGTGGCGGCCGTTCCCTTCAAGCCACGGTGCAATAACAGGACCTCACGAATTTGTTTGTCGATGTTGTGCAGCGGGTTCAGAGATGTCAT
>Ga0105356_10003733_pt1 | contig 14875 bp, 7 predicted proteins | sample GOMGulsemesocosm_3_FD_83502 | JGI IMG/M metagenome (GOLD analysis project Ga0105356, IMG submission 83502) | Methane-oxidizing microbial communities from mesocosms in the Gulf of Mexico - GOM9D Gulf of Mexico | ecosystem: Environmental > Aquatic > Marine > Cold seeps | place: Gulf of Mexico...
GGCTGGACCTTTAAATTTGACGGCTCTTTTAGACTAAATAGAAGAAAGCATGATGAGGGTATTAAAACATTCTTTGGAAAAAAAGGAAACTTCAATGGCAATGATATCATCGATATTATTCTAGATCAAAAACAATGTGCCAAATTTATATGTGAAAAGGTCTACCGCTATTTTGTGAACCCGACTATAGATCATAATCGTCTGGAAGAAATCACCGCTATTTTTTATAAGGATTATAATATTGAACATTTAATGCATCACATTTTTAGTTCAGACTGGTTTTATGAGTCAAAAAATATTGGTGTCAAAATAAAATCTCCAATTGAACTTTTAACGGGTATCAGACAAGTAGTTCCCTTAAGTTTTGATAAAAAAAATCAACTGTATTATATTCAAAAAATGATGGGGCAAATTTTGCTAAACCCCGTAAATGTTTCGGGATGGAAAGGGAACACAAATTGGATAGACTCCAATACACTGATGTTTCGACTCAAACTGCCTTCCATATTACTTAATAATGCCATCATTAATTTGGATGAAAAAGGCGATATTGAAGGTACTTTTAAGGCCTATTATTCGCGTACAAAAAACAGGAAACAATACATTAAAACAAGCAAAGACTGGTCCGTTTTTGATCAGGAATATTCCAACCTTCATCCTGAACAGCTAAAAGACCTTTTAATTAATAGTGTTATAAATCCTCATACGGAAGCTTTATTGGCCAATTTAGATATAGAGAACAATAAAGATTATTGCATTCAACTGATGTCAATTCCAGAATATCAACTTTGTTAAACGAGACCCATGGACAGAAGAGAATTTTTAAAGAACAGTACATTAGCCAGTAGTTTGTTTATGGTGCCAAGCTTTGTCAAAGCTTTCGAAAACATATCCCAAGCATCTTTAGGTTTCAAAAAATTAGTGATCATACAATTGGCCGGAGGTAATGACGGACTCAACACCATTATTCCTTATACCAATGATATCTATTATCGGGAACGGCCCAATCTCGGGATAAAAAAGAACAAGCTCATCAAAGCTACTGACACATTAGGTTTTCACAGTAATATGGGTGGACTAAAAAACCTCTATGATCAGGGATATTTATCAATAGTTAATAATGTAGGTTATCCCAACCCAAACAGGTCACATTTTAGAGCTACAGATATCTGGCAAACAGCAAGTAATTCTAATGAATATTTAACTACAGGTTGGTTAGGGCGTTATATTGATCAATATGGAAAAATGCCACATACCGGCATTGAGGTAGATGATAGTTTGTCTTTAATTATGAAAGGCGAAAACATCAATGGTATTGCGACTAAAAATCCACGGATTTTATTTAGCAATACCCAAACTCCTTTCTTTAAAAAAGTTATCAAACAGCAGCAAGACAATCATTTGAGCGAACATAATTTAGGCTATTTGTATAAAACTATGATAGAAGCCAATTCTTCTGCTAAACATATTTTTCAGACCTCAAAAACATATAGTACTCATTTAGAATATCCTGATAACCCATTTGCTAACCAATTAAAAACAACGGCTAGCTTTATTAATTCTCATGTAGACTCTAAAGTGCATTTTGTGTCTATGGGTGGCTTTGATACGCATAATTCTCAAGCTAAACGTCAAGAAAAGTTATTGGATATGTACAGTAAATCGATTGAAGTCTTTGTAAAAGACCTAAAGAAGAACAACACCTTTAAAGACACCTTAATCTTGACCTTTTCAGAATTTGGAAGACGTGTAAAAGAAAACGGATCTGAAGGCACCGATCACGGAACCGCCAATAATGTGTTTATCATTGGCGAAAATTTAAAAAAACCAGGCTTTTATAACGATACTCCAAACTTGGCAGACCTGGACAACAACGGTGACCTCAAGTATGCTGTTGACTTTAGGGAAATCTATGCTACTATTTTGGATCAGTGGTTAGCGGTCAATGATGAAAGCATTTTAAATAAATCCTTTAGTAAATTGGATTTTATTTAATCTCAGTCCAAGAATATTAATGATGTCATTCCGAACACATGTATAGTATATCATTCTCCCATGAGATTTCTCGCCCCTCATGCTTCACGCTGTCGAAATGACAAGAAGGAAAACTAATTTGGCACTAGTTCTTGATACAATTCAAAAAAGAACTTGGAATCACACGAACTTACATTAATTTCAATTCATTGTTTCTGAACTGATTTATTCCTACTAGTGCAATTCAATTTTATACACTCTAACCAAACTGAAATTTTCAGAAGCATTATGAGATACTTTCAGACCTTCAGATGTTTTCTCAAAACTTACTTTGCTGTTTTTATCACCTAAAACCGCTACTGATTTGACCGTGTCAATCCCTTTAAATGCGATAAAAATTGTTTCCGTGGTATTTTGAAATACACTTGCATACACAGTATTTCCATTAGCAGTATAACGCACTTCTTTTTCATGAATTTGCATGCTATGATTTGTATATACGACTTCTTCCTCTTCAATAATATCGCCATCATACTCACCATAAACTCTCCAAGGGTTTGTCTTGTAAATAGCTTCTCCATTCACCTTTAACCAGGCTCCGATTGCTCTTAATCTGGTTTGCATGCCTTTAGGGATTGTTCCATCTGCTTTTGGACCAATATTCAATAATAGGTTTCCGTTTTTACTAACAACATCACAGAGCAAACGCACCAATTCAGCTGGTGTTTTATATAAGTCATGGGTTTCTTCATTTTCCATATAAGCATAAGAAACGCCCATAGTAGCCGGATTTTGGTATCGTCTTTCAGATATTTCTTCGAACAATAAATTGTCTTTTTCAATACATCCTATTTCTGCAGGGAAATTCGAGTGTTTCCCTTTGTTATTAAAATACACTTCTTTACCCCATTTTTTGGCAACATTTAAATAATCGGCAATCATGCCTTTAAAAGCGTTTTGAAACTTGACAGTTTGTGGTTCTCCTGCTGCTTTATAAAAAAGAGGAACATCATCAATCCACATAAAATCGGGTTGATACTTGGTTTCCATTTCTTTCCAACGCGCCACATAATCAGCAATAAATGCGTCACTATATTCAAAAGGGCCATATAAATTAGCGGCACTGGGATCCTTTTTTATTTCTTCTAGAATTTGAGGGAATGGGGATTCTTTCACATGAAAACCATTCGCAAAACGACTCGGATGTCTTTCCCTGTGATAAGAGAGACCGTACTTTAATCCTTCCGCTCTTACTGCTATTCCTAAATCGCCTACCAAATCTCTCATTGGCCCCATTTTGCTTGCAGACCATTCTGTTAAATCAGAATCCCAGTTCACAAAACCATCATGATGTTCGGCAGTTGGAATTACATACTTTGCTCCAGATTCTTTAAATAATTGCGCCCAAGCCTGGGGATCCCATTTTTCGGCAGTATATAATTTCACCCAATCCTTATAGCCAAATTCCGGTGGTGCTTTTCCGAACTTCTTCATAAAAAATGCCTTATATTTTTCAGGATGCTTGTACATATCATTGGTAATGGCTTCCGAATATCCTTTATGTCCATCTTTATACCCAGCAACACTATAAGGACCCCAATGAATAAAGATTCCAAACTTACCTTGATCCCACCATTTTGCTGGTTTGGCCTTTTCTAAAGATTCCCAAGAGGCTAAGAATGTATCTTCAATGCCTACATTTTCTGAGCTAGTTTCTTTTTGATGAGTTTTACATGTTATAAAAAGAAGCATTCCAAATATCATGATCCCTCTTTTTAAAAGTATGTTCGTTTTATTCATAAGTTCTAATTAATACAAGTATTTATTAAATAGTGCGTTTCTAGACCAGTTCTTTTTAAATGGCACAGATTTTTGTTTCTGTCCAGGCGTACTTCTACCCTCTGAAATTAACTTTGCCATTAGCTTCTTAAGTTCCATTACAACTTCAGGATTTTCAATTCCTAAATTTGTACTCTCTACTTCATCAATTTCCATATTGAACAATTGTAATTTTCCCGGGTTTATAACAGGCTTATCCTTTGGATCTATTCTTATACTTCCAGCACCTTCATGGAACATCAGTTTCCATTTGCCTTTACGAATAGAAAAATAGCCTGCATCTGAATGATGAACAATAGCATCTCGATACTCATCTTTTAATTTTTCTCCTTTTAAAACTGGTAAAAAGCTTTTACTATCTTCCCCTACATTATCTGGTAATTTATTATCATTAATATCATAGATCGTAGCTAACAAATCTGTGGTACAGGTTAAATAATCAGAAACCTGACCTTTTTCAATTACTTTCGGCCATTTTACAATAAACGGCTCTCGATGCCCGCCTTCATATAATGTTCCTTTAAGTCCTCGGTATTTTGAACTAGAAAAATGTTCTTGTGCTTCCAACTGTTTTAAATTAGCGAGTGGAGAAACGCCATTATCGGCAGTAAACACAATCAAGGTATTTTCAGAAATCCCTAATGCTTCAACCGTTTTAATAATTTGACCGACTGTATCATCTACATCCATACAAAAATCTGCATGAGCAGCTAATCCACTTTTACCTTTAAATCTATCGCTAGGCACAATTGGAGAATGTGGCGCGTTTAATGGTAGGTACACAAAAAAGGGTTGTTTAGGATTTTCTTTTTGCTGCTTCTCAATCCATCCAATCGTTTTATCGGTAAAGGATTGCATGACTTCGTTTTGCTTAAAATCGTCTGCTCTCCAACCTGGTCTCTTTGGTATAAGATTGTGTTTTTTTAGCTCTTTTTTATCGTCTACAAAAGATAAGCCACCTAAAATAGCATCGTTTTCTATATAGGCATAAGGCGCCATATCTAGAGAAGCTGAAATACCATAATAGTAATCAAAGCCCACGGAGTTTGGTCCGTTTTTAATGGTTTTTGTTAGGTCGATATTTTTTCCGGATTTTGAATCGACCTTAGTACTATTTACACTGGTCCAATCCATGCCTAAATGCCATTTACCAATTATTGCTGTGGCATATCCTTTACTTTTTAAATAACTCGCAACAGTCGTTCTACCTTTTTCAATTAAATGCTTAGAATGTCCGTATGTTACCCCTTTTTTTAACCTGGTTCGCCACGCATAGCGCCCTGTTAAAATACCATAACGCGTAGGCGTACAAACACTAGAACTTGTATGAGCATCCGTAAAACGAATACCTTCATTAGCCATTCTATCGATATTCGGGGTTGGAAATTTACAATTGTCATCATAAATTTTCACATCACCATAGCCCATATCATCGGCTAAAATGTAAATGATGTTTGGCGGTTCATTTTGTTGGCTAAACAATGGAATAGTACTAAGCGTAAAGAGTATTACAAATAGATTAATTTTTAAACTCATTATTATTTGTTTTTAATTGTATCAATCCCTTTCCAGATATCAACCGGTATAAAATTGGTTTTATAATCAGCACCTGAATGGCTTTTTTCACAAGAAAGACTCCATTCCAAAATATGCTGATTGATGTCTTTAACTTCTTGAGGATAATGAGTGATGACATTATTTTTCTCAAAGCGATCTGTTCTTAAATTGTATACTTCAACAATTTCACCTCCTTTAGAAACATATTTTAAATCCCCTTGAATCCATACAGCTTTCCCTTTATGCATAAAAGGTAAAGGCCGTGTTCTCCTTGTTTCTGTTCCTTCTAACATTGAAAGTAGAGACACGCCATCTATAGGGCGGTTATCTGGCATATCAATATCCAAAGCTTCAATTAGTGTCGGTAAATAATCCAATGTGCCACTGATGTAATTTGTTGTAATACCTGGATTTACTTTTTTAGGCCATTTCACAAAAGCTGGCACCCCAACACCACCAGAATATAAACTTCGTTTTCTCCCTCTTAAACCTCCCGTATTTCCAGGGCGTTTGTCTGATTCTATTTTTCCTTCTGGTCCGTTATCACTACAAAACCAAATAATGGTATTGTCATCAATATTGAGGTCTTTTAATTTTGCCTGTAATCGACCTATCTGATCGTCCATAGCCGTAACAGCGCCATAGTAGTTTTGTTTCCCTTCGCTGTATTCCGAATATATTTTTTTGTATTCTGGCCCTGCTTTTGCAGGCTCATGTGGCGTATGAAACCATATTACGGACAAAAATGCTTGTTCTTTTTTTGCTGCCGTTTCTATAAAAGGAATTACTCTATCCATAATAACACGTGAATCGTCTCCTAATAGATTTTCTGTTGCAACGATTCCATTATGGTAATACGGATTATTCACATACCTAGACCCTATAGTTGGGTTCCAAGTAGCAACTGCGGATTCAGTTACGAATGATTCATCAAAATTATGTTCCCAAGGCGGCGCAAAATTAAGTCTCGGTTTTCTTTTGGCACCTTTGGCAGATATTACTTTATCAAGTGTTCCTAAATGCCATTTACCAAAATGACCTGTGGTATATCCCTTTTCTTTTAGTACTTGCTGAAGTGTGATTTCTTCTTTTGGAAGATGGCCAATATTTGCTGAAAAAATACCATATCTACTGTAATGTCTCCCTGTAAGAACAGTTCCTCTGGTAGGTGAACATACAGGGCCACTGGCATAAAAGTTGGTAAATTTTAATCCCTCATTGGCCATTTTATCCATATGAGGGGTTTTTATGATCGTATTTCCATTAAAACCAACATCGCCATAGCCCAAATCATCAGCCATAATCAAAATGATATTGGGTTTGTTTTGAGCATAACTAATAAGGGACAGTACTAATAGTCCTGCAAAAATAAGATGCTTTGATAATCTCATTCAAAGTTATTTAATGTCCCCCTTTAAAATCAAGCGACAATCCTCTTTCTTTTCTAACGGTTGCCCAAGACTTCACAACTTTAACGCCCCAATCGGGTTGATCCAGTTGCACTTTATCACCACTTTTATCGATCCATTCTTGTAAAAGCAGGGTCATTTCTGCAACTTTTTCTTTATAGTCTGGATTGTTCGCTAGATTATTCATTTCTAAAGGATCCTTTTTTATTTCAAATAACTGTGTGGTTTGTTTGCCTTCAACCAAATATTTTATCAATTTCCAGTCTTTTGTTCTCACACCTCTTTGGAAATTTTTATATAAGAAAAATACAGATTCTCTAACCGTTTTTGTTGGATCCTCAAGGATAGGCAACAAACTTACACCATCAATAGTTGCTGGTTTTTCTGTTCCCACTAAATCGGCTATGGTTGGAAATAAATCATTTAAATATACCAGACTTTCAGTTCTAACCCCTTTTTTTATTCCAGGGCCAGAAATGACTAAGGGCACTCTAACACTGTGATCGTAAATATTTTGTTTTCCCAACAAGCCGTGTTGTCCAGCGGCTAATCCATTGTCTCCCGCAAAAATTATGATGGTATTTTCTGCTTCCCCACTTTTTTCTAAGGCATCTAATACTTTTCCAATATTATCGTCTACTTCAGAGATCATGGCATAATATGACGCAATTTCTCCTTTTACGCCTTCTTCTGTTCTCGGGAATGCTAATAGGTTTTCATCTCTAATTATGATTTCACCATTATCAAAGGGATGTATAGGCTGAAAATTTTCGGGAAGCGTAATGGCTTCTGTATCGTATTTATCTTGATATTCTTTTGGTGCCATTCTAGGGTCATGCGGCGATGAAAACGCTACATATGCAAAGAAGGGTTTATCTTCTTTATAATGCTCCAAAAAGTCAACAGCTGCTTCTCTAAACAATACAGATGAAAACTTGTCTTTATAGTGCGTTTCGCTTTTTGGATACTCCCCAGAAGCATCGAAATCATGTAAGGGTACTTTTAAATGGTTACTCATACCTCCCATAAAAATATTTCCTCCATTTGTAAACGATTTTGCAAATGAGGCTCTTTCGTTATGCCATTTTCCTGTCCCAAATGTGGTATAGCCAGCTGCTTTTAATACCTGAGGCATGGTTTTATCTAAATCTGCAATAGCTCCTTTATCATCACTCAGTCTTTGAACATATTTACCTGTCATAATCATAGCTCTACTAGGCATACAAATTGCCCCTGTATTTCCGCCCATGATATGCGCATGTGTAAAGGTTGTCCCTCCAGCAACTAACCTATCCATATTGGGTGTAAACACCTCCTTATTTCCTAAGGCTTGAATGGTATTAAAACTCTGATCATCTGTTAGTAAAAACAAAATATTTGGTTGCTTTGTTTCCGTTTTGCTCTCAACGTCTTCTTCAGATTTCTTAGAGGTAATACAGCCTATACTTACTACTATTATTAAGCTAGTAAGGATTATTTTTTGTCCGAATTTCTTCATTTCTATAATTGTATATTTTTTATATTTTAATTCCAGTATTTGCTCCGCAACGCCATTAACTCAGGATACACAGCATCGGTATCATTAAGTTCTTGTTTTTTTAAGAGCAATTCTTTCTTTAAATTTTCAATAATTGGCGCATAATTGATATCCTCATAAAGGTTATGCATTTCTTTAGGGTCATTTTTTATGTCGTAAAACTCCCAATAGGGTTCTGTAATTTGGTCTAAAGCACCTGCTTGTCCTAATGGCAAACCATAGAAGAAAATCAATTTAAAATCTTCAGTTCTAATGCCATAATGGCCAGGATTATAGTGCGCCGACATATGCATCCAATATCTATAATACATAGATGTTCTCCAGTCTTTAGGCGTTTGACCAAATAGATTTGATTTAAAACTTCTGCCCTGCATTTCTGAAGGTACTTCTGCTCCTGTCAGATCTAAAAATGTCGGTGCAAAATCAATATTCAAAACCATATCGTTATTGACCTGTTTTGGCTTTATTTTTTTGGGATAACGTATTAGGAATGGCATCCGTAAGGATTCCTCATACATCCATCTTTTATCAAAATAGTCATGTTCTCCAAGGAATTGTCCTTGGTCTGAGGTGTAAACCACAATGGTGTTTTCCGTGAGATTATTAGCATCCAGATAGTCTAAAATCCGACCTACATTTTCATCAATTGCTGCTGCAGTTCGCAAATAATCTTTTAAATATTTTTGATATGCTGCATGTATTTTTTCTTTCTTATTCATTCCTAAAGTATCAATTATACCTGTTGGCCACTTTGCATTAGTAACCTGATATAGCATACTTCTTTTAGGATTTCTATCTGTTATGGAAGACCCGTGTTTATTCCCGTTTAAAGGGCCATGATTTTGATCTTCATATAAACTTTCAGGCTCCGGAATGTCCATACCATCAAACAAATGTTCATGGCGTTTTGCGAATTCCCATAAACCATGTGGTGCTTTATGATGACTCATTAAAAAGAATGGTTTCGTTTTATCCCTGTTATCGAGCCATTTTATGGATACATCGGTAATTACATCTGTGACGTATCCTTTATAGGCTTCCCCTCCTTTTTTATGATCTTGCCAGGGTTTCCCTTTTTCTTTAAGTAAAGGATTATTATATCGTCCCTGTCCAGGCAGTACATTGTAATAATCGAAGCCCGTAGGTTCTGTATGCAAATGCCATTTTCCAATCATAGCAGTTGTATACCCCGCATTCTGCATGAGTTTTCCCAAATGATTGCTCGTATTATTAAAGTTATCCTTTAGAGTATTTACTCCATTTATATGACTGTATTGCCCCGTTAAAATAGCGGCTCTACTAGGTGTGCAAATTGAGTTTGTAACAAACACATTATTCAACAACATACCTTCTTCAGCTATTTTATCAATATTTGGTGTTGGCGCAACTTCAGCCAATCTTGAACCATAGGCACTAATGGCATTAGAAGCATGATCATCAGACATAATAAACAAGATATTGGGCTGTGAAGACACCTCTTGACTTTTTAGATCAAGATCTGAACTCACAGAAGATTTACAGCCTGCAATTAAAATTGCGAACAGTCCAATGCTTATTATATTATATCGGGAATTTATCATGTTTTAATACTATTATCTTATGATTTACTTCATAGAAATACGGTAAATAATTTTTTGATTTAAAAACCTAATTAGGGTTCATATACGCAGGTCAAACCAACCAATCACTCAGTGATTATTGTTGCTTTTGAAAGTCTTAAAAAAAGTTCACAGCAGCTATAAAACTGCTGTAAACTCGCTATTAATACAATCGTTTAATACCCTTCATTTTGGTTCATATTTGGATTCGCCGCTATTTCTGCCGCAGGTATAGGGAATAATAAGTGATATGCTTGCACATTATCTGACCAACTCACCACCTTGGTCTTAGATGGGTTATTTTCATCCTTCGATTCTTCTTGCCCTTTAACTTCGGCCAAAAATTTATCGAGACCAGCTCTTACAATATCAAATTTTGCATGGCCTTCGAAACATAATTCTCGAGCTCTTTCCCAGAGAATAAATTCGTCTAAAGCATCTCCACTAAGGTTTCTGTTCACAAGGGCTGGGACAGAACCGCCATCTTGCGCTCTTGTGAGAATCATATCCAATGCATCATAGGCGTCACCATTGGCGCCTAATTCTGCAGCAGCTTCAGCATAGATTAAGAGTATATCTGCATATCGTAAAACCGGCGCATTCATATCAGTATTAAATCTTGAAAGCGGTTTACTTGCAAACCTATATTTATGGCTATACCATTTTTTGGTGTCAGGATAATATCGAATCGACCCATCTCCATTAATTTTACCTTTGGCTATACTTCCAAAGCGTTGATCTCCATCTTCAAAGGAATTCGCAAATTTAAAAGTTGGGGATACACGACCATAACCCCAGTCATTTGCCGATCTTCCACCGCCTCCTTGATTAATTGGATTATGCAAACCTCCCCAGTTACTGTTTTGTTCTCCTAAAACGTTATATTGAATTTGGAACATCCATTCTTGAGAGGATTTACCTTCCAATGAATTTAAATTAAAATAATCTGAGTCTAAAGTATAATGTGCATCAGCAATAACTTCTTTAGCCTTGTCATAAGCCAATTGATAAGATCCTGCATCTCTTTCAGGATAAGAGGCTCTTGTTAAATATACTTTTGCTAACAGGCCTTTAGCCGCCCCAATAGTTGCTCTTCCTGTGTTACCTCCTTCATAACTCGGAGTACTTCCATCAACTACCCAAGATGCTAAATATAAATGTGTTTCGGCAAATTTTAAATCTTCAATTATGGCATCGTATACCAAACTTGAACTCGTTCTTGCTTGATTAACAACTTCAGGATTGTCTAAATCTAGTAATTCATCTAGAACCAAAGGAACATCTCCATAAAAACGCACCAAATTAAAATAGGTCAAGGCTCTGAGGAATCTTGCCTCAGCAATAATTCTATTTTTCAGTACCTCATCATCTATATCCAATTGGTTTACTCTATTGATCACCACATTAGATCTGTAAATTGCTTCGTAAGCTGTTTGCCATGTTGCTGTAACAAACCTATCTGAATTCGTCATGGTATACCAACCGTATAAATTCAAGCGCGGGTTGTTCAAAACAATAGTAGCCACATGACTACCATGGTCACTCATATAGATAAATCCTTGTTGATAATGATCTGCCATTTTATCATAAACGCCATTAACTGCAATCTCAGCTTCCTTTAAATCATTAAAGAAATTTTCAGGAGCCAAAGTAGATAATGGCACTGTATCTAATTCATCATGACATGATGTTACTATGCTAAGTAACAGTGTCATTACAATTACTGATATTTTATATTTTTTCATTTTATATTTTTTTTTAAAATCCAACTTTAACACCAATGGTAACATTCAAAGTCCTTGGGTATGCCCCATAATCCAGATTCTGACTGGTAATTGCTTGCTGTCCTCTCGCTATACTAACTTCAGGGTCGTATCCTGAGTATTTTGTCCAGAGAAAAAGATTATCTACATTTGAGTAAATCTTAAGGCTTTTAACTCCTATACTTTGTGCCGCTTTAGTTGGTAGGTTATAACTCAAATTAACACTTTGCAATCTTATAAAAGACCCATCTTCTACAAAGCGATCCGTAAAATTGGTATCTCTATAATCTGCTCTTGGTACATTTGTATCTGTATTTAAAGGTGTCCAGTGATTTGCCATATCGGCGGTTTTATTAAATTGACCATATCCACTAGCAAGCATCCTATGCTTGTTACCATTAATGACATCAAAGCCATATTTGTAGGTAAACAAAACCCCGAAATCAAAGCCTTTATAGCTAAAATGATTATACATACTACCAAAGTGTTTGGGTTGGGTTCTGGCGATTATAGAAATATCATCATCATTGATTACACCATCACCAGTTTTATCTACATACTTAACATCTCCAAGTTTAGGTTTAGAATTAGGGTTTACCGAAGAAGGGACACCATGAGAAGTATCAATCACATCTCCATTAGTATCAAAATCTTCATAAGAAAACACGCCGTTGGTTTCAAAACCGATCCAATTCCCAAGGCTTTCTCCTACACGTAATGAGCCTGTAAATATTCTAGAAAATTGGTCCATAAACGTTCTTTCGTCAGATCCACCTAAATCCAACACTTTATTTTCATTAACTGAAAAAACAAAGTCTGTTGACCATTTAAATTTCCCATCTAAGTTCACCGTATTTAAAGCGATTTCTATTCCTTTGTTTTCTACATTACCAATATTTGTCAACCTACTTCCAAATCCTGTAGACATCGGAATTGGCACTTGCAGTAGCAGGTCTTCAGTACGCTTATAATAGGCATCAACCGTAAAATTCAATCGATTATCAAAGAATCCAGCATCTAAACCGATGTCATATTGATCTGTAAACTCCCATCTTAAATCAGGATTTGGAAGTGCTGTTACAGCGAGTCCTGCATTTACTTGATCACTAAAAATCGTATTTGAAACGCCTAGCACAGCAAACGAACCAAAAGGAGGAATACCTTGGTTACCCGTCTGCCCGTAACTTAAACGTAGTTTTATATCACTTATGGCTTCTACATTTTCTAAGAACTTTTCATTATGTGCATTCCATGAGAAACCAACTGCTGGGAAATAACCCCATTTATTTTTCGGACCAAATCTTGAAGACCCATCTGCTCTCATTGATAGCGTTAAATTATAGCGATTATCAAAGGCATAATTAACACGCGTTAAATAAGACTTCAAATTAGATTCCACTGAATCAGTTTGAGGAATATCTGATAATAATCCGTTTTGTAAAGCATTAAATCCTAATGTTTCTACTGGAAAATCTCTTACTGAAATGTATTCAGTTTCTCTCGATAGGTATGACTGTTCAAAAACTCCTAACACATTCAGCCTATGCTTCTTTTTATTCCCAAAAGAAGTTCGGTATTGTAACATATTTTGGTTATTCCAGGAAATATTCTGGTAATGAAATCTCGTACCAATACCATTACTTAAAAAGCCCCGACCATATTCTTTGGTATAGTAACTTTTTGTTTTACCATCCCTGATATTTGCACCAATCCTAACCGATCCCGTTAAGCCTTTGGCAAGTTCATAACTAATAAGGGTATTTCCATTAAAGCCAAAAATATTGGAATAATTTTGTGCTCTTTTAGCTTCTGTTACTGGATCGACCCAAACTCCTACTTCTCCATCAACTTCATCTTCCTGTATCCCAATACCTCGATCTGTTCTTCTTGTAAGTGCTCTAATCACAATTCCTAATTTAGATTGACTAAAATCTCCTCCAGAAATAGGGCCTTGCTTTACAGAATAACTCGGCAATAACACAGTTTTAATTTTCAGTTTATCAGTCAACTTGTTTTGCAGGTTCACATTAAAATTATAACGTTTAAAAAAAGAGTTTACAACAGCACCTTCATTTTTAAAATAGGTCCCACCAATAGCGTACAAATTTTTAGAATTCCCACCTCTAGCTTGTAGGGCATATTTTGAGATATATCCAGTTCGATACAATTCTTTTTGCCAATTTGTATTTGGCAGGGCATCATATCTCGCTTGTTCTTGTTCTGCAGTTAAATTTTCATCACCAAAAGTGGCACTAGGATCTTCGATCCCATTTGCATAGCGCGTTCTATCAATGATCAACTCTCCGTATTGAGAGGTTGTCAATAAATCTACAAATCGACTTTCAGGTACAGTACTCGTACTTAAAGAACTGTCGAAAATAATTTCTGACTTATTAGCTTTACCAGATTTAGTTGTAATAATGACAACACCATTAGCCCCTCGTGCTCCATAAATTGCCGCAGCCGACGCATCCTTTAATACATCTATAGATGCAATTGAGTTTGGATCTAAATTAGCTAAAGGCGATGACGTTGGCCCTGCTACCTCAGCTGGCTCATCACCACTGATATAACTTATACCTACAGGAAGACCATCAATAACATATAAGGGTTCATTATTTGCATTAATTGAAGTACCTCCACGAATTCTAACACTAATTCCAGAACCCGGTGTCCCATCTGCAGTCAGAATATTAACCCCTGCTATTCTACCATTTAAAGCTTGTTCTATGGTCGCATTAGCCGTTCGTTCAATGTCTTCCGTATTTAATTTTGAAATAGATCCAGTAACATCCCTTCTCGTTTGGGATCCGTATCCTATAAGGACAACCTCTTCTAATTCGCTTACATCAGTTAATAATGTAACATCTATAATGTTTCCTGGTCCTATAGAAATAATTTGTTTTTTATAGCCTACATAAGAAAACACTAAACTTTTATTTCTATCATCTAATTTTATTGAATACTTTCCATCAAAATCAGTTGTTGTGCCTTGTGCGATTTTTTCGTTTTCGGCCTCATTTACTCCAACAACCAATATGGTCACCCCCGGTATTGGGATCCCCGCTTCATCTGTTATCGTTCCTGTAATTACAACCTCTTGCGCATGCAATACATTTGTAAAACAAAACAATAAGAGTATAAGAAGCGATATACTCCTAAATCCTCCTTTAATTTTTTCTCGTTGTTTCATATTAA
>Ga0105356_10003740_pt1 | contig 14857 bp, 8 predicted proteins | sample GOMGulsemesocosm_3_FD_83502 | JGI IMG/M metagenome (GOLD analysis project Ga0105356, IMG submission 83502) | Methane-oxidizing microbial communities from mesocosms in the Gulf of Mexico - GOM9D Gulf of Mexico | ecosystem: Environmental > Aquatic > Marine > Cold seeps | place: Gulf of Mexico...
AAGAGCTGTAGAATCTACAGATGGTATGACGGCTGATTGGGTTGATTTGCCATATAAATTTTTGCAAGAAACTTCTAATAAAATAATCAACAACGTAAAAGGAGTAAACAGAGTTGTTTATGATATAAGTTCAAAACCGCCTGCAACTATCGAGTGGGAATAGCACCCCTTGTGCAGTTGGTATAATTTTGGTATTTTGTGATAACCATTCTAAGGTAAAACTAGTATAGTCTTTTCGTTAGAATGGTTATTCGGTATAAATAAGAAAGATAAGATGAAAAAATTTGTATTGTTATTTAGTATTTGTTTGTTCACAATGGTTTCTGTTTTGGGGCAACAAAAAAAATACATTACCTACACGGTCAAAAAAGGAGAAAGCATTCGTAAGATAGCTAAAAGATATCATGTAAAATCCAAAGATATTTCTCGTTTAAATCCGGATGTAAGGAGAAGACCAAAAGCCAATACAGTTATTTTAATTCCGAATGTGAATTATAAGGAAGGGAAGGTATTTATTACACCTTCACAAAGTCATATTGCACAGCCTAAAGAAACCTTATTTGGGATTGCAAAATTGTACAATGTAAGTATGGATGCTTTGAAAGGTGCAAACCCAGCTTTGAGAATTGATGGACTGAAAGTAGGAATGGTTTTAGAGATTCCTAATAATAAATTGATATCCAAAGAAGAGCTGTTACAAAAAGAATTAAAAATATGGTCGCAAAAGTATGTGTTACATACGGTTGTTAAGGACGATACGATGTACAAATTGTTAAGATCGTATCAAGTTTCAAAGGAACAATTGAAACAATTGAATCCACAGGTTTCAGAAGGACTAAAACTAGGAATGGTTTTAAAAATTAAGGAGAAAATCAAAAAAGAAATTGTTGAAGTAGAAGAGTTTGTTAAGGATACAATTATTGAAAAGGATTCAACCGGAGTTGAAATGTTTGTCGACAATCTTATTTATGGGAAGACTTTAAATGTTGCTTTGCTAATGCCTTTTAAATTTGCAAAAAACGATACTTTATCCAAAGAAAAATTATTTGATGACAAAGGGAATTTGGCGAATATAATTACTGATTTTTACTTGGGAGCAGATATAGCGATTGATTCACTTAGAAATCAAGGAGTTGCTATTCATGTTGATGTATTCGATTCAGAAAAAAGTAGAGACAGTATACAAGCCTTATTTGATTTAAAAGTATTTGAGGATAAAGATGTTGTATTTGGCCCCATTTATAGTCAATTTGCCAATATGGTAGCTTCTGAATTGAAAAATATTCCTGTTGTATATCCGTTTTATTCATCAAAACAAAAAATATTTTATAGAGGGAACTTGGTAAAAACAGCAGTTGATAAAAAATATTTTGAAACCTTAATTGTGGATCACTTTAAAAAAACACATGTAAACGAGCATGTACTAATTGTAGGGGATAAAAAGATAGTTTCAAAAAAGAAAATGTTAGCTATTGCTGCAAATTTAAAAGAAAACGATTCTATTAATGAAGTATCATTTTTACAGCCTGAAGATGGATATATAGACAGAGAAAGATTTGTAGCTGCAGTTGATACTTTAGGAGTAAATTGGGTATTGTTAGCAACGAATGATGTTGGCGTAACCGCTGAAGTAGTCAATAATTTAAAATCATTACCAAACAATCCTCAAGTAAAATTATTTGCATTTGAGAAAGAAAAGAATTTTGACGATGTAGAAAATAATGTATTGGCTAGAATGAATTTTACATATGCAGGTTCAGATATGTTGAATGATTCTATACCTGAAACCTCTAGCTTTTATGGACAATACTTAAGAAAAAACAATACATATCCTAGTAAACGTGCTACAAGAGGTTTTGATGTTGTATATGATATCTTAATGCGTATGGCATCAAATGAAGAGAGTTCGCTAAGAGAGAGCTATGGAATCCCTTCTAAACGGGTGAATAGTGGTTTTTACTATGATAAAAAATTATTAGGAGGTCCAGTTTTTAATAAAGCAGTTTATTTATTAAAATACAATGAAGACTTATCTATAGAGGTAATTAAAGAAGTAAATGAAGAAAAATAGCAATTAAAAAATAATAAAAAATGCAAGTACCTATTTGGGTGCTTGCATTTTTTTAGAGCAGGTTTGAATAAATTCTTATAGAAATTTCAGGTTGTTTTTTAGAATAGGTTCTAGTAAGTTAATATTCTTTTTAGTACCAAGCTTGTTTAAAGCTTTTAAATGTTTCTGGTGGTGTGTATCGGAACCTGCAAAATCAATCATATTATTTTTTATTAATTTTTTAGCAGTCTTTTTTACAGAGTCACCGTAATAACCTGTCAGAGATAGCAAATTGAGTTGAAAACTACACCCAGCATTTTTCAATTTTTCATAGATGTCGAATTTGTTATGATAAAAACCATAACGCTCAGGATGTGCTAAAATAGGTTTGTATCCTGCCAATTGTATATCAAATAGCATTTCAAATAAATTAACGGGGGCATTCAAATAAGACATTTCGACTAACAAATAATCTTCTTTTAATGTTAATAGATCTCTAGCTTTTAAAAGTTTGCAGAATTCTTCGTCAAGCATGTATTCTGCAGCCGCATCAATTTTAATATATGAAAGATCTCTTCTGTTTAATTCTTCCTGTAGTAAATCTAATTTATCAAGAATAATATCACTAGTATTAGGCCAAACACTTCCAAGGACATGTGGAGTCGTAATGAAATTTTGGATTCCATAGTTGCTCATTTTTAAAATCAACTCAATAGAATCATCCAAATTTTTTGCACCATCATCAATACCTGGTAAAAGGTGAGAGTGGATATCAACAAAATCCATTGGGAATACTTCAGTAATTGGAGTTTCTTTCTTTAAAAATTTTAGCACGTCTTCTATATTTTATGTAAAACTGTGCAAATTTAGAGAATTATTATGACAACTAGGAATCGGATGTAAAGTATCTTAGGGTCAAGTGATGTTAAATTATGTTTTAGTTTGTTTTAAAACTCCATGTTTGTCCCAAGGTTTTACCATCGTGTATATCTGTCGCATTTATTTTCCAATAATAAGTTGTGTTGGCATCTAAATTAACAGTATAGGTTGTAGTTGTGATTTTAGATTCTATCAATGTTGGAGTAGATGTTGTTCCAAAATAAATATCATAAGTCAAGACATCATTATCGGTGTCAGAGCAAGACCATTCTAAATTAGTGGTAGCCGTATTCAAAGAGCTATTGTTTTGAGGTGCTATTTGGTTTGGCATAAATGGCAAATGATTTTCTACAGCGTCTCCTTCAGTATAAAAATTCCATACTGGAGAAAAATTACTAGAATTTCCTTTCGAATCTTTGGCTTTAATTCGCCAATAATAAGCTATTCCTTTTGTCAATTCGTAGGTTTTGTTAGTTTGTGTAATGGTTCCACTTTTTACAATTGTTGTAAATTGATTATCGGTTGCGATTTCTACGGCATAAGTAATGTTGTCTCCATCAGAATCTGAAGAGGCATTCCATTGAAAATTTATTGTATTTGAAATACATAATAAATTATTTGTTGGACTTGTTAGGCTTGGAATCTCTGGTGGAGAATTGGGGGTTTCATTAACAGCATCGCTTCCTCCTCCACAAGAGGAAATACTAAGAGTAATAAAAAGGTATAGTAATTTTTTCATTGTAATGTTTTTATAGTATTAATTTTTGTGTTATTATCTAATAACTGTGCTATTTCCTGATTATTTTGGCCGTTTTTATGTCGTTTCCAGTTACTTTTATGAAATACATCCCTTTCAGCTGGTTTTCTAAGTTTATTTGTATTTGATTGAATGAAACAGTCTGTTTTTTTGATGAAATTAATGCTCCTGTAATTGAATATATTTGTACTTGTACCGTTTCGATATCCTCTTCAATAAAAATAGTTGTAATTCCGTTAGTAGGATTTGGGTAAGAAAGTAAATCTTGATTCAATTGAATTTTGGTTTCATGAATTCCTTCGCAATCTTTCGCTGTGCTAATTTTGATAAGGTCTCCTTGTTTAGATAAGATTGAAATGGTATTTGAGCTTGTTGTTTCTCGAATTTCATTATTTACATAAATAGTATATGGAGCTGTTCCTGTCGCTATATCGATTGTTGTGTTTATGCTATTGTTGATTTTTTTTGAATTTGTCTTGGCATTTAGAACCGGTGCTTCTTCAATAATTAATTCATAGCATTGCTCAAAAGAATCATCTTCAGAGGTTGTAATACACATAGTGTAAGTTGCAGGTGCTAAATCTGAAATTGAAATTTCATTAGTGAAATTGTAATCTGTATTATTAATAGTAACGGTAAAGCTCACAGCTTTTATTGAAGTGATAGATACACCTCCATTATTTTTGTCTTGGCAAGTTTCACTTGATGTTTTTATGGTGAAATTATTTGCATCTAAAGAGAAGAGGGCACAGCCTTTTTCATTAACAGTTGCACCTTCGATAGAATTGGGACATTGATCGATGGTGTCGTTTACTCCGTCATTATCACTATCATCGTTTAAAGTTCCTCCCCTAGGGTCTTTAAGTTTTTGAGTAGTATAAAGTTTGTATTCACCAGGTTTAAGGATAATTGATTCTGAAAGTGAGTTTATATTTTTTTCTTCACCGGTAAAGTATTCATACCAGATTCCTGTTTTGGAAAAGGTCGTGTTTATTGTTTTTTGAGTGACATCAAAATTACCTACAATAACTACGTCCATGACCGCATCTTTTAATAGAATTGATTTTGTCAAGGTGCCCACGTTCAATGTGAAGTCTGTAGTATTGAAAACAGGGTACTTCTTTTTAAAAGCAATCAAAGTTGACCAGGTGTCATAAATATGTTTTCGATTTGCATTTTGTAAATAATCCCAATGAATCGGTTTTTTTCCAGTTCTTCCATTTTCATCTATAGAAATGTCGTAACCCAATTCCCCAAATTGCCAAATCATTTTTGGCCCTGGAATAGAAAAGAAAAATAAACCAGCAGTTTCCTGTCTAGCGAGTGCAGTGTTTAAATCTTTTACAGAGTAATCATTGGTTACTTTACCATATTGAAGATTTTTAAACATCAAACGTTCCTCATCATGACTTTCCATATACCCAATAACATTCGGGTTGTTCCAATTTCTCTTTTTGTAGGATATCCAAGAAATATCTTCTTTGGAACCGTCACCAAAGCCTAAAGTGTTTTCATTATAGTTATGGTTGAGGTTTCCCCACAGCATAATTCCATAGTTTGCTAATTCTGTTTCTTCACTATTATCAGATAAATGTTCAAAAATAACATAAGGTTTGTTTGCAGGTGCAGTTTGCCAAACGTGATCTGAATATTCTTTTAATATGGCAATTCTTTCTGCATCATAAGCACTAGCCCAATTATTTGCTCCCGAATAAATTGTATTGGAAAAACCTTTTGTAAAATCAAAACGAAATCCATCGATTTTGTATTCAGTCATCCAGTAACTCAAGACATCTTTAAAAAATGTTTTCGTGTAGGTTGAAGTGTGATTAAAATCAGAACCCCAATGCGCAGAAGTATTGTCGACTAAATTATGATTTTCATTGTACCAGGGATTGTCATTTGCAGGTTTGTTGGTCGTACTGTTCCAATACATTTGTAATAAAGGAGATTGGTTAAAAGAATGATTGAAAACAACATCAGCTAAAACAGCAATCCCACGTTGATGACATGCATCAACAAATTTTTTGAAAGCATTTTTTGTACCATATGCTTTGTCTAATGCCATGTAAAAGGACGGGTTGTATCCCCAGCTATCATTTCCTTCAAATTCATTGATAGGCATTAACTCAATAGCATTGATACCTAATTTTTCTAAATAATTTAAATAGGTCAGTGCTTCATCATAAGAACTTTTACTTGTAAAATCTCTTATGTGCATTTCGTAAATAATCAGATTGTCTTGACTAGGTCTGGTAAATAAGTTTGTCTGCCAAGTGTAGGGATTCTCATTAATTTTAAAGGAAGAAACATTTCCTTCGGTGAGGTCGGTGGGAAATTCTTTTAAATTTGGGTAGGTAGTTTCTGTTATGTATTGATCGTTATTTGGGTCTAGTATTTTTTCTGAATAGGGATCTGCAATTTTGATGCTATAATCGATGTAATATTGATAAGCATATTCAGTATTTGGGTCTAAATTAGACAATGTAATCCAAAATTTTTCACCATCCTTAAACATTTGGTAAGAAGGGACGAGTTTCCAATTATTAAAATCTCCTAACAGGAATACATCATTTTTATTTGGGGCTAATAAAACAAAAGTGACTGAGTTGTCAGTATTTATGTTGGTACCATTTTTTAAACCGGCAGGAATGGTTTTGTTTTGTGTAGTAGTTTTAACGTAGAGATTTAGAACCGTTTCTTTCGTTTCAGTTCCGTCTGTAGCAGTTGCTTTTAAAGCATGGTTACCAGAAGTTGTAAATGTATATGTTGTGCTAATAGAAGTACTGTTAGTTTGTGTTTTAAGTGAATTTCCATCAACTAAAATTTCTAAGTCAGCGGCAGTAGTTGATTCCGCTGTAAGAGTTACTGCTTGGTTTAGTGTGTAAACACTATTGATTGCAGGTTCGTTAAAAACAATATTTAGTCCAGCAGTATATATAGGAATAAAAATATCAGGTCCATTTTTCAATGCCCCATCAGAAGAACGAAATACAAATGAAAGTTCTGTGATTGTTTCTGTAGTTGCTATACCATAATAAGAAAAGATGGTAGGCGTAATTACTAGGGTGTAAAGATTTGCATTGGTAGTATTTCTTGTTAATTTTGGTTGTGCATTATTTGCTCCCCAATCACCAATAACATTTTGCCATTTTTTATTATTTACAGTGGCGCCTGTATGAGCATATATTTCGCCTGTGTAATCAGCGAGCCCAGTTCCGGTTGCATCGAATTTAATAGTTATTTCGTTCGTTGTTGTAGGAATTGTTGGAATCGTACTTACTTGTCCAATTAAACTTAATGAAAACAGGAATAAAATATAGGATAATGATTTTTTCATAAGATTTAATTGAAATGGTTGTTGAAAAGTTAAACACAACTAGGCTTAACTTGTAGAGTATAGTTACAAGTTAAGCTTCGTATATGTTTTAATAAGGGGTTACTTTTTTGTTAAAGTATATTTAGGGCTGTTTACATCTGAAAAATCCAATACAATATCATAAACCCCGGCAGTAACATTAATGTTATTATCATTGTCACCGTCTAAAACGCCATCCAATGTTGCGTCACCATAGTTTACACCCCAATCATCATTGGTTCTAAACTTGATTTGTCCATCAACTAATACAATACCGTTTAAGATCCATACGTCTTCTTGACTATGGTCTAAACTAAATTTAGTATCTGGTCCATCCCAACCATTTGGAGCAGCTGAGCCAACAACACCCCAAACGTTAATCGCTTCTAAAGTATATTCTAAAGATTTGAAATCAACGCTTATTAAGTAGTTTCCAGCAGTTACTGTAATATTATTATCGTTATCGCCATCTAAAACACCATCTAATGTAGCATCTCCATAATTTACAGCCCAATCGTTGTTTTGGCGAACCTTGATTTGTCCATCAACTAATGCAACGATAGCTTTCCATGTATCTGTATTAGAATCATAAGCTAAGTTTAAATCAGGACCATCCCATCCGTTAGGAGTAGCCGAACCAACAAGTCCCCAAGAATAAGTTTCAATTGTATAAGCAAGTGTTGCAGAATTAAAAGTAACTTTATAAGTACCAGCTGTTACGGCAATATTATTGTCATTATCTGTGTCCAGTACACCATCTAAAGTAGCATCACCATAATTTACAGCCCAATCATTGTCCTTTCTTACTTTTATAGCTCCATTAACAAGTGCAGTATAAGCTACAAATTCGTTTGGAGTACTTGTTTTGTAAAAAGATACATCAGGTCCATCCCATCCATTTGGAGTTGCATCACCAACAAGTCCCCAAGGAGAAGACAAGTCTAGTTTATCTGCATATGGAGTAATGTCTACAGTAATCGTATTTGATTCAATACTTTTTTGACCAATAGTAGCAATTATTTTGAATTGAATTGTAACTGTAACTTCTGGAACAAACTCTCTACCTATTAGAAGTTTATTTAGCTCTTCAACTTCAAATATTTTTTCTAATTCTTTTGTTGTTGTCGTTGCAGAGACTGTAGAAAAATCACCAGATGATTTGTCTAATAAAATTTGATAGCTAGGTTTCTGAGTATTTGCTCCGTAATCAGGTTCAGTCCAAGCTATTGTAAGTGCATTCTGTCCTAAGTTATCTATTAACAAAGCTACATCAGTTACAGAAGAACTGGTTGTAAGACTTGCATTAGAATTTAAGATAGCATAATTTTCGTTATCTGCACAAGCTCCAAAGAATAATGGAAGGGCAAACAAGAATATAAATTTATAGATTATTTTTTTCATCGTCTTCATGTGTTAGATTAGTAATCTGTATTTTGCTCTAAGTTTGGATTTACGGCAATTACATTGGCAGGAATAGGAAAGATGTTTTTACTATCTGCAACTGCAGTTCCATTTGTAATTCCACCTTTAAACGGCCATAAATAACTTGCTGTGGTAAATTGATTGAAACGAACTAAATCCGTTCTTCTCAAACCTTCCCAATACAATTCTCTTGACCTTTCGTCTAAAATAAAACTCAGTGATAAGCCTCCAGCAGTAATGTTTCCATTTGTATTTCCATAAGCTCTAGTTCTTAGAGTATTAACTAATGTAACCGCTTCTCCTAGAGAACCACCGGTACCACCTCTAACAACAGCTTCAGCATAGTTTAAATAAATTTCTGCCAAACGAATCATTGGTAAATCCATATCTACATGATTTCCAGAAGGGTCACTTCCTGCAGCACCGTTGATATCAACATTTTTAAATTTGTTTACAGCATAGCCATCTTCAAAAGTATTCGCAATGGTTGTGATTTCGTAGTTTTGACCATCTGTATAGAACATTGCTCTTTTGTCTGACCAAGCTGTTGGTTCACCGTTTCCATTCGTTGCGGTTGCTTCGAACTTGGAAACCAATGCTTTGGTCGTTCTTAGACCTCCCCAGCCACCGTTTACACCTGATAGAGTAGGATCCATTGTACCACCTAAAGATGCGTGTACTAAAAATGTTACACCACCCCAAGTTTGAGATTCGATACCATCAAAATTTAAAGAGAATATAAATTCATTTTGTGCTCCGTTTGTATTGTTATCTGCTAAAAATAATTCGTCATAAGCAGATCCACTAGCATTTCCGTCTGAAGTATTAATGCTATATCCAGAAGCAATAACTTTATTTGAAAAGGCAATACATTCAGTATATTTAGCTGTTCCAATAAAAGTTTCGGCATTTAAATACAATCGAGATAACAATGCCTGTGCAGCAGTTACATCAACTCTTCCATATTCGTTAGCTCTACTTGCTTTCAAGGTACTTTCAATAGCTAATAATTCAGATTCGATAAAATCAAATATTTCTGCTCTTGAACTTGCAGATGGAAGTTCAGTTTGGATTTTTGTAACCAATGGAACATTTGCATATAAGTCCATCAAGTTGTAGTATGCGTAAGCTCTTAAAAATCTTGCTTCAGCAATAAAGGATTGGACGTCTGGATCTGAAGCTAAAGCTTCAGCATTCGAAATAAATGAATTTGTGAATGATACTTCTTGTGCCAACCTGTAATACATTCCTTCAACAAAACTATTGCTAGAGGTCCAGTTCATTTCATGTAAGTCTGGTAATCCAGGATCTCCCCAACCAACAACAGCATTATCAGTTGTTAGCTCTTGTAGGTTGTATAGCATTCTGGTAAATTGAGAAAACCCTTCATCAATTCCTTGAATATCTGGTTGTCCCGCAGGTCCTTCTTGACCTGTTAAGACCAATGCAGCATAAGTTTTTGCTAAGGCTCTTTTCGCTTCTGTTACGTCTTTAAATACGTTTACTTCTGTAAAACTGTCTGGGTCAATTGGTGTTTGATCTAGATCGTTAGTACACGAAAAAAATACAGTAGAAGTAAGTATACTTAATACGGTTGTTTTTATATATTTTATCATGATTGTTTTTTATTAAAAATTAACATTTACTCCTAACAATACAGTTCTTGGCCTTGGGTAAAAATTATTATCTATACCACCTGATATTTCTGGATCTAATCCTTTATAGTCGGTTACTGTTAATATATTTTGTGCAGATGTATAGACTCTCAATCCAACATTCTCAATAAAAGATTTAGGTAAAGTATACCCTAATGTAATATTGTCAACTTTAAAGAAAGAGGCATTTGAGATATAAGAATCACTTAAAAGACTAGTATCAGTTATAAACAGGAAGCCAGAGTTTAAATAATCTGTGCTAATGTTGCTTAAAATATTGTTCTCGATAGTCCTGTTTCCATAACTCAAAGAAGATGCAGTATTGTCATATGCATAGTTTCCAAAACTAGCTCTTGTAACTATGTTTAAATCCCAGCTTTTGTAGCTCAAATTTGTACTTAATCCCATAGTCAAGTCTGCATTTGGGTCTTTGTAGAAATAACGATCTGCATCAGTAATACTTCCGTCATTGTCTCTGTCTACATATACCCCTTCAACAGGTTTTTTGTTTTCATCATATACCTGTTGGTATACGAGATACGAAAATGCAGGGAGTCCCTCTTCATGTCTTTGAATAGTATTGTTTACTCCACCGGATATTCCTCCAACTGACTGTGTGTCGGGCATTCTTGTGATTTTATTGGTGTTGTAAGCTATGTTGTAGCTTACAGACCATTCTAAATTTTCATTTCTTACTGGAATGATATTTAAAAGAAACTCAACCCCTTTATTTTCCATATCACCAATATTGGCATCAATCCTGTTTCCGAAATTAGTGAATGGATCGACAGTACTATCGGCTATTAAGTCTTTTGTCTTTTTTAAATACATATCTAAAGATCCACTTATACGATTGTCGTACAAGCTGTAGTCAATACCAGCATTTAATGTATTTCCAATCTCCCATTTTAATTTTTCATTAATAGGTTCAGGTCTGTAAGTTTGATAGTAAGAGTTTCCAAAGTTATACGAAGCTCCATTTGTGCTTTTTGTATACCTGGTAAGGAATTGATAATCTCCTAATCCATTTACATTTCCAACTTCTCCATACCCTAATCTAAGTTTTAAACTATTAATAACTTCAGAATCATTTAAAAACTCTTCATTTGTTATATTCCAAGCCAAGGCAATAGAAGGAAAATACCCCCAACGATCGTCTGGATTTAATTTTGAAGAAGCATCAGCTCTTAAAGTAGCAGTTACTAAGTATTTGTCTTTATAGCTATAGTTTGCTCTACCAAAGAAGGATGTCAATATATTTTGACTTTTATTTATTATGTTGGTAGTTTTATTGTCATTAGTGTCAATAAAATAGCTGTTTGACTCTGAGTTGTCATCAAAATTAAATTTTTGATAAGAATATCCTGCCATTAATCCAAACGTATTGTTTTCATCTAGATCTTTGCGGTAGTTTAAATAAAAATCAAGTAAGTTATTTTCTGCTTTATTAGAAAATGTGTTTTTACTACCATTAAAATTAGCACTAGCATCTGGCATTAAAGGATCTGTTACTGTAGTTCCTGTACCTTCTGCATAATCTATACCAACATTTAATACTGCAGTAATTTCAGGCATAAAGTGTAATTTGTAATCCAACTTTACATTTCCAATAAAACGATTTACATTAGAATTATCATCTTTAAAGTTTAATAAGGCTAATGGATTTGTAGGTGCTAAATTGAATTTGTTATTAGTTGTAGGGTCAATCCATGTTGTGTATCCTCCGTATTTTGAACTTGGGTCAAAAACGGACTGTGTTGGGTCGTATCCTACAGCAGATCCTATAGCGTCTCTATTTGCAAAATTGTTTTTAATGAAGGATCCATTCGCATTCAACTCTACTTTTAAATGATCGTCTAAAAATCGAGGAGTCAAAGTTAACTTCGCAGTTGTTCTTTTTAAATTGTCTGTTTTCAAGACTCCATTGGTATCGGTATACCCCATTGATAATCTGTAAGGTATTTTTTTGAAACTTCCAGAAATACTAAAGTTGTTATCGCTACTTAAAGCAGTTTGATATATCTCTTCTTGCCAATTTGTTGAACTGGTTCCTAATTTTGCAATTTGACTAGGAGACCCAAGTGTATTTACAACGCCAGTGAATTGAGCAGCGTTAAGAACAGAAACTTTGTCAGTGATTTTTGAAAATGAAGCACTAGAATTAAAAGTAACTTTCATTTCTTGGTCAACACTTCCTTTTTTTGTTGTAATCATAATAACACCATTAGCCGCTCTTGAACCAAAGATTGCGGTTGAAGATGCATCTTTCAAAACAGTCATAGATTTAATGTCTGTCGGGTTTATAGCGTTTAGAATATTACGAGAACCACCAACACCACCGTCATTCATAGGTACGCCATCAACAACTATTAAAGGATTGTTGGAAAGTGATATGGAGCTAGTTCCACGAACACGAATCTCTTGTCCGTCTCCAGGAGCACCACCACTAGATGTAACTTGTACACCTGCAACTTTACCTTGTATCAATTGTTGAGGTGAAACAACAGCTCCTTTATTAAAGTCTTTAGAACCTACAGTAGAAACAGAACCTGTTAAGTCTTTCTTACGAGCTGTACCATAACCGATAACAACCACTTCATCTAAAGATTGAGCAGCATCTTCCATTTCTATTTGAAGAATTGTATTAGAAGTAATAATTACTTCTTTCGTTTTGAATCCAATATAAGAAAACACCAATGTAGTCCCTTCTTTAACATTGTTTAATTCAAAATTTCCATCAAAGTCAGTAGAAGTACCATTACTAGCACCTTTAATGACAATACTAACTCCTGGGAGACCTTCTCCTGAAGCTTTTTCTACAACTTTACCTTTTATTGCTTTTTGAGCAAATACATTTAAAGTAAAAAGCAGTAGAATTCCGATCGACAATAATTTATTTTTTTTCATGTAGATGATTCGTTAATTACGCTTAATTTGGTTTAAATTCTTAACAATAAATTCACATTTCACAAGGTGAAACTAGAAACTATTAACCTATAAAACAAGTTTCGAAAACCACGAAAACGTTTGCGTGTTGATAACTTTTACTACTCTAACGTTGTAGTTGAAAATCTTTTTTTTTGAAGAAAACATAATAAGGAGGGGTTTCGGGTTTATTATACATTTTTTAAGTTAGGAATAATTATTGAATTACCAATATGAGGTTGGTGAAAAATAATGTACTTTTGGAGTGTTAAATTCTTCTTTTTAAGTCTTAGGGATACTTCCTAAAACAATAATCGCGTTAAGTTGTTGGAAAAGAGAGGTCTATAAGTTTTATTAAAAAAGAAATTCCTCTGATGAAACCAAAAATTACACTTAAAGCCATTGCCAAAGAGTTCGGTGTTTCTATATCTACCGTTTCCAAATCCTTAAAAAATAGCCATGAGATTAGTGTTGAGCTGCGAGAAAGAATTCAGGCCTTTGCAAATTATTACAATTACAGACCTAATAGTTTTGCTTTAAAGTTAAGAAATCAAAAAACCTTGGTGCTAGGAGTCGTTATTCCAGAAATTACACATCATTTTTTTTCTAAAGTTATTAGTGGAGTAGAGCACGCAGCCAATCAAAGAGGTTATAATGTAATGGTTTGCTTGTCAAATGAATCACATCAAAAAGAAGTAATGAACCTTGCCATGTTGGCAAATGGAAGTGTAGACGGTTTGCTTGTTTCTATAGCAAATGAAACACAAAGTAAAGGAGATTTAAAACATTTTCAGGAATTGATCGATGAAGAAATTCCTTTTGTTTTATTTGATAGAGTAGATGATAATATTGCTTGTGATAAAGTTATTATTGATGACTTAAAAGGAGGTTACAATGCTACAAAACATCTAATTGATAAAGGATGTAAACGCATTGCGATGTTCAGTACACCAGATTATGTAAATGTAGCTTTTCAACGTAAAGAAGGTTATGAAAAAGCACTGATAGATCACGGTTTTGAAATAGATGAGTCTTTGATTCTTAGAATTGACAAAGACAAAGATATTGATGAACAAATAGCTTCTGTTGTAAATAGAGCTGATTATCCGGATGCAATTTTCGCTGTAAATGAAATTTATGCTGCAATTGCTATTAAGACAATTCAGAAAAGAGGTCTGCATGTACCTAATGATATTTCTGTAATTGGTTTTACAGATGGGTTGATTTCTCAATATGCTTCTCCGGCCATAACGACTATGGAACAGCATGGTTTTACTATGGGAGTAGAGGCTGCCAATTTGTTAGTCAATAGGTTGGAAACAGATACGCATGGTCATTATGAAACAAAAGTAATCCCTACGACTTTAACAATCCGGGAATCTACAAAAAAGCAATAGCTTTTAGTGCTTTTTATACTTTTTTTCTATTCAATTATGAGGTAAAAACATTTTTTTTTAGATTTTTTATCTTTATTTAAATCGCCTTGTTTTATTGAGGTTGAGCTTCTTTTTTTTAGTAAGAAAGGAATAGAAAAAGAATGATTGGAATATATTTTTAGCCAAACATTAAAAATAAATTCTATCTTTGTACCCGAACAATGCGTTCACTCTTATCAATATTTCACACTTCACACTTTAAAATATAGATAAAGACGCAAATGTGCTTTCCTATATTTATATCACAAATTTTACACGTATTTTAGAGTCAAAATTATTGGCTATTGGAATTTTGTATTTGCTGATAAATCAATTAAAATAAATATAGATAAGATGAAGAAAAAGAATCTAAGTTTTTGGCAAATATGGAACATG
>Ga0105356_10003752_pt1 | contig 14840 bp, 10 predicted proteins | sample GOMGulsemesocosm_3_FD_83502 | JGI IMG/M metagenome (GOLD analysis project Ga0105356, IMG submission 83502) | Methane-oxidizing microbial communities from mesocosms in the Gulf of Mexico - GOM9D Gulf of Mexico | ecosystem: Environmental > Aquatic > Marine > Cold seeps | place: Gulf of Mexico...
GTAAGACCTATATAAAGGGGTATGGCATACTTAGCGCTTACCTATATTTTAGCATTCTATGAGTTACCGCATTTCAATGACTACACCAACCCAAGACTTATCATCGCATACCCCTATGATGCGCCAGTGTTGATACCAATAAAACAAAGCGCTACAGACGATCACAACAAAAAACCTACACCAAAACCTACACTTAATAAATCAATCAAATATTTCTTCATTTATTTTCTAAAACAATCATCTTTTTCACAGCTCATCAGCTAAACAGTAGATCTCAGATCCATGAGGTATATTTTATAAAGCACCTCTCTTACATGGAGTTCAATAAAAGGCTTTCGCTTACCAAGCTTTGTTCCATTAAATCTATAACCTCTCACAAACAACAACTTACACCTAAAGAATTAATTAATGTAAATTAAATGAAATAAAAAGATAGGATCGACTAAAATATCCCTTGAAATAATTATCTGACAGGAGGTCGCATGTATTTCGAAAGTGAATTTCTCACACAAGATCAGTTAGCAAAGAGGCTAGGGATCAGCAAAGTAACGATCTGGAGAATGATCAAGGATGGTCGTTTACCTAAGATGATTACTATTGGATCTCGTTCAAAACGCTGGGTTAGTGCTGATATAAACGATTGGTTGCAATCACTTAAACATAATTAGAAAGGAACTCTATTATGACAAATGAAAGTTCATGCGAATCGCATGGACTTTCAATCAATCAATCAATCCCCCCTTAATCAATATAGCGTTATATTAACGCATTTAAACACTTTAAATTCAACAACTTAAACTTTGACTTACCGGCTGTTTTTGACTATGATTTTAATATAACAGAGTTAGTGAATTATTTGGCGGACTTTGTAAATAGTGTGAGAGTTAATAGAGATGCGAGTAACTATAATTGAACTAAAGAGTAATGAATCTAATTTTCAAAACTTAACACAGTGCTGTGGAAAGTTCTTTGACGAAAATGAGAAATTATACTTATTTTCGACATTAGTTGCATGGACTGGCTCAGATATTAAAGCTACTCAATGGTTTCAATCTGAGACTATTTCAGCATTTGGCGGTAAAACTGCATTTCAGCTTTGCAAAAAAGATCAAACAGATGCCGTGATTAAATACATTCGCCACATAGAACGAGGAGGATTTTCATAGTGTCTTCCTATATCCCGAAGTTACAAGTTAAACAGAGTATAAAAATCTTTCTGATAAGGGTGATGATATGAGTGATGACTCTAAAAATAATGAAATAGTGCAACACGCTATGCAAGAGCTTTTTGACGCAAATGAAAACATGGCCACAATTGGTCTGACCAAGAATGGGGTTGTAGCGTACCATTTTGGTGAGAACGGTGGAATGGCTATAAATCCCGCGTTTGCCGAAATAGTTATTAACGCTGTTAAACAACTATCTGAATTACAAGAAAACAGTGGGTAATGTAGCCGTCTTATTCAAAGCTGGTACAGATTTTTCAACGCCCCTAATTTAGATTAATAAGCCTACTCAATTTGTAGATGCACAGTCCCCTCAAGAATGCTCACTAAAACAACATAAACACCACATATACAATGACTTACATGAAAAACCTTGTTCTCTTGTTTTAAGAATAGTAGCAGTACCAGTCATTTGAGATCAATAGCTTACATCTGAATTAGCAACCCAATAATAGCTCAAATACGCAATATCCCCCTACCTCATGTGATTGCACCGTGAGACCTACCTTTCTTGGATATATGTTTTACTAGTTTAAATTGAGTAGTACATAGCTATAATTAAAGTTCTAAGTATATGTTTTTAGTTATTTACCATCATCATGCGCATTTAAAAAATCAGCTAACACATCACCATGGCAACTACATGGTTTACAGAAACAACCGAGTGTTTTACCAGTGAGTTTATGTACTTCAATTTTTTCTTTATTAGGAAATTTTTCATAATCAAAATCATATTTATATTTTCTGATCACCTCATCCCTATCATCACCATCTTCATATAATGAATAAGGGTTTCCCCAATAAGAGCCTCTACCTATATATTCATAAGTTGCTGTGCATTTTAAACCTTGATATTGGCTTTCTCTTTTTATGTTGATAACTTTTGTTGTCTTAATTGATATAACCCTGAGTGCTATTGAGTGCTCTTTCAATAAGGCTAACTCTTCTTGAAAAGAATCCCCATCATCAAAAACAATTGCATGTGTTATTTTGCTAAAATCTAAATTTTCTATCGCAGTACTTGCTACATCAAAATCATCACTACTAAAAAATTTAGTAACTAGCTCGTTTTCATCGTGCAAATAACATACTTTAAAATCACTTAAATTTTTAACAATGCTTTTTACCTTACGATCAAATTTTGAGGCACAATTAAATAAACCGGGGTAATAACATAATATATTTTTCATTAGTACAAATGCTTCACTTGATAATTTTGGTCGGTATGCTCATTTAAATACTCAACGACTAACCTTCGATGGCAAAAATGAGGTTCATGTTCACTACACAGCAAGCAGCTATCGTTAAGCAAACTTGGCTTTAAGATTCTTTCGATATTTCTTTGTGCCATTAAGTTCAAGAAATTATCTTCGTACAGCTCCCAACTCATACCACCTTTTTTATAGACATTAAGTATCTCTTTTGTAGGAGCTAAGTCTGGAATGTGTAGATAATCAGTGTCACACAACTCTTTTAAAAAAAACTTTAAATCATCTCTTTTAGCATAACCTGCTAATTGTGATACGTTGTTTAAACGAACATCAATTAAAGTATTTATTTTTTCATTCTTAATGAAGTTAAAAAATGTTTGCGCATTTTTCTTGGTGAAACCAATAGTAGTTATTTTCATCATTAACCCTTAATAAATTGAAGCAACTAGTTTGTAACAGTACCCATGATATTCTTCACCTAAGCTAATGCACAATATACCTTGGAGAACAACTGTAGAACTTAGTAACTTGTCAAACATAGGGTCCGTTGCAGCTAAGTCGTAATCAATACCTTTATAGATAAAAGAACATCTTCTTTTATCATCACTACATTTGTACAGTTTTAGGCTTTCCACTTTAACTAAACATAAAGAGTTAGAGATGGTAACAACACCGGTTTTAATTTTATCAAAAACAACTCTATCACCAGCTCCCCAAAGGTCATCCGGATGGTCAAGATATCCATCTAGGTCTCCTTCAGAAATTTTATAATGCTGAGTCCAACAGGAACCATCTACTTGAAAATTTTCAGGTTGGTTTATTTTGGGTACGTGACTATCTAAAACCATTATTATTTTTTGCATTGGTTTAGCTGGGTAGCTACCGTAGGGATTACTGCACATAACTTGTTTATGGCTCAAAGCGCTGCCATTTTCATTACCTACAGGCCTTACCCATTCTTTGCTATTAATCTCTTTACCTGCCACACAATGAGCGCCGTGTTTTACTGAGTTTGCTAAAACAACCATTTCTACTTTTATCATATTCACCTCATACATAATTAATTAACTATGTATTTGCGATAAATATGCCAAAGCAAAAAGCAAACAAAAAAGTCTTCAAAAACAATAACAAAGTCAAATGACGGCATTAATAAAACAATAATCGACATCATCTAACAGTAAATATTATTACCTAAACACAATTATTTTTACCTACCTAAAAGGGCGAATATTCAATAACCAAAAGGTAATTATTGACTTTAACTCTACTATGCAAAACTTTTGCTATGCTCTTTCTGAAACAATTAGTTTTAAAATCTACTCTCTTACATTATAAACCTCTTCAGCCCCACTAAATTCAAGCTCAACATTCTCAATAAATATGTGCACTTTACGTCATGTTGATTGGTACAACCGTCGTATGCGCTTTTACTTCCAACTTTGACCAAGCGCATAAATTTTTTTGAGAACGAACTGTTTAACAATCCAGATGAATACTCCACAGCTTAATTTTTCGTATACCTTGGTACCGGATGTTACTGGTAATCAGGGCTAGTTATATACGTGAGCGACAATAAGTTCAAAAGTCATAGATGATGGCATTACTGTGCTATGAGGAAATAGCAATAAAAACATTATCATAAATCGTATTTTTTCATCCAGTTACTAATGGTTTGGTGGCTATTTATTTTTAATAATTTTGCCGTTTTCGATTTACTGCCTGCACATTTTTCTAAAGCCGCCTCTAAATATTTTTTTCTTATATTTTCAAGGTGCTGTTCAATATCTATTTCTTCTAATTCAGACAAATCAACTTCAGAAGTTGCATTTCTATTTGGTCTTTGAAGTAGAGATTGCTTAATATCGTCAACAGATAATTCGGTATTATCACTCCATAAAACAGCACGGCTTAATGTATTCCAAAGCTCACGGATATTTCCTGGCCAATTGTGACTTTTTATAAATAACTTTGCACTTTCTGAAATATTTTTTCTTTCAAAGTCAGGATGCTTTGCTGCCTCGTAGTTGATTGTATTTAGTATCTCATCTGTTAACTGATCAATGTCTTCATTGCGATAGCGTTAAGGTTGCAGTTTTACGACGCCTACGGCAAGACGATAAAACAAATCTTCTCTAAAAGTGTCGTCGTTGACCATGGACATTAAGTCTCGGTGAGTCGCGGCAATTATTCTCACATCAATCTTGCGAGTTTTATCATCTCCTACTCGCGTTATTTCACCTTGCTGCAATACTCTAAGCATTTTAACTTGAGTAGTTAAACTTAATTCTCCAATTTCATCTAGAAATAACGTACCACCATCCGCTTGTTCAAAAAGGCCTTGGTGATCTTTATCTGCTCCGGTAAATGCACCTTTACTATGACCGAACAAAATTGAATCGGTTAGGTTCTCCGGTAAAGCACCACAGTTAACCGCTTTAAATGGTTTACTACTACGCACACTGCCTTGATGAATGGCTTTAGATAACATTTCTTTACCGGTACCTGTTTCACCAAACACAAGGGTAGGTAAATCAGATTGAGCAAGTTTATTAGCTTTATATAGCAACTCTTGCATTTGTTTAGAGTTTGCTACCATTGATGAAAAAGCGTTTTCTAACTTAGGTTTATTGGCTGAGGAGTTAACAATGCGAGCTGCAGTGACTTTTTTATACGTGGCGCTAAAATCGATTGGTAATGTAGTTTGCTCTACTTTATTTTCTCTAGAAGATTGAAAGAATTTACAATTATAAACCCCTTCTCCTAACAAAACAGAAACAGCTGTCATCGCTGGAGTACCAGAGCTTAAATTTATAGAAACCTTGTTCTCTGGTGAAGTTAATTCATCAAGCCACTTATTGGTAACTTTAGTTATACTTGAGTAATCAATAGGGGATATTAAATTTGCTCTGTAAACTTTGAAACCATTTGGGCGAGCCGCAATAGCTAATCGTTTATTGAGCCAATCACTATAATCGTGCCATTTATCGTCCCAGGCGTTTGCAAGTATGATTATTCTATCAAATGATGTTGTTCCTGAAAGCGCGATACTAGCAAGTGCTCCCATCTGATCTTCTTCCATTAGCTTTATATCAGCAGAACCAAGCCAGCTTAAGAGTATATTCATATTGTTTTGTTTTCCTGTGTGTATCAATTTTACAAAGGTAAGTGTTGATATGGGTAATCAAAAAACTGGTAGTACTGAATACTTATTTTCTGGTATCAGAGGAGACCATGAAATAAAAATCAATTGATTTCATGTACATGCTTTTTCCACAATACGTTCATCGTCATCACTAATATTCAGGTATTCTAAGATTTCATAGAATGCCTAATCTGATATAGAGAGTACTAAAATTGTTTTATCATCTGTATGTCCTTTTACAGGCCAGTTAGTTAAAATATCTGTTATTTGCTGATCTCGACTTGTTGCATCCATCGGCAGGTAACTTTCGATAAAATCCTGACAAAATCCTTGATACGATTCAGGTGGAAGATCATCGGATATACCATCAGTGCATATCAAAAATTGATTAAAATCAGATAATTTAAATTCAGTAAATCGCCAACTAGAAAACTCTACTTTTTCATGTAAACACTCAGTGATATTTGAAAAACTATCTTCTTTATCTTCGGCTAAATAACAGAAAACATCTTGTCCCAATGCTGCAATCAAACCATCACCTAATTGCCCCATAATCACATTACCATAATGTTGAATAACAAATAAGCAGGTAGTCGCGCAATCATTTGCATCATAGTCTTTTAATAATCCCAACCAGTTCTGAAGGATTCTTTGAGTAAGCACTTTATGAGAAATAACACTTTCACCATGAAATGAGAGAGCAGCCGAGATAACTGCATCACAAGCATATTTCGCACCGATATCTGAATACTTTTTGCTACCTAAACCATCTGAAACAACGGCAACATTTCCCCATTCAAACTGTTCATGTGCAAATGCATCTTGATTTGGTAAATTATGCTCTAAATGTAACGGACCGATAGTAGATACACCAAAAACAATACTACTTTTTACAGGGTTAATCATCAGCTACACCCGTAATAGTAATTAAGTTAGCTCCATCATCACCTGTAAGGTATATATGAAGTGCATACAGCAAGTCTGGCGTATTTCTAAATACCTCCGGTTTTTGCATATCACCAAATTTTACTCGACATTGGACTCTGCTCCTCTTATCACCCAATTTTGAATTTATAGTAAGTTGATGTTTATCACCAACAACTTTTAATACTTTGATCATTTTATCTACTAATATAGAATCAGGTGACAATAAGCTCTGTATTTCATTGTCCTCATGAATACGTGCACGCAATAAGCCTAATATTAGCTCTAGCCTGCGCAATAATGCTGACCAATCATTATCTTTAGAGTCTGAAGTAAGCTTTGAACTTCTATCTTTAATATCTTGAACCAATGACGAAGAAATTAAAGAAATATCCCCCAGAGTTAAGTTCTTTACAAAATCGGAATGACGCCAAACGGAAGTAGCTAAGCTTTCAAGTACTCCAGCCCTTGCGTGGCTATTAACTCTGAGCGCATTGATAGTGTTATTTAATATATCTCTCTGCCAAACTTGCTTTAAATCACCTAATGCATAGGCGACTAAATTGTAAATTTGCTGAACACGAAATTTAGCAGAATCTTTTGTTTTTTCTGTTAACCATGATGTAAAAAATTCAGGAGCATCGGAATGCAAGTACGCCATAAACTGTCTAAGTTCACCTTTATAACTGTGAGGTGCCTTTTCTAATATACTCTTATCAGACAAAACATTATCAACTGCATTAATAGTAGCCATTGTCTTTTCAAAAAATGTTGAAGGTATACCACCGCCGACGTCTTTTAAACTGTTACCATTTTTCCACATTGTTATCATAGGGAACCGGTAAGATCTATTAAGTTGAGGAACTTCACCAAACTTTGTTATATCACGTGCTTGATATCCTGTACGACCGTTTCGGTTTCTCTCAATCTCACACGAGATAACAACTAAGTTTTTATCGAATTTTTCGTAATTATTTTGATGGATGAAAACTTCACCATGTCGCGGGTGGTGATATTTAGCACAGTGATTCCCCTTTTTATCCTGAAATTGATCTGACTTTGCTAAATCAATGGTAATACGGCTTTCACTTTCCCCACAGGATAAAAATTGGCAATTACTTTCAATTTTATTAAAGTCACGTTCAAGCCATTCATACAGATCTTTTGAATCTCGATTTGAGCTATCCTTAAAAGCTTTGAAATCAGCCCAATGGTAAATCTCAGGGTATGGGGGAGCAACAGACTCGACCACTTTTTCATAAGGTAACCATTTTGCCATCAGTGTTTTAAAGCCAGATTTTCGACGATCCAAAGCGATAAACTTTAACTGGTAAGGGTTGTCTGCACCATAAGTGTAAGTCAACGCAAGGCGGCAACTCATATCCTCCTCCAACGGGAAGTTCTCCGACTCGAGACGGGCTAAAAAGCCATTTTTACCTTTCTTTTTACCGAGTTGTAGTGGAAACTCGTAAAACTCTCTTCCTGATGGTAGCGTGAAAATCTCTGGCGTTGGGATTTGAACTTCTTTACCGCGTTTTGGCTCAACTGTAGTATTATTTTCAACAAAGCAAAACTCACCTAGGCGACCATGGACTACAATTTGAGTAGAAAGTTTTGGTAAATGATCGCGCCAAAAAGTTAAATCAGGATATTGTGTCTGCCTTTTACACAATAACTCTGCAGATTGAACTAAAGCCTCTCCCAAGGTAAACCAATTATTTAAATCGCACCACTCAGGCTTTATTACGCTTTGGCTAGCAGAAACAAATACAACTTGATTCCATTTCTTTTTAAAACCTTTCAACTCATCCTCAAGTTCACTCTTATCAAAGAAGTTATTACTGCATGACTTAAATAGTAACGCTTTAACATTTTCAGGTAAATTTTTCCAAGTTTCTCCTTCAACAAACGAAAAATCACCATTCATCTGAAATAGTTCATCAAAACTGAAGGTGTCTGCGAAAGAAGGTGATATATCACCCGCACTATTGAAGGCTTTTTTGATTAGTTCAAGGTCAGAAGTACCGCCAACAACAAAGCTTGGGTGACGCTCCCAAAGTATTCCATTTGTGTCTGCACATGTTTTGCTAAGGTTATTAGAAAATTTAGCTTGTACTGGAGTGATTTGGATACCGTCTAGACTATTGTCCAAAATAAAAAACAAGTCAGAATCAGTAGGTGATATTTTCCCTTTCTGATGAAGCCCAATAATTGCTGCAATACTTTTCGGTAATGGAGTTGCCTCAGGATAAGCAAAATTCAACTGATAACGAAGACTTTCCGTTGCAAAGTCACTAACATGATCAGGCACCAAATACATAAGGCGCTTAGTTTCGAGCACCTGCTTCAAACGACTAACATAATTTTCAATAACTAATGCAACATTAGGGTTAGATTTTTCTTGCCACAAGTCACGACAACTAATTATTGGATGCTCTGTACGAAGAGCTTTTGAAGTTGTTGCATCTAAGGTAAAACTATCATACCCCTCTGACTCAGGCCAAAACTGGGCTAAGAAACGAAGTGGCAATTTTGATGCATTACCATTATTCGGTTTAATACCACTTTGCCAACTACTAATATCAAGTGCCGCATAATCGCATTTAATAAGGGATGTTCCATGTTTTTCTTTGTTCCCTTGGCAATTAAAAATTAAGCCTACTGTTTTATCTGTAATGCTTGTAACTGAATCTTTAGTTTGCGGAAAATTTCCCTTAATATCACCATCAACCTTTAGCAGAACCTCATTATCGGAGACCTCAATACAATAACATTCATTAGATAGAGATATTTCGAATTTACTTTCTGTAATATCACCTACCTGAATGGATAATTTTTCTTTATTTTTTATAAATATACCTTTTATTGACTCAGGGTGGTTTAACTCAAACTTATTGTAGTTAAACTGAATCGGCAAATCTAACAAACGCACGTCACATCGACTTTGAAAAGCAGAACATATAGACCAACGAATTACGGTTAAATACTGAAAGGTTAAATACTTCCAATCTTTGTCTGTGTTTTCATCAAGATCACGCAGGTACTTCCACGAATCCCACATTTTCCGATAATTCTTATCGCTTAATAACACATTGTTTGGTGGGAGGTTATTCCATGCCTGAATTTCTTTAACATCTTCCTGATTCACCCAACCTTCGATCTTCTGCAAAAGATCCTCTTGGTATTCGGGTATATCATGCTTTAAAATAACAACGCTTTCTAGCCTAGTAATTAAGAGAAACTCGATACGTTTCAGGCAGGCTTTGAAAAGTCGATTTTCTGACGTATTCAAACTCATTCGACGATGAATCGCGTAAATAGAACTTTTTCCAGATAACTTTTCTCGTAAATTTTTTCCAGCCTGTCGAGATAACCAATGTACTGTTTTATTATCGACTTCGCGAACTTGGTTGATTGAAATTAAGTCGTGTTCACGCTGCACACGCTCTTTTGGATGGAGTATTATGGTTCTGATTGACTGTTCACAAAGGCTTAATATTTGTGTAAATCGGTCACAGGACTCTGTAATATTTTTTGGTATTGCTAATAATTCAGAAACACGTACCAGCACTTCAGACATCGCCTTTGGTGTTGCCTCATGTGATAATGGATCAAATTCACACAGAGAAATATACCAATCGCGAAGAGCAATAAGAAGGTGAGCTTTGTCACCTGCTTTTGAGTTTTCATCTAAAAGAGGATAGATCTTGTCAAACTCCCCAGGATATAGCTCAGATTCTGAATTCATTAGCTAGCCTTCCTTTTTACCGGTATTTTCATCATCAGCATCACTATTTTCTGTTTCATCTAATGCATCTAGTTCACCAGTGAATTCATTAAACAATTCAGTGTTATTCAAATACTCAGCACTATTCCACATAAATTGGCCGTATCCAAACTTACAGGCACGATCAAAGTCTTCAACGATGCCAAAACCTTTTTCTTCCAAAAGTTGACGAATAGGATCTAAACATTCTTTTTTCCCTATACCTCGAGTTTCAATACCTCTCAGTTTAGGCATTACTTTTTGAACAAGTTGATCTTCAAAAGCAAGTTTTAGCCATTTCTCTAACGTTACCGTTTTGTCTGATTTAGGTGTTAGCTCAGTAATCTCATTTTCTTTTGCTAATTCAGTAGTTATTTGAATAATCATTGGGTAATTAAACATATAATTTTCAACCGATTGCCAAACACGATGACCAATAGCCCGACCGACTGTTGACATACAATCATTTAACATTTCAATAATATTCTTGTAGTCCTTAAAAAATGTGGCTGGCAGATCAGATTTATGACTAACCCAAGTAGCCCATTCTTTAATATTTAAAAGATCAGATTGCTCGGGCAGTGATTTAAACTGACGGCTGTGTAATTCTTTAGGACGTGGGAAATGTATTGCTATACCACGATCCAATACTTTATCGGATAAGGCTTTGGTTGTTTCGTCTTGGTTCATCGTCCCTACCCACATAACATTTCGGCCAATAGGTAAGTTATATGGTTCAATACCAGATCCCAGTTTTATCTCTAAGCTTGGAAGTTCTGATTTTTTGCTACCACGGCGTTGCTCAAGCTTACTTAGAAAGTCAGCAAAATAAAGCTCAACATGCGCGAGATTCATTTCATCCAAAAGAACAATATTTACACCAGTTTCAAGACCAGGATAATCTTGTGTACAGGGTTGCTGAGATTGAGCGAGTAGCCTTAAGACGGGTTGTGCATCAAAACAATTATCAATTGAATTGAAAAAACCAAGCATAGATTCCTGGCTATCCCAATTAGGTTGAACAGGTAGATTTAAAAAGTTAATCCCACCAAACCTAGAATACAGCCTTGGCAATTCTGATTTACCAGTACCAGATACTCCAGCAAGTACTGTTATAGGTGACCACTCTGCAGTTTTGAGAGCAGTATGGAAGGCAAATAGAATACGGGGGTTAAAAGTTAGTCCGTAATCACTAGTCTGTAAATAGATGCTTTGTAACCAGTCAATTTCAGTACGATTTATTTGGCTTTTAGTGAAGTGTTCTAATTGATTTTTTTGTACATCATTTAAGTTGATCAATGGTAAACGAATTTGTTCTATTCGTTCCTCTCTTTTCTGTTCAGCTTGAGTTGATGGAGATAGGCGTTCCAGTTCAGCTTGAAGTTCATTCACACGTCTACCGCTAGCGTCGTTTCGTACTTGTAAATCATTAATATTTTCTTCAAGTTTAACAACTTCAAAGCTATTAGATTCTAGCTCTCGAACTTTCCTTTCTAGCTCAGTTATTTGAGCGGCTTTATTCTCATTGAGCGTTTCTAGCTGCTCCTTACCCTTAGTTAATTCGCTATAAGCAACAAGTGTTTCTTGCTCTGGACGTTTTAAAAGTTCTTCGTGCAACGTGGAAATCTCTGCCTGATATTGAGTGAATTCTTTAAGAAGTTGCTCAGGAGCCTTACCGTCAAGTTTTTGTTTTAATTCTTTATATAAATCTAATTGTGTTGAAGAGGCATTTACATTTGCTCTCAAACGCTCACATTCATTTTCTAAGCGATTTTTTTCTTCACTGAATGAAGTTAATCTAGCAGATAACATTTCATCCACTTCTGCATCTAGACCTAACTCTCTAGATTGAAGTTTTTGTTTTGCACTATTTGTCTGCATTTTCTCAAAGTCTAAATCAGAGTTTTCACTTGCTAATTTTGCTTGAGATTTGAGTAAGATCTCTTCTTGTAATTTTAACTGTTCACGCTCAGCTCTTAACTCTTTAGCTGCACGCTCTTTACCCGTTCTTACTTCATCTTCAAATTTAGCACGTGCTAATTCTAACTCCTTTGCATTTTCTGACTGCTTGGCTATAAATCGTTCATGTAACTCTTGCCTTAGCTGCTCGGCTTCTTTTTGATATTTAATTATTAGTTCGTTATGTGCTGCAGTAATGCTTTTTAATTTTTTCTCTCTAGTACTGATAAGCTCTAATTCTTGGGTGGCTCGCTTCTCAGCAAAATTATTATTCATATCAGCCTGTGCTTTTTCAACATCAGATTGTAGCTTAAGTAATGTTTGACGTCTTGATTCTAATAACTCATTTTTCTTTGTAAATTCATCATGGGTTTCTTGAAACTTTGCCTTGGCTGCTTTAAAATTTTCTTCAAAAAAAGCAGGTAAGCCAGCTTTTATCTCTTGAGATTTGGCTTCAAGTTCTACCTCTTTTTTTAGTATTTCTTTCTGGCGTAAGGTGTTTTTTTCTTGTACTGCTATCAATTCTTTTTCACGTTCATCAAGTTTAACTTTTTCACTTTCCAGAAGTTTTTTTTCTTCTATTAGCTCATTAACCTCTTCTTTTGACACATTACTTACTTGGGGTTGGACATCAGAAGTGCTATCGCCTGCATTAGATAACAATTCTGATATCTTTAGACTTATTTTATTTTTACTCTTATTTTTAACGGGATCTTGTTGTGCCATTTTATTATCTCTCATGAATTTATATCCTAAACTACGCTTAAAGAATGAAACGGATCATTCGGTAAAAAATCTCTTTATTCTCACTAATATTTAGTCCACTTAGATAACAAGATTGATTATTGTGGCCTCGTAAATCTAGAATTTTTTCTATCTCTATTAAAAAATTCGGCATGCTTTGCGCAATGCTTGCTAATTTAAAATCATCTAATGTTATAATCCACCCAAGTAGCTGAGCACCTAATGTAGAACTCATTCCTGAACAGGCCATCTCAATGCGCCGAAGAGCAACAGTATTTATGGAACCCGGAAGTTTGTTTTGATCAAGTATAAACCCTGCTTCTTTTGCGATTTTACTCGCACGGATACGTAACTCTTTCCGAGGGATCCTAAGTTGTTTTTTTCTAGATTGATTGTGTAAGCTATTCTGAAATAAATTTGCGATACTGCTAATCCAATAGGTTGCATCTATCAGAGTCGTTTTCTTCAAATCAAGGTCTTGCAAATACTGTTCAGATTCAATCAATAGCTCCTTAATAGTAGGTGTCATTGAGTTCATATCGAAAACATCAAACTCTTTTTCAAGCTCTATAGTTGCCAACAACTTCGATTGGCCTGCTTTTAAAGACCCCTTATTTTGTAAAACCTCTGATGGGAGATAGCCGCAAACCTCAGGAACAAGTACACCTATAGCTTCATAAGTCATTTCACGTAATGCGGATATTTTTTCTTTAGGCAGGTTTACCATTTCTTGGCCATGAGATGCTTGATCTCGTCCACCTTTTAAATCCGTCATACGATTTAAAGCATTCGCACTTAATTCTCTCAGTCCTCTAAAAGGGTGACCTGAGTTCTTCATAGCACTAACAAGGTTAAGTGCGATTAAAGCCTGTAGTTCTGCACCTTCTCCATTCTTAACCCTATCAAGTTGTGCAGGGCTAAATACCAAAGATTTTTTAAGGTGTGGTTTCACCTTAAATCCGAGGTGTTTTAAATAACTAATTAATCTAGATTGCTGTTCTTTTTCATTTTTCACCTGTAAGAAAGCTTGAGGGTTCTCTACAGGATAAGCTTGCCAAACCATTTTTAAAGCATATTCATAAGAAGCATATAAACTTGTTACAAATGGTCTAAAATCTTTAGTTTTGATAACTTCTTTAGAGTGAATCAGCTTGTTGTAACTCAATTCAGCTCTTTCAATAGCAACCCCTAAGTCGGGGTAATGTTTTTTCAATGCTAAATCAAATTGATTATCTGAGCGCTTATCAACTTTAATGTTCTGCATTTTATCTAATGCTGATTTTTTTATTTTCGATAACCATTCTGATTCAATAGACTCTAAACCTGATGAGAATTGCTGACTGAAGCCTAGACCAAACCCATCTGTCACAACAAAATCAGTACTCCCTTGCTGCAAAAATGCTTTTACATGTAAGAAAACATCTTGCCCTACTGATTCTACTTTTATATGCGTATCAGGAACACTTTCAAGCAGTAATTCAGAAGCTTTAGAAGACAAAAATACTGACTGCTTACGTTTTCGATTAAAAGCCATTAGCATTCGCAATACACTATTTTCATCAGGTGCTGATATTTCATAGGGAGATAAGTCCCTAATACGCTTAACTTTGATCTTCTTTGCTGCTCCTGCTGTTCCTTTTTCTATTTCCCATCCGCCATTAATATTTCTTAAAGTATCTAACGATACTTCTTTGGTTATAGCTGTTAATAGTTGACCTGAAATTTTATCGACATACACATATGCAATAATTGGCAAGTTCTCCTTCGTGCCTTTTGAATTATTATAATTTTCCGGTCTAAGTATATCTATCCCAACCTTACTGAGTTCTCGGTTGTCATCAATGAGACCTAGCTGAGTCAACCTA
>Ga0105356_10003753_pt1 | contig 14838 bp, 13 predicted proteins | sample GOMGulsemesocosm_3_FD_83502 | JGI IMG/M metagenome (GOLD analysis project Ga0105356, IMG submission 83502) | Methane-oxidizing microbial communities from mesocosms in the Gulf of Mexico - GOM9D Gulf of Mexico | ecosystem: Environmental > Aquatic > Marine > Cold seeps | place: Gulf of Mexico...
AACAACGATGAAGATATCATGCTAAAGAAAATTCTAATATCGCTTGTCAGCCATGGTGTGACCGCCAGCCTAGCCTTTCTTATCGGGGTTTATAGCTTACCGATTATTATGGCAATACCCGACCCGACTTCGGGTGCGCTCGCATTAACGATTAAAAATACTCGTTATGTGGCGACGATTTCAGAGTCGCTAGAAGATTCTGATTGGTTGCACTGGGGAGACGGACGTTTTTCTTTGGGCGATGACTACATCGTTTTTCAAGGCAAGCTTGCGCCAGGGCCAGCTTATAGGTTGTATCTATCGCCGACGTTTATTGAAACTGAAGAAGATTTTATGCAGCAGAAATCGACAATGGTTGAAGTGGGTAAAGTGAATAGTTTTGGTAACTATATTTTACCCGTACCGGCTGATATCACGATTGAGAATTATAACTCTGTGATTATTTGGTGTGAGTCATTTGGTCAATTTATTACTGCCGCACAATTTCGTTAACGCATTCGATAGCGGCGGCAGTTTTAAATTATTCTGTAAACAAATTGACAACTTCCGCTTCCGTTAATGCTTTGTGATACAGCTTAATATTATCAAAAGCCTGACCTTCGGTTACCGTACAAACTTGCGGATCCGTTTCAACCACAGCATCCACACACACGACTGAAGTATGGCCGCCAACTCTAAACGGGGAACCACCTCCATAGCCTGAACTGTTCATGGCGGCTGCAATCGCGCCATCACCCACAGGTAAGTCTGCTTGATTGCTTAAGGGGGATCCATCTAGATAGCCTCTCAGCTGGTTATTTTCTCGATCAACCACCATTGCGACATGGTGCCAGTTCCCATCCACCAAGGCCTCACTCTGCTCTAATACCGCTACGTTGTTTCGCATTAAGCGATTGCGATAACTCACCTGCATTTCAAGCCGGCTCCCCTCACTGCGAATTTCCCAACCGCCATACTGCATATTATTCGGCCCCGAAGCTGACTTACCGATTAGCAGTTTATTGCCTTCAATTTGCGAATATTTAAACCACATGGCAGCGGTGAAACTCTTATGACCGGGATCGAGTTTATGAGGTAATAATGCATGACCAATCGCATCATTGGCTTTTTCTGCCGATGCCATCAAGGGAATTGAAAGAGCCTGATTACTTTGATTATTAGGTCCAAGTACCTGCACATCGGCAAGACTGGCTTCAGGCGTAATACTGGCTAAGTTGGGTGCGGTAAGATCATTACCTTGCCCAGACAAGTCGGTTATCACATTGGCATTGAGTGTATCCATATCCCAATGTGCAGTTAAGCCATTTTCCAATACTTGAATCTGAACCGGGCCCGTCGTTTTAAACTCGCCATCGCTAACAACATACCTAAATTGGTCGACACCGATATAATCAGATGGAGGGGTATACGTTAGTACGCCATTATTGCCTGTCACGCTGCCGCCCTCTAATGTGGTTACCTCAAAACTATCTATAGACAGCTCATCCCCATTCGCATCAAAGTCATTCGCTAAAGGCTCTACAGTACCTGTTTGATTTTTGTAAACCGTTAGATAATCTTTAAATGCGGCCGGTAACATAGGGTTGGTTAATGCAGCTGCAGGTCTAAACTTACTGCCTTTTTGTAAGCGCGCAGTCGTTTTTCTCGCTTGCATATTACCCATGTGCGTCGAAGGTTGCTGGATCTGGTTATTGTTATCGGTTTGTTCACCGTGTCCTAAACCGAAATTATGACCCACTTCATGAGTAAAGCCCCAGTTCATTGTGTAGTTCGCAACACAGCCTAACCAATCGCCACCACCCCAGCAGTAACCACCACCTCTTGGGTCTTGAAACGTCATGCTAAATGTCGTTGCATCTGTTGATGAAGGTCTTGTCTGAGTCGCGTCTTCAATAGCACCATTTTCTTCGATAACAGATCTACCAATGTCCCAGCGTAAGCCGGTTTTTTGCGCCCAGACATAATCCAATTCATTAATGTGCCCTTCCATTTGAGCAACTGCGTTAAGCAAGTTGCCCTCAGCCTGATTCATAAACTGGGAGTTTCTAAAGGTAAAAGCGACACGAGATAAATTGTTATGGAATTCTGCTCCCACTTGAGGAAGATAATATTGATTTTCGATTGGCTCAGGCATTACAAAGTCTATTTTTAGTTCTTCAGTAGAAATTTCTGTATTACCTAAAGCATCGCTATTAATTAAGTGGCTTACATCAACAGTCTTGCCCCACTGACGACTATCCCCACCCCAAGCGGATATATGTATTATGCCTTTTGAATCAACAACCCCTGTTACCGTTACAAACGTATTATCACGAATGGTTCCCCGATAGGTACGTACTTCTGGCATGGGAGAGATGGATTCATATTGCTGTAATCGACGAGCGTCAAACGTTAACAGCTGAAAATTAGGAGACCGCACTGAATGCTTTTCAAATAAAAGGGTTTGCTCAGCATCATTCACAGTCACGATTAACTCAAGGTTTTCAGGTAAGGCATGTCCGATTGACTTGGTTTCATCGATAACAACGGTATCGACGACTAATGCATTACCGCTCCAGCTTGAACTACCTTGCCCTAGAGGCCCTTGTGTTTCGATGCGTATATAATATCGGCTGCCCGGATTTATGTTATCCAGAAGTATTTGATGCTGCCCTGGCGTTAAACTGTCAATCGACATTTGGAATTGCCAGCCCGTTGAAGATTGCCCTGCATCCATTTGTCCATAATAAATAACCAGCGGATACCCTGCATTAAGTTCGTTCACTAGTAATTCAAGTTGAATTTTATTTCCAAGTTCCTCGTAGTGTGTTTGATACGCCGTTTCCATTTTTATTTCTGCGGGTATAAAACTACTTGTAGGATAAATATATTGGTTGGTCAGCAGTCCCTTTGCGAGGTTCGACCCTTGCCATGCAACCGACATATGGTCACCACCGCCACCTTCTTTATGCAGGACTTCCATATAATAAAATTGGCCGGATTTTAACGGCATTTGTGTTTTTACTCGTGAACCATTCGACCAATTATCTTCATTAGTATAACCAGTTATACTAGCAATCAACTCGGCCTTTTCTGCAGTTAAATCTGAGCTAATACGTAATTCACTGGCATCATCTGATGCAATCCAGAAATCATAAAGACCGTCTTCAGGAACCGTCAAATAGGCGGTTACTTTTTGCCCATAGTTATTCCCCATAGAGGTTGGGCTTTTCAGATCCGATAGAATTTGCTGACTTGCGATTGTACCTTGAGTATTAATAGAGGCTATATCTGATCCCGATATACCCGTCCAAACTTGTTGAAAAGCACCTTTGGCATCAAAGTTATCAGGCGTAAGCGCATAAATAATTACGTCAGCCCGAGTCATCTTATCCTCCAGACGAACTTCAACCGTTAACGTATAGCTTTGATTGGTACTTGCCAAAAAAGCTTTGCTTAAAGAAAGGTCGCCATTATTAGATAAAGAAAAATAATTGTCTTCGTTACCCGCAACAATGCTCATTGTAACAGTCTCAATGCCGGAATATTCACCATTGATAGTATGTTGCACCTGCCCGAAATGCTGATTGGCCAAACTGTTTACAGACAGTGCAAACTCATAACTTGAGTAAGAAAAAACGGGGGTGGCTGATAATAATTCAACCGTTGTTACGGTTAGCGCCGCAGATAAACCCGCACTGTTACCCGCTTCATCTAAAGCTTCAACTTGAAATGGATATTCTTTATTTGATAATAGTGATGCGATGCGCAAAGTGTTGTCATAACTTTGTGCAATAAATTCATCTTGCTGATAGACCCTATAAAGAACCGGCTTATTTCTTTCGTCAGCAGAGATGTTCCAGCTCAAGGTAACGAAGTCATGACCTATTGTTGTCGCATTAAGGCCCGACACTTGCGCTGGTGCAACAAAGTCATCAATAACAATACCGACGACTGAACTGCTTAACGAACGGTTACCCGCTTTATCAATAGCTCTTACTGAAATATCGTAACGGGTTGCACTCAATAGACCGGCAAGCTCTATGGTTAATGCCTCAGTTGTCGCAACTTTTTCACTGTGATTATAAATTTCATAATGATCTACGGCCAATTATCTTGCGCGGCATGCCATTTCAAGGTGACATTATCTTCAGTCGTTTTTAACCACGTTAGATTATTTACAGCCGTAGGTTTTTCAAAATCGATCGGTAACCGCAAATATTCATTGGCGATAATTGCTTGCTCGATACCTGGTCCTTGCCAAGCGACTGCTAGATGATCACCGCCGCCACCTTCTACCATCAAGGCTTGAATTAAATACGGTTTACCGGCTTCTAGTTCAATCAGCAAAGACCTTTGTTCGTCGTGCCTATCCCACTGCTGTGGACTTACCCAAGACGGGACTTCGGCTATTACTTTTAAATTGCTTAATTGATGGTCGTCACTGATTGATAGCTCAGCGCTGTCATCTGCGGCAATCCAGAATTGATACTCGCCGGTTGCAGGAGGCACGAGATAACCGAGCATTCGTTGCCCATAATTACTGCCAATATCTGAAGGGGATTGAAATGTTAATTCAATACTTGATGATGAGGGGGTACCAGGAAAAGTATCCAAGCTTTTTAATACTGCTAGGTCGTCACTTATCGATGCGTGATTATAAACATTTCGTGACAAGCCTTGATTATCAATACTTGCAGACGTGGCGATGATACCCAGCTGGAAACCCATACTGGAAATACTAAAACCATCACTTACTTCAACCTGCAAGTTAAAAACTTTACCCGACACGCTTATCAATGATCCATTAACTTGAATCTCACCGCTTTCGTTAATGGCTAAGAACGGGCTAATACTTTCAGCACTGTCAACGCTCTTCAGGCTAAAACTCAATACATCGCTATCAATGTCACTGGCATTAACCTGAGTGATCACCATTCCAATAGGTGATGTATCAAAAATCTTTAATTGATTTATTTGATTAGTAATTTCAGGAGTATTGTTCGTTAAGGTTGTTGCATTAATCGTTAACGCGACAGATTCACGACCATTAGCATCGAACGCAACGACGTTATAGACATATTCTTGATTTACTTCTAGATCAGTATCGCTGAAAGTAAATAACCCTTTCGCTAACGTTGCTACCGTTTCATTACCACGACGTATACGGTATCCATGCGCATTATGGTCATCACTCCAACGTAGGGTGATAGCATTTTGAGTAGTATTTATAATTTGTAGACTTTGGACTGGTAGAACCGCTTCGTTACCTTCTGTAGGCTTTTCTAATTCGACAGTTTTCTTATCAGAGGGTGCTTCGGTACATGCGCTGAGCGCGAGTACAATTAGCAAACCTAGTATGTTCTTCATGTTCGACCCTTATTATATGGCTTTTGCCTTATATCTATGGGCCGAATGCTATCATATGGACTGAATTATCGAGGTGATGGCATTCACACTTTATGCTGAGTGCTTGTTTAGTTTTGTAACCCATCAGTTGCTACTGAATTCTCAGCTAATACGGCTAATCATGCCCCCTAACATACTCAGATATAATACCTTTTATATCCTGCATACCCGTGGTGATTACCTGCCTAATGTCTTCCATAGTAATTAGCGCATCCGACTTACCTGCTGCAGGGTTTACTACTAAACATAAGCTGGCATACGGAATATCCAATTCTCGAGCCAGTACAGCCTCAGGCATCCCTGTCATGCCGACAAGATCACAACCATCATTTTCTAAGCGATTTATTTCTGCAATGCTTTCTAATCGCGGACCTTGCGTTGCACCATAAACGCCAAAATCACTACTGCCGTGTTCAAGCGCTTGCTTAGAGGTCGCCTTAATCAGCTTCTGTCGTAATGCCTCATCATAGGGGTGACTAAAATCTATATGGTCTAGTGGCTTAAAGATTCCGTCAAAATACGTTGTTTCACGACCATGGGTATAATCAATTATTTGATGCGGTATCGATACATGCCCCGCTTTAGCTTCTTCATGTATGCCACCCACTGCATTAACAGCAATAATCTGGTCAGTGCCAAGAGACTGCAACGCGAGTAAGTTAGCCCTGTAGTTGATTTTGTGTGGCGGTACCGCATGAGGGTGTCCATGACGGGCAAGAAACAATAGCCGTTGGCCATGCATCTCACCCTCTATGATATTCGAACTCGGCTGACCCAGCTCGGTAATGATGTTCTCGTGAACCTTCTTATTAACCAGCTCGGTGAATTCTGTTAAACCTGTACCGCCAATAATTGCGAATGTTTGCACGTATTTACCTTATTTATTGAATCGGGAGGAGATCATTTGCATTACGAATGTGTTCCCGCCATTGCGAACTTTGATAGAGGTCTCCCACGACTGAGTTTTGAGCTTTCATGTCGGTTAGGCTCAATAACGTCCACTTATTGCTCCTTACGGTATCAACAATCTCTTGCGCGGCTTCTCTATGGTTACATATTAAAAGAACGTTACAGCCTGCCTCTTTTGCTTTCTCGGCTCGTACTGAAGGCGAACCTGACGCTGCTGCGCCTTCCATCGATAAGTCATCACTATAAATTAAGCCTTTGAAGCCTAACGTTTCTCGAAGTATCTTTTGCAACCAAATTGCGGAGAAGCCCGCTGTAAATTCAGCATCAACATCTGGATAGACCACATGCGCGGGCATTATAGCGCTTAACTGATCTTCACTAATTAATTTTTTAAACGGAATTAAATCAAGCTGATCGAGCACATCGAATGCTCTAGGATCAGTGGGTAGTTCTTTATGTGAGTCTGCTTCAACGTGTCCGTGACCAGGGAAGTGCTTGGCTGTTGCCGACATACCAGCGTTTTTCATGCCTTGTATAAACGCTTTTGTTAGCTGATAAACGATTTCAGGATCACTGGCAAAAGCACGATCACCAATTACCCCTGACCGATCAAAATCTAAATCCAGCACTGGCGCAAAACTTATATCTATACCGTGATATATCAGCTCTGCCGCCATTAACCAGCCCAGTGATCGAGATTTAACTAATGCACTTGTACTATCAAGATCGTATTCAGTACCTAGATGACGCATGGCGGGCAGCCGTAAGAAACCGTCTCGAAAGCGCTGTACTCGACCGCCCTCTTGATCAACCGAGATCACCAGATCAGCACGCAGTGCTTTGATGCTCTGGCACAATGCTTTAAGTTGCACTGGGTTTTTATAATTACGGCTAAACAATATTAAACCTGAAATTTCAGGCTGTAATAGAAATTCTCTATCGGCAGAAGTCAGTTCTAAACCTTCGACATCAGCCATTACACAGATCGACATGGTATTCTCGCAAACGTTGATTCTTGTATCCACAACACTGTGCCCACTTCGAGTTTATTAAATAATTCAATCACCTCTGAGTTTCGCATACGAATGCAGCCATGTGATTCTGCTTGCCCCATGGGCTCACTATCGGGAGTGCCATGAATGTAGATGTAGCGCTGCATACTATCGACATCACCCAAACGATTACGACCCATTTCACATCCACTTAGCCACAGTATTCGGCTTAGTATCCAATCACGTTTAGGGAACTGTTGAGCCAACTCAGGACTATAGACTTCACCCGTTGCTCGGCGCCCAACAAATACAGCGTTTTCGCATGCGTCAGCACCAATTTTCGCACGCACTAGATGCCAGCCCAAAGGGGTTTGATTAGAACCCTTTTGCTGGCCAACCCCTAACTTAGCCGTGGAAATAGAATAATCAATGACTTCATCAGCATACGTGAGACGCATCAGTTGATCTTGAATCGAGACTTCTATTTTTAATAGTCGCTTAGAGTCAGTCATTGTTAACGTTGGCCATTAATCCCGAAGCCAAGAAAGGCATAAGCTGTGAAACAACATCTTTAACATCCGTCTGTGTGCCTAGATCATGATCAGCCATGGCCATTAGCGAGTCGACACTCGACATTGTAAAAACGGCAGCACCTAGCATAAAATGAATACGCCAGAATCGCTCCATGGGTGTTAATTCGGGCGTGACTCGGTTAACTTCTCTCATGTAACGCTTAAAAACTTCGCCGTATTCAGCAGTAAGGAATTTACGCAAGTGTCCCTGCCCCTGAGTATAAGCCAAGCCTAATAAGCGCATAAATACGCCAAACTTTTCTGGATTTTCAAGACCTGACTTATTCAGTGTCAGTACCAGCAGCTTTAATAATTGCTCTGGCGTATTCTCGCGCTGCTCTATGATATCGAGCTGCTCGCTAAACTGTTCGCTAAAAGGCGTTAAATAACGGGCAAAGACAGCCTGAATAAGTGACTTTTTGGATCCAAAATGATAATTGACCGCGGCTAAATTTACGCTTGCCTTTGTCGTAATATTCCTCAATGAGGTCTCGGCAAATCCCTTTTCAGAAAATAATGCTTCCGCTGCATCTATAATGCGCTCTGCGGTATCTTTCTGCGCCATAACTATCCAAATGTAATCGATGTAAAATTCAAACATACGTTTTAAACGCTATGAGTGCAAGCAATTATAAGCAGGGTAAACAGTCGCTTTGTTAGAAAATAGTGCTGAAAGACTTTACAGAATTAAAAACACTGTATATATTTACACCCACTGTATAGATAAACACTATTACCAATACTTTAGGAAACGACATGATTAAGCTTACCGCTCGCCAGCAAGAAGTTCTTGATCTCATTAAGGACGCCGTAGAAACAACAGGCTTTCCGCCCACTCGCGCAGAGATTGCCGAGAAGCTTGGGTTTCGTTCACCTAATGCCGCCGAAGAACATTTAAAAGCCCTTGCCCGTAAAGGCGCGATCGAGATGATGCCTGGCGCATCGCGAGGTATTCGTATTTTACAATCTCCTCAGCTAGGGCTACCCATTATTGGTCGTGTTGCGGCAGGTGAACCGATATTAGCTCAAGAACATGTAGAAGATCACTGCAAAATACCCGCTAATTGGTTTAAGCCTGAAGCAAACTTTTTATTAGAAGTTCACGGCGAAAGCATGATTAATGTCGGTATTATGGACGGCGATTTAATTGCTGTTCATAAAACTGAAACGGCTCGTAACGGCCAGATTGTTGTCGCTCGAGTAGAAGATAATGTCACTGTTAAGCGCTATCAAAAGAACCGTAATAAGGTGACGCTACATGCTGAAAATGATGACTTTGAGCCTATTGAAGTGAACCTGAAAGAATCAAATTTTGCCATCGAAGGTTTGTATGTAGGCGTAATTCGCCGCAATTAAATCAAAAGAAAGAAATAATTTTCATCAATACAAGGAGTTAGTTATGCGCCAATTATCATTAGGCATTAAGAGTTCTGAGTTAACCCTAAGCAGCCGTATTGGAAGAATTGAATCAAACAATTCCATGTCAAACAATGCCGGTATTAGTGAAATTATTTTGTCGACAGACAGTGCTCTACAACCTATCTATTTATTGCCTCTTTTATCTCAAATGTCTTTAGATAAACGCTGGTTAATGTGGCTAGCAGATGAGCCTTCTATTAACCGTGAGTGGGTCTCTGCTTTGGGTATTGATGCTTCACATGTACTCCACATTAGCGCAGAGCCTGAGTGTTTTCATCGCGTATGCTGCAAGGCCTTAGCAGCAGGCACTGGGCACTTGATCATTGAATGGCCGGGCCAGATTGATGCTGAGCAGCTATCTGAGCTTGAAGACGCTGCTAGAATTGGATCTAGCCATGCACTATTGATTCGTCGTCGATAAATCTAAGCTAAACAAAGGCTAGTGAATTGCCTTTGGATTTTCTGCCCCAGAGAGAACATCCGTATGCTCGATTTCGTGGCCCGATAGCTCACTAACCTTGCTGACACCTGCTTCGATCATAGCGTGTGCTACTTCGATATGATGATTATTCAAACCTTCTTTAGCTTCCGCAGAAAACTGAATTTTAACAATCATTTCGTCTGATTCATCATCTGCTCTGCGTAAACCAATATCACCATTGGTTAATTCTACGATTTCAAAAAAATCAGCCATATTATTCATCTCACTTACTGCATGGCAAAATTTACACATGCGAATACAAAGAACTATTAAAGACACCGAGAAAACACCCGAAATATCAAAATAGGCAGCGATAATACCGCCCTTTTTGCTTAATTAAGCTGCTATTAACTTTCTTGGCGATTATTACGTTGAATGTCAATTATGTCCGAGAGTGACTGAAACCAGTCACGCAATGGCAGTGCTTGGGAGGTTTTATCATGCAATTGAATGATGCTAGCACTGTTCTGCTTAAGCACAGGCTTATTATCTTTCTGAGTACAGCTTTCAAAAGCCACCTGCATTTGTCGAAGCCAGCTAAAATCATCGACTTCTAACTGATTCAGCTCAGTCATCTCCCCGGTTGCCACTGGCACTAGAGAGATCAATTGCTCGAGAGAGTTAAAAGGTTCTCGACACTGAGCAATTTCAGCAATTTCATGCAAATAAGACTGATAGCTTAATACCAACTGAAACAAAACTGATTCTTGTAATGCCATACTTAGCACAGAACCAGAAGCCACTTCTTCAGCCTGCTCTTGATTTTCGATCAGCAGCCTTGCTTGATAAAGCTTTTGGTTACTATGCCCCAGCCATTCGGCCATTAAAAATCAACCTTCAAACCAAAATGAAGACCTTCTTCCAACATGAATGCCTTATTGACGTCTTCAAGCTCATAACGACTGTAGCGATAACCTGTATACACTCGTGCTGTTGGCAACAAAGCATATTGGATGCGAACATCAGCATCCGTTAAGTTTTCTGTATTATCAAATGAAACAACACTCGGTGCATAATAAAGATAACCAGCAGTACTCAAACCAGGGACTTGAGAGAAGTTATAACGGTAGAAACCACCAACCCCTAAAGCTCCACCATCAACATCACCGTTTTTAAATCCAAAGATACGGCCACCAACCCCAATATACAAAGGACTGTTCGGCTCACGCATATCTACCACATGCAAACCTAATGAGATCAAATCTCCATCATCTTCATGGTGCATTGCACTCGCAGAAATATGCAGTCCAGAACCTACCTTAGTGGCATCATACGCAAGACGCGCGGAGTCATTAGCCAAGCTTAAGTCTATTGAACCACCCGCCATGCTTTGCACACTAAACGATAATAATAAACTCGAAAAAAGTATTTTCATTGCTTTCATTTTTCTTACTACCTAAATTTTTACCGCATCATACCAGAAGCGTACCCGTTTGAGAAAAATCACTTTGTTTGCATAAAAAAACAGCGCCCATAGGCGCTGTTTTATTTACAAGATACTGCTATTAAAATGATTATTTCATCAAGTCATGCAACAATTTATTCAATTTAGTTACGTATTCAGCTGGCTTCTGTAACTGACTGCCTTGCGCCAACTGCGCTTGACCGTAGATTACGTGGGCCAAATCAGTAAAGCGGCTTTCGTCTTGCTCTTTATCCATAACGGCAATCAAAGGATGATTTGGGTTAACTTCAAGCGTTGATTCTGCTTCAGGCATTTCTTGGCCTGCCGCCGCCAACATCTGACGTAAGTTATCATTCATATCGTTCTGACCAACAACCAAGCATGCTGGTGAATCGGTTAAACGAGCCGTTACACGAACCTTACTCACTTCACCTTCAAGTGCTGTAGCAATTCGCTCCACCAAGCTCTTATTATCTTCGGCCAAGGTTTCAGCCGCTGCCTTTTCTTCTTCCCCAGTCAGCTCATCAAGGTCTAATTCACCCTTAGTGATATCTTGGAATGACTTTTCATCGAAGTTAGCCAAATGGCTAATCATCCATTCATCGACACGCTGAGTTAGTAATAATACTTCGATGTTATTTTTCTTAAAGAACTCAAGATGAGGACTATTAAAGACTGCTTCGTAATTTTCGCCAGTCACATAATAGATCTTCTTCTGATCTTCTTTCATGCGTGAAACATAATCGGTTAATGAAACCGACGCACTATCAGAACCGCCCTGCGTACTAGCAAAACGGAATAAGTTAGCGATTTTCTCTTTGTTAGCAAAATCTTCTGCAGGGCCTTCTTTCAAAACTTCGCCGAACTGAGCCCAAAACTTTGCGTATTTCTCTTCGTCTTTCTTCGACATCTTCGTTAGAACATCAAGCACGCGCTTAGTTAATGCAGTGCGAATTGAATCAACATTTTTGTCTTGCTGAAGAATTTCACGAGAAACATTTAATGAAAGATCGTTGGAATCTAAAATACCTTTAACAAAACGTAAATATAGCGGTAAGAACTGTTCCGCTTCATCCATAATGTATACGCGCTGGGTATAAAGCTTTAAACCACGAGCAGCATCACGATTCCAAAGATCCATCGGCGCTTGAGACGGGATAAATAACAGGCTGGTATAATCTAGCTTACCTTCAACCTTGTTATGAGACCAAGCTAAAGGCTCTTGCCAATCATGAGATACGTGCTTGTAGAATTCTTTGTATTCTTCATCTGTAATATCAGATTTAGACTTAGTCCAAAGTGCTTGTGTATCGTTTACCGCTTCTGGGATCTGCTTGTTTTCGCCATCAGCATCTTCACTGCTAACTTCTTGCGGCAAGAAAATTGGGATCGCAATATGATCTGAATACTTTTTAATTAAGGTACGTAGACGTGAACTATCAGCAAACTCAGTTTCATCATCTTTTAGATGTAAAATAACACGAGTTCCACGGTCAGTTTTTTCGATGTCTTCTAGGCTAAATTCGCCTTCACGTTGTGACTGCCAGCGTACTGCTTGATCAGCCGCTAAGCCAGCACGACGAGTTTCAACAATTACATCTTTGGCAACGATAAAAGAAGCATAGAAACCTACACCAAATTGACCAATTAACTGTGAATCTTGCTTTTCATCACCACTTAACTTGCCTAAAAATTCAGAAGTACCTGATTTGGCAATAGTACCTAGGTGATTAACAACATCTTCGCGGCTCATGCCAATGCCGTTATCTTCAATTGTTACTGTATTATTTTCTTTATCAAAATCGATATGAACGGCTAGTTCGCCATCACCTTCATACAAATCGTTATTGGAAACGGCTTCAAAACGTAATTTATCACACGCATCAGAAGCGTTTGAGACTAGCTCGCGTAAGAATATTTCTTTATTGGAATACAGAGAATGAATCATTAAATGAAGTAATTGTTTTACTTCAGTTTTAAAGCCCATTGTTTCTTTTTGCGTTGCAGTCATTTTATTTCCCTAGTTCTGAATATCACTCTTGAATTTTCATACTTCAATTCATGCATAAAAGTTCAAGAGCGTCTTAAATAGTTAGCTACTAATCTAGCCATGTATCAGAAATGAGGACTGTCAGTTGGATTTCAAGGGAGCGCAAGCGAAAGAGTCTGAAAAGACCGCTAACCTATACGCTGCCTGACTATTTTTTAGCCAATAGGAAGTGAGCACGTGCTGTCGCAATAGGGTTTGCACGATCATTCTGCCAAGCATTAATGGCTACGTTAGCTACCCGGCTACCCTGACGCACGATCTGACATTCAGCAAAAGTATCTTGATCACGCCCTGCCCTTAGATAATCTAAAGAGAAGTCGACAATTTTAGGCATTAAAGGTGTATCCATAAACATAAGTAGATTGATAGCGCCCGCAAGTTCCATAAAACCACCAATCACACCACCATGAATCGCTGGTAGAATAGGATTGCCAATATTATCAATATTTCGAGGCAACTTAAAAATCACGTTATCGCCAAAACGTTGGAATTCGAAACCAATATACCCAGCATAAGGAATACTATCGACGAGGGGTTGGAAATCACCGCTGGTTTGGGCTTGTTGAATCGTATCTTGAAAGCTCATTATGACTGCCCTCCCGTTTCTATGCTCGTTTTCGAATCGGCTTTAGCATTACTCTTGATTAGAGGCTCTGTCCCCATGTAGATACTTGCGTCTCCCGTTTCGATCACCCCCCTGAAATCAGACGGAGTCATCTCTGCACCAATACGCATAAAGGTCGCATTACACTTAGCGATTAAAGTGCCATCAACTTCTTGCTTCACCAAACATTCAGTAAATATTACGTTATTCGTGATTCGTGTCACGGAAGCATGAGCCACTAAGTCGCAACCTGCTTCCGAGGCTTTCATGTAATCTACTCGCAAATCTAACGTCGGGCATAACTCCATACCTTCGATAGCTACAAAACAAGCTGTTCCACACGCAGTATCCATTAGGGTTGTTAATGCGCCCCCATGGATAATGCCCATCATTGGGTTGCCGATAATATCTTCACTATACGGCAGACGCATTTGTAAACTGGTTTCATCAGCCTGTAGAACTTTTAATCCTAATAGCTGGCAATGACGAAGAACAAGATAAAACGTTCTGCCTTTTGCTTAGCGGTAATATTCATATAATCCAACATCACTCTGGTAATAAAAGTTTTTGTTAATGCTTCTATTAATATTAAAAATATTGCTGCGAGGTTATACCTTATTCTAGTAGATGATAAAACCAGAACCTTTGTTTAACGATAGAATGCGCATGGCCCTTACCCAAATCGGCAAGTTATAGGTATAAAAAAGGACGCTAGAAGCGTCCTTTTTTATCTTACATAAGATAGCCTAGGTGATAATTAAGACCAGCCAGTAATCTTCTGCAAGGCTTTACCAATATCCGCAAGACTGCGAACGGTTTCAACCCCAGCATCTTCTAGCGCTGCAAATTTCTCATCTGCAGTACCTTTGCCGCCAGCAATAATGGCTCCAGCATGACCCATACGTTTACCTGCAGGAGCAGTAACACCCGCAATATAAGAAACGACAGGCTTAGTAACATGCTCTTTAATGAAAGCGGCGGCTTCTTCTTCTGCGCTACCACCAATTTCACCAATCAT
>Ga0105356_10003755_pt1 | contig 14835 bp, 15 predicted proteins | sample GOMGulsemesocosm_3_FD_83502 | JGI IMG/M metagenome (GOLD analysis project Ga0105356, IMG submission 83502) | Methane-oxidizing microbial communities from mesocosms in the Gulf of Mexico - GOM9D Gulf of Mexico | ecosystem: Environmental > Aquatic > Marine > Cold seeps | place: Gulf of Mexico...
AAAAGAGGAAATGGCTGGGGTGGCAGGATTCGAACCTACGCATGCCGATACCAAAAACCGGTGCCTTACCGCTTGGCCACACCCCAACATCTATTTCTTGCAGTTACTACAACGTAGTAATTAGCTTTGCCTCGCGATGCAGTGGAGACAAGTTTTGACCCTTGGCGATAAAGCCTTTTAGGTCTGTCGGTAATTGCTCAAGCACCTGCTGTGCCTGCTCCCGACTAACAAAATCTGCGAATACGCTAGACCCTGTTCCTGTCATCTTTGCTGCTGCGAATTGGTTAAGCCAGCGTAATGCTTTTTTAACCTGAGGATAGTGTTCCAAAACCACTGCTTGGCAGTCATTTCTTCCGCCACCCTCCAAAGCGGCCGCTATTGTGATCGCAGATGTGTTTCGTGTCAATTCCTTATGTGAAAATATTTCAGCTGTTGAGACATGGCAAGCGGGGGTTAGAACAACAAACCAGTTTTGCTTCGGTTCGACGGCTGTTAACTGTTCTCCGACGCCTTCGGCCCACGCTGCTCGGCCATGAATAAATACCGGTACATCGGCACCCAGCTGCAGACCAAGTTTGGCTAATGTGTGCAGGTCGTAATTAAGGCTCCAAAGCTGATTCAGTGCGATTAAAGTGGTGGCTGCATCGGAACTGCCGCCGCCTAAACCCGCACCCATGGGGATATTTTTTTCAAGCTTTATGCGGGCGCCGAATGAGCTGCCGCTGTGATGCTGAAGCAGTTCCGCTGCGCGATAAATTAGATTATCTGTAGCGGCAACGTCTGGCAGCTCGGTAATGACCTCTATGCTGCTGTCGGGTAGGGCCTCAAAATGCAGTTGATCACCATAATCGAGAAATTGAAATAGCGTCTGCAGATTATGATAACCGTCTTCTCGCTGACCGGTAATGTGCAGCATGAGGTTAAGTTTGCCTGGAGCGGGCAGAGTTAGTGTTTTATCAATCATTCGAGTTTGGTGGAGTGTCTTATGGTTGGTGGTTTAATGACCAGCGTTTGATTAATAATGTCAGCGTGATGTCGCCCTGTTGCAGACGGATTTTACCGGGTAATGTGTGGGATTCAAGTGTCTGGTAACGACTAAAGTTAACCTGCCAGCCAGATTGAGTCAGAGATTCTAGGCGACCCTGATGATTAAGTTGATAAATAGCTTCTGAGTCGGGTGCAGGAATACCCTTTACCCAGTAATTCAGCATGCTGACGGGTAGTGCCCAGCCCAGCTCTTTTTTTAGTAGGGCGTTAGGCGTGAGAGTGTCAAATTCACCCCGTCCGGCAATATTGATATGAACGTCTTCGTTGGAGCCGCTCAAGGTTGCGACGCTTTGCCCTAATAGGTTGGTTATGCGGATATCAAACTGTTGTTCTAGTTGCTGCCAGTTAAAGCGGGCGCTATTGCTTTGTGCTGGCGTACGGATACCAAGTTTCCCCATGATATCCCAATGGCGGAGTTGCAAGGCCTGTTGCTGGTGCTGAGGCCAGCTTAACAGCGGGTTGTCAGAGCTTGATGTGGGTTGCTGAAGTGGTGCGCAGGCCGATAGCAATACCAGCAACCCTGCCAGTGCGTAGCGAATGCCTTGGTGTATCAATAGGTATGGATTCATTGATTAAGGTTAGGGCTGAGGCGGTCTATTACCCGTTTTAGAATGAGACTGTCGGGCGTGAGTTGGAGCGCCTCGGTCCAAATATCACGGGCGCGCTGCTGTTGGCCCGTGGTCCATAACGCTTCGCCCAGGTGAGCGGCCACCTCATGGTCGGGGAAATCGGCAAGAGCTTGTTCGAGCAGTTTGATTGCCTGCTCGTAATTACCTAAACGGAATTGTGCCCAGCCCAAACTATCGGTGATGGCGGGATCGTCGGGTTTTAATTCCTTGGCGCGGGTAATCAGGGCCAAGGCTTCCTGGTAACGAGTGGTACGGTCTGCCAGTGTGTAGCCCAGAGCGTTCAGTACCATGGCGTTATCTGGTTGCTGTGAAAGAATGGCACGCAGATCATTTTCCATAGCCACCAGATCGTTGGTTTTTTCGACGGTCATTGCGCGGGTGTAGAGCAGGTTGATATCGTCAGGAAACTGCTCCAATGCCGTGTTTAACAGGTTGATAGCGGTGCTGGTGTGGCCTTGCTCAGCTACCAGTTCAGCTTCGATGATAAATAGATTTTTGCTTTGTTTGCTGTTGAGTTGACGGCCTTTATCAAAAGCCTGGAGCAGGGTTGTAAGCTGATTCTTTTGTAATAATAAAGTGCCAAGCTGATGATAGGCCGGCAGCATCTTAGAGCCGCGTTGGACTTGCTGGTAATGCTCGATGGCCTGCTCAGGCTGCCCTTGCTTTTGGGCAGACTGGCCGAGGTAATAATAAGCTTCATCAGCCATTTGTGGTACGTCGCTGAGCTGCATGAGAAGTTTGTTGGCTACATCACTGTTACCGTTTTCCTGATTTAGAAGCGCCAGTGTCAGTTTCAGCTGATGATCATTGGGGTATTGGTTCGATAGTGTGGCAAATTGTTGCTGTGCTTTTATCAGCTGTTTTGCATCCACCAGCATTTGGGCGTAAAGCACTCTTAGAGGGCGGCTATTTGGGTGCTTTTTCAGTCCTTTACTGAGATCAGACAATGCTTTTTCAGTGCGACCTAGTTGATGGTTAAGCTTTGCTTTTAGCGACAAGCTGCGAGGGTTGGGGTGGCTGCGGTAGAGTTGGTTGGCGTGCTGCAGGGCCTCTTCGCTGCGGCCGTTGAGTTGTAATAGAACCGCTTGGCATAGCAGAAGTTGTGAGTTGTCAGGGTATTGGGTTAATAAACGCTGAAGTTGCAGGATTAGTTCGTTTCGTTGCGCAGGACTGAGTGATTGACTGTTTGCCATCAGCGTTTCAAAGCTTGCTTGGCCGTTGCTGGCAAGTAATTCTTCCAGTAGCTCGATGGCCTGATCAAGTTTTTGGCTGATGATTAGCTGTCCCGCTAAAACCTGCTTGGCCCGTTGGCTATCAGGCGCAGATTGGTACCAAAGTTGAGCCGCCGCCAGTGCGACTTTATGGGCTTTAAGGGAAATGGCGATTTGGGTTGTACGTTCAGCGATGCCGGGGTCACCGGTTTTTTTTGCTGCCGATAGGTAGTTGCCCAGCAGAATATCGAAACGGTTACTTTGCCCGGCCAGTTCGGCCACCAGCAAGCCGTAGAGGGTTTCGGGTTCAAGGTTGGCGGGAGGCAAAGGCGATGCTTCCAGTGTGGCTTTTGTATCTTTGTCAGTGTTGGCTTGGAGGCCTGTATTATCGGGCTTTTGCAGGCTGACGCAGCCGCTGAGAATTAGCGTGACGGCAGTGATGAAGTAGTGAGTTTTTCTGAGCATGGGACTTATTCTATACGAGCGTTAGGAAACTTAAAGTGTAGACCAGATATGAAAGGCTTTGTTGCGATAAAAGTATTGTTTGTAACGGTTAAATGCGGGGCGTTGATTTGGTGGTTGTTTTCATTAAAATAAATGGTGTCTTGGTGGTAACTCTTTAATACAGCAGGGTTTTGTGGTTTGGCAAGCGGTATCTGTAAAGTATAAAAGCGGAGCAGGAAAATGTTAGAGCAGGTGCTTAAAGAAACTATCCGCAGCGGCCAATTGCGGCTGCTGATGCCGGATGGTAATGAATATATCTTCGGTGAGCCCAATTCGGAAGATGCTGAAATTGTCTGGCGAATTAATAATCCTAAGGTTTCATTACGATTGCTGCAAAATGGTGAATTTGAGCTTGCCCAGACCTACATGGAAAAGGGTTGGGATCTGCTCAAAGGCAGTCTGACGGACTTGGTTAACCTGCTTTATATCGATTTTGGTGAGCAGCCTCCCAGCCTGGTTAAGAAGCTGGTTGGTCGTACTTTAAAGCAATGGAATAATCTCAATAAAAGCCTGCAAAACGTTTCCAGCCATTATGATCTGGATGAAACGTTATTCCGAAGTTTTCTTGATAAGGATATGCATTATTCATGTGCCTATTTCAAAAGCGCGGAAGATGATCTGGAAACTGCGCAGCAAAACAAATGCCAGCATATTATGAATAAGCTGTGCTTACAGCCGGGGCAGAGGCTGCTCGATATCGGTTCTGGTTGGGGTGGTTTGAGCCTTTATATGGCGCAACATGGAGGCGTTAGCACGCACGGCGTGACCCTTTCCGAAGAGCAATTGCGGGTGGCGAAAGCCAGGGCTGAGGAGCGAGGGCTGGCAGACCGGGTGACGTTTGATTTGCAGGACTACAGAGATCACACCGGCCAGTATGATCGCATCGTGTCGGTAGGCATGTTTGAGCATGTAGGGCGGCCCTATTTTGAAGGGTTCTTCCGTAAGCTGGATAGCCAGTTGAGTGCTGATGGCGTGGTACTGCTGCACACCATTGGTCGTAGCGGTAGGCCAGGTATTACTAACCCGTGGATTCAAAAGTACATTTTCCCCGGCGGCTATATTCCAGCACTATCGGAAATGATAACGGCAATTGAAAAAGCCGGGTTGCTGATTAACGATGTGGAAATTCTACGCTATCACTATGCAGATACTTTGGCGGCTTGGTCGCAACGCTTCAGCGCACATCGCGATGAGTTTGTTGTTAGCAAGGGTGAGACTTTTTGCCGGATGTGGGAAATTTATCTGGCGATGTGCGAGGCCGCATTTCGAAACTCCGACTTAGTGGTTTATCAGGTTCAATTGTCTAAATCCAAGACAGTAGTGCCCGATACTCGCGATTATTTGTATCAAAAGCTTTGAAATATGGGGCCTCGGATTAGTTTCGTGATGGCTGCGCGGAGGCTTTTTCGGGATGAAATGCAAGGCGAAGCCTGCAGCGAATGTTGAGACCTTCGCAAAGGGTTTAACGCGGCAGGTTGCCCGAAAAAGCTCAGCCCGAAGGATTTTTGGCTCAAACGCAGCTTATCAGTAAATTAATCCGAGGTTCCTGATTATATAGATAGCCTCTAACCCCTGCATTTTTATATAATTTGCCCTTTTTGAACGCTCGTCTTTCTCGTGAGCTTATCGAGAGGGGGGGAGCGTTTTGGATCAGTTAACGTTAAACAGGGTTATCTCGAGCGTTTCATGGGGTTGTTAGCACTAGGCATTAATCACAAAACTGCACCGGTCAATGTCCGTGAGCAGGTGGCGTTTGCGCCTGAAAGTATGCCGCAGGTATTGCAACAGGCATGTGCTGCCTTGCAGTTACAAGAACTGGCTATTTTGTCTACCTGTAATCGTACCGAACTGTACTGTAGTGCCAATTTGCAGGGTAGCCGTGCGGTGCTGGAATGGTTGGGTGAACACCATGACCTGTGCCCGGATGAGCTGGAACGCTGTAGTTACGCCTATTGGGGCGACGATGCAATTCGGCACATGATGCGCGTCGCCAGCGGACTTGATTCGATGGTGCTGGGTGAACCGCAAATTCTGGGCCAAATCAAATCGGCCTATGCGGTTGCGCGCGATGCTAATACCCTGGGCGGTCATCTGGAAAAGTTATTTCAGAATACCTTTTCGGTAGCCAAACAGGTGCGTACTGAAACAGCGATCGGTGAAAACCCGGTGTCGGTGGCTTACGCAGCTGTGAGTCTGGCGCAGCACATTTTTGCTGACATGAGTCGTACCAAGGCGTTACTGATTGGCGCAGGTAAAACCATTGATTTGGTGGCGCGTCACCTGAAACAGAATGGCGTCACTAATATGGTGGTGGCCAACCGTACGTTGCAGAGAGCGGAGGAATTGGCGGCCAGCTTTGGCGCTAGAGCCGTATTGCTGTCAGATATTCCTGAGCAATTAGAGGACGCGGATATTGTGATTGCTTCCACTGCCAGTCAATTACCGATTTTGGGTAAAGGGGCTGTGGAGAGGGCGCAGAAAAAACGTAAGCATCGACCCATGTATATGGTGGATATTGCGGTGCCTCGCGATATTGAGCCGGAAGTGGGTGAATTGTCTGATGTGTACCTTTATTCAGTTGATGACCTCAAACAAGTTATTGATGAAAATCTCAAGTCACGTCAAAACGCAGCTCAAGAGGCCGAAGCCTTTGTTGAGTTGGGCGCTATTAATATGGTGCGTGAAATGCGCGCTCTGGATGCCGTTTCCACGGTGAGAGCGTATCGTGAACAATCTGACGGCATACGCGAAGCCGAGTTGAGTAAGGCGCTGAAACAGATAGCTAGTGGCCAGGATCCTCAGCAGGTGATGACACAGCTGGCGCGGGCAATAACCAACAAACTGGTACATTCACCCTGTATTCAAATGAAAAAGGCCTCTTCAGAGGGGCGAACTGAGGTGATGGAGTTAGCCCAGCAGTTATTTGGGCTTAGTGATTCCGGCCGCAATGAGTTAGATAAATAGAGACCTCAGCATAATGCAACGAACGTAGTCGTTATGCCGGGATCTTAAACAAAGAGAATTCGATGAAAGCATCAATATTAGCCAAACTGGATCACCTCAAAGATCGCTATGAAGAACTGGCGGCGCTGATGAGTGATCCTGACGTTATTTCTGACCAGAACCTGTTTCGTGATTATTCCAAGGAATACGCCGAAATTGAGCCGGTAGTGCAGACGTTTACCCATTACCAGGAGGTGCAGAGTGACTCGGAGGAGGCGCAGCTGCTATTAGCGGATGATGATCCGGAAATGCGCGCCATGGGTGAAGACGAGGTCAGAGCCGCCAAGGACCGTATGGAAGAGTTGGGATTGGATCTGCAAAAACTACTGCTGCCCAAAGATCCTAATGATGCCAGCAATACCTTTGTTGAAATTCGTGCCGGAACCGGCGGTGATGAAGCGGCAATTTTTGCCGGTGACTTGTTTCGTATGTACTCCAAGTACGCAGAAGACAGAGGTTGGCAGCTAGAAATCGTCAACGAAAACCGTGGTGAGCATGGCGGTTATAAAGAAATTATCAGCCGTGTTATCGGTCGTGATGTGTATGCCTATCTGAAGTTTGAATCCGGTGTTCACCGTGTGCAGCGAGTGCCTGAAACTGAATCACAAGGTCGTGTGCATACCTCGGCTTGTACAGTGGCCGTGCTTCCGGAAGCTGATGAAGTGAATGCCATTGAAATTAATAAAGCTGATTTGCGCGTTGATACTTTCCGCGCCTCCGGTGCCGGTGGCCAGCACGTTAACAAAACCGATTCGGCGATTCGTTTGACTCACCTTCCATCCGGTGTGGTGGTTGAATGTCAGGATGAGCGTTCGCAACATAAAAACCGCGCTCGCGCGATGTCGCTATTGCAAGCCAAGTTGTTAAGCAGCGCCCAGGAAAAACAACATTCTGAAGAAGCCGATGCGCGTCGCAGCCTGGTGGGCTCCGGTGATCGCTCGGAACGTATTCGTACCTATAACTACCCGCAGGGTCGTGTGACTGATCACCGTATTAACCTGACACTCTATAAATTGCCGGAAATCATGGAAGGCGATATGGCCAGCGTGATTGAAGCGTTGATCAACGAACATCAGGCGACTCTGTTGGCGTCGCTGTCTGATAATGACTAGGCATAGCGGCAGCTGATGATGGCCAGAGTAACAAGGAACAGGCGCGTAATGCGCCTTTTTTGTTTATGACAATGACTATTGGCGCGCTGCTAGGGGTGATCACTCAACAGTTGTCGGTAGCTTCTGATTCTGCACGACTGGATGCTGAAGTGCTGCTGTGTCACGTGCTGGATAAAAATCGCACCTTTCTTTATACCTGGCCAGAACGTGAGTTGACGCAGGCTCAGTCTCGAAGTCTTCAGACGCTTGTCGAGCGCCGTTTGACTGGTGAGCCAGTTGCGCACCTCACGGGACGGCGAGAGTTTTGGTCGCTCGATCTGGAGGTGACCCCGGAGACCTTGATTCCGCGCCCCGATACCGAGCTGTTAGTTGAAATTGGCCTTGAGCTGTTACCGCTCACTCCAGCTCCTCAGCAGGTGCTTGATTTGGGTGCTGGTACGGGGGCGATTGCCTTGGCGCTGGCCAGCGAAAAACCGGATTGGCGGTTCTGTGGCGTGGATCGAGTGCCGGCAGCGGTAGCGCTGGCGCAACGCAATCAACAAAAATTACAGCTAAGTAATGCCCGTTTTATAGAAAGTGATTGGTTTAGCGCGCTTGGCGATGAAAGATTTTATCTGATAGTCAGTAACCCCCTTATATCGATAACAACGATGAACATTTAATGCAGGGGGATGTGCGCTTTGAACCACGTTCAGCGTTGGTGGCCGACAAGCAAGGTTTGCAGGACATCGAGAAAATCACAGTGGCTGCTGCGGATTATCTGGTTGAGCAAGGATGGCTATTGTTTGAGCATGGTTATGATCAAGCTGCTGTGGTGCGCGAGTTGTTACAGCGAAATGGCTTTGTCGATATTCAAACCAGACGGGATCTGGCCGGTCATGAGCGTGCGACGTTAGGGCGACGACCTGTCTAAATCGTCAGTGAGCAAGGTTTGCGATTAAGGCTGTTTAGGCGCAAAATTTGACAGCTCCCTGAGACATTAATTATCTATCAGGAGTTGATCATGGATACCACCGCACATACCTTCGCAACACTTTTTCAGCAGCTTGGCCTGCCCAGTGATAGTCATTCGATAGATGAATTTATTGCTACCCATACACCGCTTGCTCCGGCAACGCGCTTGGCGGATGCAAGCTTTTGGTCAAGTGGGCAAGCGGCCTTTATAAGCGAGGCGCTGAGCTCTGATTCGGATTGGGCCGAAATTGTTGATCAGCTTAATGTCTGTTTAAGATCCTAGCGGGCTTATAGATCGAGTAGGTTGCCATAGGGCAGGAATTTATTATCGGTATTAGCCTTAATCCACTGAATCAGTTCTGAGTCAGGGAAGGCTCCACGGTTTTTCAATTCACGACATAACCAGATAACAGGTGATTTGCTGCCCGCTTCCCAGCCAGTCAGCTGTGCTTCAGCTAAAGTGAAAAAACGTACCAGGTGAATGAGGGTGTGTAGCTCTAGTTCCTCGGACACCTTAAACCAATCATCTTTGTGACGTTTCATCAGCTGGCGATGAGTTGAAATTTCGTCGCTGGATAATGCCTGGGAGATATTGTCTAGTTGGTCATTAGCGCTGACTTTAGCCAAGCGAAGCAATACATCAATGTTAATGGTGGCAGTGCTGTCGGCGTCGTTCTGGGAAGGTTCCCAAGTATCTACAGTGCTCATGGTGTCTCCGGGTAACAGGCTTAATTTGGTGCGAATGATGGGCGCATCATTTAGCGAAGGCCGATTTTACACTGAAGTGATGTTGTTATGACACCTTTAATGGAGCGGCTACCACAACCGCAGTTGTGTCGAGGTATTGCCATCGGCCGGTCTGGCAATCAAGCCATTTTGGGTCATCGATACCTTGAAGCGAGCTTGATCATGCATCGGTAAAAAAACGGCGCTGCCATAATAGGCGTCCACCAGTGGCAGAAGCTGAGGATAGCGTTTTACAAAATGCCATACATCGAGGCCCGGCTCAGCGTTCAAATCATGCGCTGAAACGGGTGTGCTGCGGGTCTGTTGCAGAGTTTGATAACGGCCTGATAAGCGGTGCAATTTGTAGTGTGAATCAAACCCCATCAGGTTGGCATAGCCATGCCATTTTAATACCTTTGCATCAAGCTGCCATTCATCGCCGTTGATTTCGAACTCCTGTTGGCGCTGCTCTTCAATAAAGGTGACAAAGGCAATATATTTTTGAGGTGCGATTTGTCTGAACTGTAACTCAGCCACGGCTTGTTCGTGAGTAAGGCGCTCATAGCTGATCATGTTGATAGCGATGGCTAAAAACAGAATGCCAGTGAGGCTCAGCAGGCCGCCACAGCAGGTTAAGCTACAGCCTTTCATCGCGTGCAACTTACAGCAATGTTTAAAGCCCCGCAGGGTTAGCCATAGGCCGTAGGTCGTCATTAGCATAAAGATGATGAGCAATGCTGAAGCGGGCAGTAGGCTGTTGAGGTCGAAGCTTGTATTCATAGCGTTTTAATGATGTCGCTTGTTGCCTTTGGTTTATGTTTTTTGTTTAGGAGGTGGGGAAATCAATGCGTAACAACGCGCCACCCAACTCGGCATCACTAATGCTTAATTTTGCCTGGTAACTTTTTAAAATATCCTGCGCAACCGATAAGCCAATGCCTTGCCCCGGGTGTTGCGTATCAGCGCGACCACCTCGCAGCAGAACAGTGTGGCGTTGCTCGGCTGGAATGCCGTCGCCGTCATCTTCGATGCTGATACAAAGATATTGTTTCTCGTCTAAGTTGCGTTGTTCTGCGCGGATGATGACGTGCTGGCGACAGGCTTTGAATGCATTGTCCAGCAAGTTGCCAAGTACTTCCATCAGGTCGCCTTCATCGGCACGAAGGCTGAGGTGCTGGTCAATTTGATGGTGGCTATTTATCTGTTTGTCTGCGTATACCTTGTTCAAGCTGCGCAATAATTTGTCGACTAGTGGCGCCAGTGCCACAGGTTGCATGGCTAAGGTGTGAGTTGCAGCATTACTGCTGGCGCGTTGCAGTTGATGGCTGACAATTTCATCCATACGGGTGATCTGCTCATCCAGGCTGTATTGTTTTTCTGGGCTGTCATCCGGCTTGTTGCTCAGGCCGCGCAGAATGGCCAGTGGTGTCTTCAGACTATGGGCAAGGTCGGCCAGCGTATCGCGGTAGCGCTGGCGTTGGCGACGTTCGTTATCAATCAAGACATTGAGGTTGGCGGTGACATTTTCCAGTTCGCTTGGGTAGTCTCCGTGAAGCTTGTCCTGTTGGCCGCTTTCGATGGCGTGAAGTTCATTGGCCAGTTGGCGCAGAGGTCTCAGGCCCCAACGCATGATGCCCCCCTGGATCAGTAGTAACGCTATGGCGATGGCGCTAAACCAGCGCCATAGTGATGTCCTGAATTCGGCAATTTCGGACATCACTGGTTTGGCGCTTTGTAATAGATGAATGTGATAGTGGCGTTCTTCGCCGTTTTCAAGCTCCCAAATGATGGCGTAACTGAGTTGGTAACGAGCCTCTTTTTGTTCGGTGTCCGGGCGGTTTAACTGGAAGCGGCCAACTTGAGCGGGAGCCGTGGGTAGCGAGTTCAGGGTGATAGCGGAGGGCGATCGCCACAATTCCTGGCCGTCTTGATTATTAATTACAGCATAAAGACCGGATTCAATGCGGTTAAATAAAGGGTCTTGCAAAAGCTCTGGCATGATCAGCTCGCCCTGTTCGGCATCGGCGTTGGCCAGTAGTGCGTAGAAGTTCGCTTTGAGCTTTTCTTCCAGGGCGGTTTCAACACTGTTGCGGAAGGAGTGATTGAGCGCATAACCACTTAAGCCCAATGACAGGGCGACAAACAGCGTGAGTGAGAGTAGTAGGCGACTATTAATAGAGCGGATGATCATTTCACAGAGTCGGTAAGATTAAGTCGGTAACCTCGGCCGCGTAGAGTCTCAATGGGGTTGGCAAGGTTGTCGGGGTCGAGCTTTTTGCGCAACCGTCCGATAAACACTTCGATCACATTGCTGTCACGGTCATAATCCTGGGCGTAGATGTGTTCTGTCAATTCGGTCTTGGAGATCACTTTTTGTGGGTTCAGCATCAGGTATTCCAGTACCTTGTACTCATAGGCGGTCAGGGTGACAGGTAAGTCGCGGGACAGGACTTGCTGAGTACGGGTGTTAAGCAGCAGATAGCCGATGTTTATGGCTGCATTGGCCTGACCCGCGGCGCGGCGAATCAGGGCGTTCAGCCTGGCCAGTAACTCTTCCATGTGGAAGGGTTTGACCAGATAGTCGTCGGCACCGGCTTCGAGCCCCTCGACTTTGTCCTGCCAGTTGCCGCGTGCGGTGAGAATCAAAATGGGGACGCTGCGGGCGTTTTCGCGTAGGCGACGAATGATCTCTATGCCGTCGAGCTTTGGTAAGCCGAGATCAATGATGGCAATATCGTAGTTAAATTCATTGCCGTAATAAAGGCCTTCCTCACCATCGCCGGCCTGGTCAATGCTGTAGCCGCTATCAGTGAGTGCGTCGGCTAATTGCTGTTGCAGCTGGGGTTCGTCTTCAACGATAAGTGCGCGCATGGGAGCCTTATATAAGGTTAGCGGTGTTTTTGAGCATTAATGCGCAGGGTTTTGATGCGGCCCTGATCAGTCAGCACTTTGATCTTATAAAAAGCACGTTGTTCCCGATGTATTAGATTCGCCGACAGGATTTTGCCATCGGTGTGTTGTCTGGCGATTTTGATGGCCTGGGCTTTAGAGATATAAGCCGCTTCGTTGGCCAGCAGCCAGGGCTGGTGTTTATTTTTCAGCGGATCAGCGATAAAAGTGTTGTGTCTGGCAGGAGTGTCAGCAAAAAAACCATCATTAAAAGCGTGACTTTGGGCCAGCACAGGTAAGCTCAGGCAGCTGAGTATTAATGTGGTTTTGAGTAAGTGTTTCATGGTCTTTTATCGGTTTTTCAGGGTGATTTTACCAGTCAGTTTAGCGTTAAATCTTAACAGCGTCGAATGCTTGGGTCAGGCCGTGGACGGGCACCTAGGGGGGGATTAACCCGCCCACAAAACCTGTTTGAAAGTGATGCTGCTAATATTCTTCGATGGGGGTTACGGTAACTCGCACCTTAATACGCTTGCCGGGATGGTTTTGGGTGCGGGTATGGTAAATGTTGCCGTGGTATTTATAGCCCACGTGGTAACCCGTAATGCGCTCTTCATCGTGATAATCCTGATAGGTTTCGCAGCGCTGTTCGGTGGTGTAATAGTGCTGGCCGGGGCCGGCATTTTTACGGCCAATGTCTCGGCCTATGGAGCCGCCTAAAATAGCGCCAGCTGCCAGGCCAGCTTTTTTGGCTGTGTTATGATGGCCCAGCTCATTACCAATCAAACCGCCGACAATGGCACCGACAATGGTGGGTGTGGCTGAGCGGGACTTGGGGCGTTCATAATGTGATACCTGTTCTTGCCAGCATTCCTGACGAGGTGTGCTGACACGAATGTTTTTTATGATGGGCTCGACGCTGACAACTCGCGCGTAATCGTTATTGGCTTTGTGGCCTGCCAAGGTTAAAGGCGTGGTCAGGGTCGCGGCAACAAAGAGTGCGGTGATCATTTTCATTTTATTTTTTGTATTGTTTTTCATGGTCCTAACCTCATTCATGGTCTGGGTTTGTTGATTCTTGTGTTCACAATACGCGGGGGAACCTGAATCGAAGCTGAATCGGTTGGTAGAAAGGTGAGATTAATAATTTTTTTGTCTTTTCATTTTGTCAGGCCGCCTGAAATAAGGCGCATGATTGCCAATTTGCGGGCTTGCAGGTAAAGTTCGCTGCCATTGTTAATGCACAGGTTTGAATGCTCTATGACTCCTTTGGAACGCTACCAACATGACCTTGATGAGGGGCTGCTGCAGCCCGACGCTGCGCAGGCAGAGGCCGTGCAGTGTTTGCAAAAGCTATATGAAGAGTTGGTGCCAGGCGAGCCGGTTAACAACGGCTCGCTATTGAAAAAGCTGTTTAAGCGTCAAGAGACAGCGGTTGTGCCAAAAGGGCTGTATTTCTGGGGTGGTGTTGGGCGTGGTAAAACTTATTTGATGGATGCCTTCTACGACAGCCTGCCCTTTGAACAAAAAATGCGGGTGCATTTTCACCGTTTTATGCAGATGGCGCACCGTAAGCTAAAAGAGTTGGCAGGAGTGAAAAATCCGTTGCAACTTTTGGCGCAACAAATGAAGGCCGATAACCGGGTTATCTGCTTCGATGAGTTTTTTGTGTCCGATATCACCGATGCCATGATCCTTGGGGGATTGATGGAGGAGTTGTTTAATTTGGGTGTAACGCTGGTAGCAACCTCTAATATTGTGCCCGATGACCTTTATAAAGACGGCCTTCAGCGTCAGCGTTTTCTGCCGGTGATTGAATTGCTCAAGCAGCATACTGATGTGTTGAATGTAGATGGCGGCGTGGATTATCGGTTGCGGGTGTTGGAGCGCGCTGAAATTTATCATTGTCCGTTGGATAAGGAGGCGGATGAAAGTTTGTTGAGCAGCTTTATGCAACTGGCGCCTGATATTGAAACGATAACAGAAGGTGAGCAGATCGAGATTGAAGGTCGTAAGCTCACCACGGTGCGGTGTGATGATGACATTGTCTGGTTTGAGTTTGCTGAGTTGTGCGATGGGCCGCGTAGCCAGAATGATTACATTGAAATTTCTCGGCTGTATCACGCGGTGTTGCTGAGTAATGTGCCAGTGGTGGGTGGTACTAAGGATGATCAGGCGCGCCGTTTCATTAATCTGGTCGATGAATTCTACGATCGTAACGTCAAGCTGATTATTTCCGCGGAAGCACCAATTGTCGAATTGTATTCGGGTGGGCGGTTGGGGTTTGAGTTTGAGCGTACCCAGAGCCGTCTGCTGGAAATGCAGTCGCATGACTATCTGGCGAGAGCCCACAAAGCCTGATGGCGCGCCAGGAATACGCTATTTTTGAACGCTTATTATTGTTGCTTAATGTATTATAAATAAATCAAATTGCAGCTTGTCTAGTGGGGTATGTTCGCGTAGAATCCCGCGCTCACTTGTAGGAATGAACCGAAGACTAACTATTACATGAAAACATATACTGCAAAACCTCAAACTGTTACGCGCGACTGGTTTATCGTTGATGCGGCCGATAAAACTTTAGGTCGTTTGGCAACGGAACTCGCTAGCCGTCTGCGTGGCAAGCACAAGCCTGAGTACACACCCCATGTGGACACAGGTGATTATATTGTTGTTATCAATGCGGAGAAAATCCGTGTTACCGGTAACAAGGCTACTGACAAGACGTATTACCGTCACACTGGCTTCCCTGGTGGTCTG
>Ga0105356_10003757_pt1 | contig 14828 bp, 9 predicted proteins | sample GOMGulsemesocosm_3_FD_83502 | JGI IMG/M metagenome (GOLD analysis project Ga0105356, IMG submission 83502) | Methane-oxidizing microbial communities from mesocosms in the Gulf of Mexico - GOM9D Gulf of Mexico | ecosystem: Environmental > Aquatic > Marine > Cold seeps | place: Gulf of Mexico...
AAGAACAAGAATACTATTGCCGATGGCTCAGGAGAATTTGATGATTGGATAGAGTTGTACAATCCGAATAATTTTCCAATTAAGTTAAATGATTATTTTCTGACAGATAATCCTAATCAGTTAACCAAATTTAAAATAGAAAGTGTTAATGATGTAATTATTGCGGCACATTCTTGGAAATTATTTTGGGCGGATGGTTCTCCTGCTGAGGGGGTTGATCATACGAATTTTCAGTTGTCAGGGAATGGAGAGTATGTAGCGTTGGTAGAGCCCGATGGAACTACAGTGGTTGATTCTGTTATTTTCCCAGGTCTGGATAAAGATGAATCTTATGGGAGAGAGAGTGATGGTGATTTAACATGGGTGACTTTTAGAGTAACAACTCCAAATGCATCGAATCAATCTGTCTCAATTGTAGAGCATGAGAATAAATCAACTTTTGTTGTTTACCCGAATCCAATAAAATCGGGTTATCTTCACTTTTCTGAAAAAATAAGTGCCAATATTTTTAACAGTTTAGGAGTATTAGTTTTTACGGTTCGTAATACCGATAAGTTTTCTGTTCAAAACCTCCCAAAAGGACTTTATTTTGTTGTGTCAGAAGAAGGTTTAACTAAAAGATTTATTAAATTATAGATATAATTTTGTAAAGTTGTAAAAAATGGGGAACATTGCGTAGCGTTTAACTGGAAAAACACTTGGTTTGTCTGTTGGATAGTGATTTTAGCCGAACAATGATCCTTATGCAACGACATTTTATCTCATATTTTACTATTCTAACTTTTAGCTTTTTAGCATCTTCCTCTTCATGGGCTCAAGAGAATAATACAACTACTAAAGAATACATTCAAGAATTATACATTTTATGGAATAATTCAGTAAACTCTTATGATGTTGATTTAGTTCGTGGAGATTATAACTTAGTGACTTCTTTTTTTAAGAAAAAAGAAGATTTTCATCAGAACAAAAATGCGTTAAAAGCCAATGTTTTAAAAGCTGAAGGAGAAGCTATTGGTAGGGATTTAGGATTGTCGGCAAACGGTAGTTTTGTAGAAAACTTTACTCCAGGATTTACAGATGAGGAAACTAATATTTACGATAGAAGATTTATTGCAGGAGTTTCTTGGGATGTTTTGAAAAGTGGATATTTCAGTAACAAAAGAGAAAAAGAGATAAAAGAAAATAAGGCTCAAATTTATTTGAATCAAACCAAAGAAGCAACAAAAAATCAAAACCGTATTTATAAATGGCAAAATCTTATTTATAGTTTTAATAAGCAGAAGATAGAGATCTTACAAGAACGATTATCGTTGGCCGAACAACGCGTTAATATTGCCACTCAGTTAAGCTATTTAAAGTTAGTAACTCAAAAGGAGTTGATTACTAATGTTACAAGTTTGGCGGAGATTAGAAGTATGTTTAATATCTACCAAAGTTATAACGATCAGTTGTTTCCTCAGGTGGATACAACGGTTAAAACATACGATTTTCCATTGGTTGATATTGATTATACGTATTCATTAAAAAAACTACAAACACCAGGAAATGATACAGTAATTTCTTTAATGATGAAGAATTTAGAGTTGGGAAATAAGTTTATAAATACAGTTTCTTTATCTACATTTTTACGCTATAATTATTATGATTTAGCTGCTTTGAGTACTGTAGGGGCACGTTCTTTTTATTCTTTAGGTGTGCAGCTGAAAGTACCTTTGGCTTTTGATAGAAAAGCGAAGAATGATTTATTAGCTGCCAAAAAGGATTATATAACTTCATTTCCAATAGAGCAAAAAGATTCGCGTGAACGAGATGTACTTAATTACTTTTATGAATTTAAATATAAGCTTAAACAGTTTACAAATACTTATCATAAACATTTGTTGTATAGAGAGTTAATTAGGAAGGAAAAGGCGAAGTATGAATTTGTGAATTTGGCTTTTAATCCGATAGATGCGTTACAATTACAAGATAATCTAATGCAAATTGATATTGAATTGTTGGATTTAAAACAACAGATGTATTTAAAGTTGTTAAGTATCTATACTGAAATTCCTCAAACAGAAATTGAAAAACTAATTGTTCCTTTCGAGATTGACGATATAGTAATAACGACACCAACTACTAAAAGTATTTATGTTTGGAGTAAAACTTTAAGCTTGTTTAAACCGGCATTTATTAGTAACTATTTGCAACTAAATAAAATGAGCTCAGCCATTATGAGTTTAAACACTAAAAATATTAGTGTACAAGGTTTTAATGATTTGGCAACACAGCTTTCAGCTAACAATATTAGTACAACACTTTTAATAGGTAGAAATCGATTAATTAATGAAGAATTTGAGGGGTATATCTCAAAAAAAGTAAAAGACTTAGACCTTTCAAAAATAGAATCGATTCATTTAGACGTTGAACCTCACACTTTTGATGATTGGAAGGCCAATAAAGAACTTTACTTAGCAAAGTATAAAGTGTTGGTTGAATCGGCTAGAATTTATTGTGATGCTAACCATTTAAAATTAGAGATTAGTATTCCGTTACATTATCCAGAAAGTTTGATTACGGAGCTATTAGAAACTTGCGATAAGGTTTATTTTATGGCTTATGAGAACATTAAAACATCATATATTATAAAGAAGTTAAGCAAGTTTAACTTAAGTAAGGGGGTTATAGCTTTACGAACAAATGACTTTGTAAATAGATTAAAATTAGAAGAGAAAATAATTGAATTGAAAATGGAACTTAATCCAATTGGGTTTGCCATTCACGATTTAGGTTCATTAATTGAATTTGATAAAATTAAATAAAGGTTGAAGAAATTAAATTTTAATAGAAGTGTTTCGTCTCTAAGAAATTTGGAGGATGTGAAAAAGCCTCGAAAAAAGATAAATTGGGATAAGATAGTATATTTTATAGTGTTGGGATTAATCTTGGCTGTTCTTTTGAAATATGCTTTTTCTAATGTCGTATATGTTGAGGCTCCAGGTCAGGTTTACTTTAATTCGGTTGAAGTAAGATTGCCCAAAGATGCTACTATTCAAAATTTTGAAGTATTAGAAGGGGATACTGTAAATATAGGGGATACATTGTTCTCTTATGTGGCAGAACAAGTAGGCGGAAGCGGGTTTGATGGTGTTTCTATAAGTGGTTTAGGCACATCATCATCATCATCTGGCGGGGGCTGGCAAGAACGAGAAATTTATCAACTTCAAAAAAATATTGAATTAACGAAATTAAAGGCAATAGAGAATAGCAACTTAATCGAATGGAATAAACAACAAATTCACGATTTAGAAAATCAGGTTATACTGGAAGTTACCTCTAAAACTGTGATTGAAAAGTTTAAAAAGGACCTCGTAAAACTTGAATTAGACAATAAAAAGTATTGGACAGAAATAGAAGTGTATAAAAAACTAATTAGTGAGTTAAGAGGGAAATCTTCTTTATCGTCAAAAAAAGGACGTATAAAAATTTCAGGAGGAAACTCAGGTGGATCTTTTAGTGGGTTTAATTATTATAAAAGTCCAGTTAAAGGAACCGTTACTCGTATTTATAAAAATGATTACGAGGTGGTGCTCAAGGCCGAATATATTTTAAATTTACATAAACGAGAACGAATTTATATCAAAGCATTTTTTGATCAAGAAGATTTTAAATACTTAAAAAAAGGCACAGAAGTTACTGTCATATTTCCTGATGGTTCTGAAAGTACAGGAGCGATAAATCGTTTTTATTTTGCAACATATAGGGTGCCACTTGAGTTTCAGAATAAGTATGAGCCTATAACAAGGTCCATAGCAGCAGATATTTATCCTATTATGAACAGTGAGCAAATAAAATGGAAAGCATTTTATAAAATGGGAGTTAGAATAAAAGTCAGTAAATATTAAAGGATGGTAACTCAAGAACAGTTAGATATTGAAGCAGATGTAATAAAATTTAAGGATTTATCAATTCTTCATATTACATCGCCTTTTGATTTTAGGTTGTATAAACTCGTTAAGTTTGATGCAATAATCATTCATTTTGCAGACATTGATTTTGTGTCCTTTATGGTGAAAAAAATTCGTTCTCAACAGAATCCTAAAATATCACTTATTCCTATTTTTTTATTGAATATGTCGCATACATCAGACATATTTGTAAAGAGTTTAATTGATGGAGTAATATTTTCTATTGAACAAATTGATTTGATTGAGGTTACTATTCGAAGAATCAAGGCAAGGTGCGAAGAGTTGTACATGGCCAAATCAATTTCTTTTGAAGCTAAAGTGATTAATAGAACGTTTAACTTGTTGTACACTAGGGATAAAAAAATGTTGCAGCCATATCCTTATCATCAATCGGTTATAGGGTATGTATTTCCTGAGCTTTCGGTTCATTTTACAGAACATGATGAGACTCAAGTTTTTAAAATTTTAGAAATTATTGAGAAGGAAAATTTGGTAAAATCTACTTTTTACCAACGAATTTATACCTGTACGAGTTGTACCGGAGGTATATTGAACTATAGAGAAGTGTGTCCAAAATGTCAATCTTCCAACTCTGAAGAAGAAGATTTAATACATCATTTTCCTTGTGCTTATGTTGGCCCTTTAAAAGATTTTAAAAACAAATTAGATGATAGTTTAAATTGTCCAAAATGCAATAAACACCTCAAACATATTGGTGTTGATTATGACAAGCCTTCATTACTTTATACTTGTAATGAGTGTAATCATAAGTATCAAGACTTACACGTTAAGGCAAAATGTTTGGTTTGTGGACAAGATAATGATGTGGAAAACTTGGCGCCAAAATCAATAAATACATATAACATTACTAAGAAAGGAGAAGATGTCGCTATTAATGGATATCTAAGCACTTCTGTGGACTTAGATGAAATGAAAGGGACTATTAGCTTTGATATTTTTAAAGTTATGCTGAGTTACGAATTAGAGCGATTAAGGCAGAACGATAATACAAGTAACATTGCATATATTAAAATAGCCAATGCAGGCGAAATTTATTCTCGTATTGGTTCGGATAGACAAAAAGCATTAATTGCAGAATTTATTCAGTTATTACGATCGAATTTAAGGTCTTCTGATTTTATTACGTTCTACAATTCCAGTACATTAATAATCTCTTTAAATGAGATCCCAAATAAGGTGGCAAATAATATTTTGAATGAAATTAAAGAGCTAGTGGTGAAATTGATGACTCGAAGTTTTAAATCTTTTGAAGCCGAAATTATTACAAAAGTATTTCCTTTAAATACCGATATTTCGTACGAGTTACAACTTCAAACTCTTTTGGTGAATTGTGAAAATGGATAGTCTTATTTATGCAATAGACAACTTTTTAAATTATATATCTGTAGTTGGGTTTTCTAAATTACTTCGGATATTTTGGTTTTTCTTTTTCTTTGAGATGTTCCGCTATATTATTGTGGATTTTATTTCGTTAATTTTTATTAAGATTAAGCGTTTTTCGAACAAAGATAAACGCGAGGCGGCCATAAAGCAACTTTATAATGAAATGCCTTTGGTTTCTATTTTGGTTCCAGGAAAGAACGAAGGAAAACATATTTTTAAGCTTGTTACATCTTTAAAGGAGCAAACATATCCGCATTACGAATTAATAATTGTTGATGATGGTTCTGATGATGATACGGAATTAATTTGTAGGGATTTAAAAAAGAACGGTTACATCGATTATTTTATCCGGAACAACGTTCGTGGGGGTAAAGCATCTGGAGCAAATACTGCATTGCGTTTATCTAAAGGAAAATATATTGTTCATTTAGATGCTGATTGTTCTTATGATAGAGATGCTATTGAGCAAATTTTGATTCCATTTTATATGGATAAACGAGTAGGTGCGGTTGGAGGTAATGTAATGGTTCGAAATTATGCAGATTCTCTGGTAACAACACTTCAAGCTTTTGAATATATTGATGCCATAAGTGTTGGGAGAATGGTTGCGAGCCATTTAGGGATTTATAGAGTTATTTCTGGAGCATTTGGAGCATTTAGAAAAGATTTATTGAATAGAGTGTACGGTTGGGATGTTGGTCCAGGTTTAGATGGTGATATTACGGTTAAGCTTAGGAAGATGGGCTGTAAAATTGTTTTTGAAGATAGAGCTGTATGCTTAACTAATGCTCCTTCAAGTTTTAGAAAATTGATAAAACAGCGGTTAAGGTGGGACAAGTCGTTAATTCGTTTTCGTTTAAGAAAACACAAAGATGTCTTTTTTCCTGATAGTAACTTTAGGCTAATTGATTTTGTTTCATTTTTAGAAAACATCCTTTATGCGTTAGTGCTAAATCTAAAATGGTACTTCTATCTATTCGATATGATGTTTAATTATGTTGAAATTATTGGGTTTATCTTAACAATGAATATCTTTTTATATACTTTATCGAATTACTTTAAGTTGTTGGTATTCAATCTTTTTAGAGAGAAGAAGCACGCTAAGTTTTCTTATTTTGTACTGTTTATGCCTTTAATGGTTTTTTATCATGGTTACTTTTTAAGAATTGTAAGAACAATAGCTTACTTAAAAGAAATATTCTTTAAATCATCCTACAAAGATTCTTGGAACCCTGAGAAAACTTCCGTGTTTGCTAAAAAAATGGGGATTTAACTTCTCTTTTCATCAGCTTTAAGTATTAGTCTATACACTGTTTAACAATGTAAAATTGCCAAAAGGTTGTTGAGAATCGTGTATAGCTAGAGATTACTGGAGAAGAATTGTTTTGTTCAGATGATAAATTAAGTAGGATGATGTCTTTAAGGTTTTGAAGCATCGATTGCTAGGGAGATGAGAAAAAGTCCTAAAAACCAAAGACTTGTTTAGAATTTTCTGTTGTTATTTTCGAAACTTCTTCAATTGATATGTTGTAAATATCAGCCACTTTTTCAGCAATAGTATAGAGATAAGTGCTTTCATTTCTTTTACCTCTAAAAGGTGTTGGTGCCAAGTAAGGAGAGTCTGTCTCTAAAACCAAATGAGCAAGATCAAGCTGTTCAACAACTTTATCTAATCCCGAGTTTTTAAAGGTAACGACTCCTCCAATTCCAATTTTAAAACCACCATAATTTATAACATGATTGGCTTGCTCAACTGTTCCGGTAAAACAGTGAAAAATACCACACATTTTATCATCATTCAATTCGTCTAAAATTTCAAAAATCTCCTCAAAAGCATCTCTGCAATGGATGACAAAAGGAAGATCATATTTTTTTGCCAATTCTATTTGAAAACGAAAGGCTTCTTGTTGTTCTTTGAGGTGTGTTTTATCCCAGTATAAATCAATTCCTATTTCACCAATAGCGCAAAATTTTTGTTTGCTCATCCAATCTTCTACTAAGGCTAATTCTTCTTTGTAGTTTTCTCCAACAGAAGTTGGATGTAAACCCATCATCGGAAAACAATTGTTAGGGTAGTCGGTTCCTAATTTCATCATCCCATCAATAGAAGTGGAATCAATATTGGGTAAAAACAAGCGTGTAATTCCTTTATCTATACTGTTTTGAATGACAGTGTGAATGTCATCATTAAACTGTTCAGAATATAAGTGGGTATGTGTATCTGTTAAAATCATAGTTACAAAAGTAATATAGTTTTAGTGGCATTCTGAGTATAGGCTTTCCAAAAATATGTTTTTGTTAGAAATCATGCGAAAGTATCTAGGGCTTAGGGATAGGAGTGACATCTTTTTGTTACGACACGTTTTGTACTAATAAAAGTTGCAGAATAAAAAATATAACGGATCGCCTGATCTTTAGGGAAGCCCCAAAACTATTAGAGATTAAATAAAATTCTTTATTATCTTTGCACTCTTAAAATTATTATAAAATGAGTCAGCAATTATCAGAACAAGAATTGGTTAGACGTGAGTCGTTAACCAAGTTAAGAGAATTGGGAATTAACCCTTATCCTCAAGCTTTATATCCAGTAACTATTTTATCTAAGGCGATAAAGGAAAATTACGAAGAGGGTAAACAGGTAGTTATTGCTGGTCGTTTAATGAGTAGAAGAAACCAAGGAAAGGCTTCTTTTGCTGAGTTACAAGATAGTGAAGGAAGAATTCAGGTTTATTTTAATAGAGATGAGATTTGTGAAGGGGAAGATAAAATGATGTATAACGATGTTTACAAAAAACTGTTAGACATTGGTGATTTTATTGGAATTGAAGGGACAATGTTCAAAACACAAGTTGGTCAAATTAGTGTTAGAGTGAAGCAGTTTTCTTTATTAAGTAAATCGTTAAAGCCATTACCATTACCAAAAACGGATGCTGAAGGAAATGTACATGATGCATTTACTGATCCTGAAATGAGATACAGACAGCGTTATGCTGATTTAGTGGTAAATCCTCATGTTAAAGAGGTGTTTGTGAAGCGAACAAAGTTGTTTAATGCCATGCGTACGTTCTTTAATGATAGAGAGTATATGGAGGTTGAAACACCTGTATTACAACCAATAGCTGGAGGTGCTGCTGCACGTCCGTTTGTAACGCACCATAATTCTTTGGATATTCCATTGTACATGAGAATTGCGAATGAATTGTATTTAAAACGATTAATTGTTGGTGGTTTTGAAGGTGTTTATGAGTTTTCTAAAAACTTTAGAAACGAAGGAATGGACAGAACGCATAATCCAGAGTTTACGGCTATGGAAATTTATGTGGCTTACAAGGATTACAATTGGATGATGGAGTTTACAGAACAGTTGTTAGAGCATTGTGCTGTGGCAGTTAATGGTAGTTCTGAGGCTACTTTTGGCGAGCATAAAATTAACTTTAAGGCGCCTTACAAGAGGGTAACCATGCGTCAATCAATTATTGACTTTACTGAGTTTGATATTAACGGAAAATCGGAAACAGAATTAGCGACTTGGTGTAAGGCCAATGGTATTGATGTTGATGAAACGATGGGAAGAGGGAAGTTGATTGATGAAATTTTCGGAGAGAAATGTGAAGGAAATTACATTCAGCCAACATTTGTAACGGATTACCCAAAAGAGATGTCACCGCTTTGTAAAGAGCACAGAGACGACCCAAGCTTAACGGAGCGTTTTGAGTTGATGATTTGTGGTAAAGAGGTCGCCAATGCTTATACTGAATTAAATGATCCTATTGATCAGAAAGAACGTTTTGAGGAGCAATTGAAATTAGCTGCAAAAGGGGATGATGAGGCAAGTGAGTTTATTGATTATGACTTTTTAAGATCATTAGAATACGGAATGCCACCTACATCAGGTTTAGGAATTGGAATGGACAGACTAATCATGTATTTAACGGATAACCAGTCGATTCAAGAAGTGTTGTTATTCCCTCAAATGAAACCAGAGAAGAAAGCATTAGAATTAAAAGATAACGAAAAAGTTATTTTTGAGATAATGAAGTCTAATGACCGAATGGAACTTGGAGCTTTAAAAACGGAAGCTGCATTAAGTGGAAAACAATGGGATAAAGGAATGAAAGCTTTATCGAAATTAGGACTGTTGAAGGTTGAGGTTGATGGAGATGCTAAAGTTTGTGCTCTGGTATAAGATCTGAAATATTTATTTTGTAAAATGGCTAACTCTCAATGGGTTAGCCATTTTTTTATTGCCTCAGGTTCAATTCACTTTTAAATTTAGTAACCTATCTACTGAAAACTGCGTTAAACTTAGTAGACTGGCAGATGAATCGATGAAATGTTTCGACAAGCAATTTGTAGTCAATTTATAATAGAATCTATATTAGTAAAAAGAGCGTGTTCTAATGCTATAGACCAATTGTGGGATTATGCTTTTTTAATTAGCGCTAAATTAAAGTCATTAAACACTATAGCTTATGCAACTCATTAAAAAAATATTGTTCCCAACAGATTTTGGAGAAAGTATGGATGTGGCCTTAAGAAGTGCCATTAACATTGCGAAGAAGTTTGAAAGCGAAATAATTCTTCTTCACGTACTTCCTGAGAATATTTCAAACGAGCGTTTGAAAGATTTGGTAAGTATCAAAATGAAAGAGTTTGAGGAAAAAATAAAGAAAGAAGATATTAAGTGCTGTTTTGAATTAATTTCAGGGAATACATGTGATGTTATTATTGAAGTGGCTGAAAGTAAAAGGGCTAACATGATATTGTTGGGAGCTGGAAGGTCGAGAAAAATGGAGTTTAAGTTGGGAAGTAATTCCGAAAAAATCATTAAGAACTCTATCGTTCCTGTTTGGGTAATAGAAAAAGATAAACCCGTTTCTTTTGAGACTATTTTATGTCCAGTAGATTTTTCTGATGAATCTAAGTTGGCATTAGATAATGCTATCCACATCTGCAGAAGATATGATTCCAAACTTATTATAATGCATGTTGAGGAGTCTTTGGGAGTTAAATATTCTGATATTGGTTTAGATGTGGATGAATCTGTATGGGTAGCAAAATCCACGACCGAGTTTCAATCTTTTTTAAAGGATGTAAATCTCTCTGGAGTTTCGTGGGATAAGGTGTTGAGGGGTGGGAAGCCATCTAACGAAATAATGGGGTTTATTTCATCTAATAATGTTGGGTTGGTAGTCATGGGGTCTACTGGTAAATCAGGATTGCGCAGCTTTTTTACAGGAAGTGTAACTGAAAAAGTAACTAGGAAAGTGCCCTGTTCGTTTGTTGTAATTAAGACAGAAAGTTTGATTCACTTGAACTTAGAAAAGGGGTTGACAGATATTGGAGAGCTCTTTAAGGAGGGGGTTCAACTCGAAAAAGATGGATATACCGATGAAGCAATAGCTAGGTGGAAGCGATGTACGGCAAAAAATGAGTATTACTTAAAGGCTTGGGGGGCGTTAGCTTCTGTTCATGAAAAACTAGGGGAAACAAGTAAAGCAGAAAGCTATCATGATATTAAACAACGTATTCAACGGTCCATCTGGGATGCTGAAATAGAAGCTGATTTAGGGGGCAAAAACAATTAAGTTGTACAATTAGCGAATGAATCTACTCGCTAAAAAAATGACAAATTAAATTAACTTTTAGTTGAATTTACAAAATATGAAGGTGTAATACCCGTAAATTTTTTAAATGCATTATTAAATGCTGACTTAGATTTAAAACCAACGGAATTAGCGATAGCTTCAATCGTAAAGTTTTTACTCTCTTTTTCTAATAAAATTCTACTCGCTTCTTTTACTCTATATTCATTTACAAATGTGCTAAAATTCTTTCTGAAGTATTCATTAATAACTTGTGATAAGTATGATTTGTTTGTATTTAGTTTCTCAGCCAAAAAGAGCAATGTAAGGTCATTCTTTAGGTAAATCTTTTCCTCTTCAAAAGCGAACTTTATTCTAATTAACAAGTCTTCCTTTTGTTCATCAAGTAATGGTGAGTGGGTGTATTTATTTTGAGACGGATTATCCTCTCCACTAGTTACTAGCTTTTCTTCATTTTCGCGTTCATCTTCAAAATTTGTTAATATTTTATCCGAGTTAATAATTTCAAGATTTTTATGAACCAAAAAATCATTTGCGCGCTTTAATTTAACTTTTTGTTTAATCGTAATTAATGAAATAATAATAATAATGAATAGTCCTCCTCCCAACACAATCAGCCATTTTTTTGTTGCGCCAATTTGATGGTCTTTTAATTTGTTTTCAGCGTTTAATACTTCAATCTCTTTTTCCTTCTTTTCTGCTTCATAAACTATTTCAAGGTTTGAAATTCGTTTATCACTCTCTTCATTAAAAATACTGTCGTTTAATATTACATATTTATTAAACCAGGAATAGGCCGCAATGGTGTCTCCCATTTCTAAATATAATTCTTTGTATGCTAAATAGCTGTCTCTAACATTTGATACACCAATTTTACTAAACACATTTAATCCTAAGGAGATAAAATTTTCAGCTTTTTTAAAATTATTTAGCATGGTATGAGTTTTTCCAATATTATTATAACATTTACCAACCCCCATTTTTCTGCCTATATCGGTACTTAACTCTAGTGATTTGTTGTAATATATTAGAGCTTCTTGATAATTTCCCATGGTGTGGTGTAGTTGCCCAATATTTGATAAAGTACTAGCAATACTTGATGTGTTTCCAAGTTTTCTCTTTTCTTCTAATGCTAGCTCGTAATGAGTTAAAGCAGTATCGTATTGTTTTAAGTCGGTTAATATCATTCCAATATTATTTTGTACTCCCCCCAAGTTAATGTCTTCATTGGATTTTTTAAAATGAGCCATTACTTCCCAGAAATAATCCATTGAACGCTGATACTTTCCCAGTTTATAATAAATAATTCCGATATCATTTTTTATGAGGCCTTTCTCATATTCTTTATCAGTTTTATCAAAAACACTAAGTACTTCATGCAAAAAGTCCAATGACTTTTGATAATTACCAAGTGACATATAAATTTTGGCAAAACTGCTCTTAACATTTCCCGCGCCTTCTTTATCTCCAATGCTTACATAGATTGAATGAGCCTTATTTAAATAAACAAGTGCAGAATCATAAGAATCCTGAAGTAAAAAAGAATTTCCTATTAACCGTTGAGAATTTGCCATTCCGGTTAAATTTTTTGTTCTTGAAGCAATACCATAAGATTCATTAGCGTAAGTCCTCGCTTGATCAAAAGAAATGAAATAGTATTCTTTAGCTAAGGTTTGGAGGGTAGATAGCTTATTTTCTTCAGACGCTTTTCCAAGATAGTTTTCAAGACTATCAATTTTAATGTCATTTTGAAGTGCGAACGCGGTAACATTAATAATTAAAAAGAATAATAATGAACTTAAATATTTTGGAGTAAAAGGCACGTTAATATGTATAAAAGGATGAAGTAATATCTATCGAAAATGATTAATTTCATTGCGATATGTGACGAATCATTCAATAATAATTGATAAAACTACACTTTTAAAAACAAGATAAAATTATTTCGATTTTAGTAGTAAAATAAAGGGGTCCAATTTCGTTACCAATTTTGCACATTCGCCTTTCGGATTTGACCTAAAAGATTAAATAAGTTTCTGGTTTAAAACCTATTTAGCATAAAATAGCTTAAAGGAATATTTTTACTTAGAATTAAACTGTAATTATTTTTATAAAAAAAGGCCTCATATTTCTACGAGGCCCATTTTTTTAAAGACGATTAATTAATAGTGTTATCGTTTAATAATTTTATGAGTACTGATTTTTTTGTCGTTTATAACAGTTAAAAAATAAATACCTCTACTTTCTGTCTCTAAATCTATACTGATTTTACTTTTAGTTGTCTTACCCCTTTTAACAATACGGCCTTCAGTGGTTTTTATAGTGTAAGAGTTATTGCCTGTCAAGTCTCCTAAATCAATTAAAAATTTACCGTCTGTTGGATTAGGAAAGAGAATAATTTTTTTGCCAAAATCATTATCTGTTATGCCTACCGTTAATACAGAAGAACAATTTGAAGTGGCCGAACAACCATTTTTAGTTACGATTACTGCATATTCGCCATTGATGGTTGCCGTATAAGATTGTGTATTTGCTCCACTAATTGGTGTCATTGCTGGGCAATCTAACCATTGATAAGTTGCTCCAATTTCATCAGCGGTTAATAATACTCCTGCCTGGGTTATATTAGAATTTACACTAATGATTGTTAAATCTAGTGTTACAATTGAATCATAGCCTGCGGTATTTATTAAAGTATCTGTAGCCGTGTTATTACTAGAAGTATAAGAATTCCCATCAATCCATGTGTAAGGACTACAGGCTGTTTGTACATCTGTTCCAAATGTTTCAAGCATTGGTAATTCTAAACTATCTAGATAGAAGTCCGCAAATATTCCAACAGCTCCTACTGTTGAAGGGTTTGCTGAGTAGAATATTGTCGTTACGGAATCAGGAGTGACTCCTGGCATTAAATCTACCAATGGGATTGAAAAAGATGAGTAAGTAGAACTTGTTGAAAAATTGTATTCAGTATAACTTATCGTATCTCTCTTGTTTGTTACAGTATTATATTTTGATAATAAAATCTTTGCTAAAGGCAAATTTCCGACTGTATTAGTTGGAGCCTTATAATAACCTTTTAATTCATTTGGTTTATACGTTATTGGGGTACCTCCGCCCGATTGTAGTTTTACACCATTATTCCCCGCAGTACTACCTCCACCATAAGAGAAAATTGCATTACCATTAACCATCATCCCTACGGTTGAGTAACCTATAAATCCAAAGGGTGCAGTTGATAAATGAGCTGAAAAATTTCCTTGGAAAGGAGTTATATCTTCTTTGTATAAAGATACTACGATGCCCATTACGACAGAATTACTTGAGGACCACCCTATAAGAGAGTCTTTTCCTCCTGCGTCAATTGTCCAGTTTTCAAAGTTTGAATTTGGAAGTTGTGCTTTCACTGAGCTTAAAGTAGAAATAGCTAACAATGTGTAGAGAATTAGATTTTTTGTTTTTTTCATTTGTTTATTTTATTAATGTTTTTATTATGGAGAATTACACTCATTGTTTTAGATCTCAACATATAATTTCTGTTGCTGAATATAAGTGCTTGCCAGACCTTTTTTTCGAAGTGACATCTTTATGAATTTACAATTCGTTATGTAAATGAAGTCATTATCTTTAAGATATGAGTTCAAAATGGATGAGTAGGAGTTCTGATTTATAAATCCGAACTCTTATTGTGATCTAGTATGATTTCTTTTTGTTAAAAAATATTTACAGACTAAAGGAGCAATGAGTAAAACTCATAATCATTAAACATGATTAGTTAAAGGTAAAGGTAAAGGTAAAGGTAAAGGTAAAGGTAAAGGGATCTTGTTCTGAATGTACAGATATGAAGAGTCCTATGATTGTTATCGTA
>Ga0105356_10003759_pt1 | contig 14823 bp, 12 predicted proteins | sample GOMGulsemesocosm_3_FD_83502 | JGI IMG/M metagenome (GOLD analysis project Ga0105356, IMG submission 83502) | Methane-oxidizing microbial communities from mesocosms in the Gulf of Mexico - GOM9D Gulf of Mexico | ecosystem: Environmental > Aquatic > Marine > Cold seeps | place: Gulf of Mexico...
AAAGAAAGCTCCCACATTGATAGCTAAAAAAGATTATGGGCGAGTATACAGAAAAAACAAATAATAAGGTAAAGCTATTATTTATTTATCTAAGATAAGTAGGCTTTTTAAGAGTGAGGACTACGAGGTGTATTTAAGTCCAACAAAGCGGCATGTCCGTTTAGTTATACCGCCTTGTTGATATTGCTATTAAAAGTTCAAATTAAACTGCCCCTAAGCTGTCATAATATTAAACATATAACCTTGACCCCAAACAGTTTCTATTTGGCTGTTTTTCATTCCTGCCAACGTCAGTTTCTCACGCAATTGCGACATCCTAACATCAAGGGTTCTTTCAATGCCATTATAGGCTCGATTGAGTAATTTACGATAGAGTTCGTCCCGAGATAAAATTTGCCCTTGATATTCGAGTAAAATTTTCAATAAGTTAAACTCAAAGGTAGTCAGTTTAGCCTGTTCACCATTAACAAAACATTTCTGGGATTGAGGCTGTAGGGAAATATCACCTGCAGTTAGGCTTGCCAACTCCACCTTATTTACTTTGTCATTCTTGCGGCGAAATAAAGCAACTACACGCAACATCAAAATACAACTATCAATAGGCTTAGGTAAATAATCATCAGCGCCAAGTTTAAAAGCTTCAACTTGTTCTTGTTCGCAGTTTTGACTTGATACTATAACCAATAAACCATGAAATATGGTTCGAATATGGCAAATAAGTGCCAACGTAGAGGTATCTTCGAAGCCAGGCGCTAGAACTATCATATCGGGATCATGCTTCAGCAAATGCTCCGTTAAGTCTGCTTCAACATTTTCTCCGCTTGATATTTTTGAAGTTTTATAGCTAGGTAGATTTACATTCGCTAAGAAAGTTTTACTTAGATAATCATCATGGTCAATTAGCAGCAACTTTGGTTGTAATTGCTTGTTAAAATCAGTTTCAAGTGGTTGTGTGCTTTCAAAAAGCTCTATACTTGATGTCATAACAGACTCCTTAAAATTAAACGACTTTGATTTGATAATTAAATTATAAAACAAAGCCGCCAAGAGACTGTAATAGGTTGTTAAGGAACTGTAACAGCTTGCAAGAAAGCAATTATGGTGAGCAATTATAAGGAGTTATGGCTAAAAAACAAAAAATCATGGGGCTTAATTTGCAATGAAACCTGCTGATTCATAGTTAGTTCAACATCACTATAGAGGCTTAGTTTATTAAATGAAACTTCCTCCTCTACAGAAGAGTCTACAAGGCTACGCAAGTAATAATGATAACCTTGCTCGGTAACACTAACATACTCTACTTGGGCATTAGCTTTATTCACATCGTCTATTATTTCCTTTAATAGCAGATGTTGCGGTTTCACGAGTAAGTAAACCAGAGGTCGTTGTTCACTCTTAATTGACTTAGTTGAGATGGACTCAACATCAAGCTGACCTAGCAAGCTTTCTGCGCCTATAGACTCTATTCGGCATGGAAGCCAGCTACCCAACTGTAAAAAATCAGCAACTTGGTAACTGTTTGGTTTCTGGCAAATAACACTGGGTGCATCAAACTGTAATAACTTACCCTCAGCCATCACTGCCATTTTATCGGCAAAAGTAAAGACTTCATCTTTATTATGAGTTACGAATATAGCTGTCATATCAAACTGTTTTAACAACTGCCTGATCTCAAGCATTAACTCATTTCTTAGACGAGCATCGATATTGGAAAAAGGCTCATCAAGTAATAGAATTTTAGGTTGTGGCGCCAATGCTCTAGCAATAGCAACACGTTGTTGCTGACCACCAGAGAGTTGATGAATATAACTTTCACTATGTTCGGTTAACTTTAATATGCCAAGCAGATTATCAATTTGTTTTTTCTGAGCTTTCTTCGTCAGCTTGCTAATACCAAATGCAATATTTTCTTTTACTGTTAAATGTGGGAAAAGTGCATAGTCTTGAAAGATCATACCGACTTGGCGTTTCTCAGCAGGTACACAGTTTTTATCATCACTGAGTAATTGACCATCAATAACTATTTTTCCTTCACTGGGTTTACTAAAGCCTACAATTGCATTGAGTAAGGTGGTTTTTCCACAGCCACTAGCGCCAACAAGCCCTAAGATTTCACCTTTGTGAAGACTAAGATCTAACTCAGATAAAACCTGTTTGTCCTGCAATTTTACCGAAAGCTGTTGGATAGTTAATAACGCTGTCATACTTTTTCCTTGCTCTTATTCAAAAGCACAATGGGTAATAAACCAAATAACACAATTAGAATTGCCCCTAAGGCGCCCTGCTCTAACATCTCATCAGAAATGAGCTGATAGATTTGGCTGCTCAAAGTTTCAAAATTAAAAGGGCGTAATAATAACACCGCAGGTAGCTCTTTCATCGCCTCTACAAAAACGAGTAACCAGGCAACAAAGACAGCAGGCGTTAGTATAGGTAAATGCACTTTAGTTAACATGCCCTTTAAACCAACACCTAATGATGCAGGAGCATAATCCAACGACTGAGGTATTTGTTTAATACCACTATCAATAGTGCCATTGGCTATCGCAGAAAAACGAACAACCAAGGCAAAGATAATAGCAAATATAGAACCCGATAAAATTAAGCCTGGCGTAGAAAAGCCAAAGAATTCGGCTGAAGCATTAAGCCAATGGTCCAAAGGACCAAGTGTTGACAACATAGCCATCGCCAAAACGGTTCCCGGTACGGCATAACCAAAACCGGATATCTGCTGAGGAACTTTTCGGTATTTATCGGCATGAAGTCGCTTATATAGACCAAGCAATAAAGCGATAAGTACCGCAATAGTTGCTGCAATGACTGATACCTTTAATGAATTAACACCTGTTGATAACAATACTGATAATTGCTCCACATCACTGTATTGCACCGCCATAATAATTAATAAAGTTAGTGGTAGTAAAAATCCAAAGACAACCAAAGACCAACAAAAAGCACTAGCAAAAAACTGCTGCATAAAAGATAACTTTATCAACTCACGGTGTGAATTTGGTCTCGCACTTTGATGCCGTAATCCCGCACGGCTCCGTTGCTCAGCTAACACAACAAAAAGTACCAATAACATTAAGACGCTAGCCAGTGCATTAGCTGCGCTTATATCACCATAACCAAGCCAAGTATCATAAATAGCCGTTGTTAAAGTGTTAACCGCAAAGTATTGCACAGTGGCAAAGTCTGCCAATGTTTCCATCAATACTAAACTCACTGAAACCGCAATGGCAGGTCGTGCTAAAGGTAAAGCCACCTTAACAAAGGTCTTCCTTGCTGATAGACCAAGTAGTCTACTAGCGCGCATGAGGTTTTGATCTTGTTGTTCAAACGCCCCACGGGTTAACATATATATATAAGGGAATAAAACGAGAGCCAGCATCAACGCTGCTCCAGGGAGTGTTCTTATATCAAAGAACCAGTAATCACTCGGCGCTTGCCAATCAAAATATGCGCGCAGACCGCGCTGAACAGGACCCGCATAATCAAATAAATCAGTATAAAGATAAGCAACCAAGTAGGCTGGCATAGCGAGGGGTAAAAGTAATAACCAACGTAATTGTTGTTTAAATATGATATCTGTTTGGGTAATTAATGCCGCACTAACAACACCAAAAATCAAAGCCAGTACCACCACTAATAGCGCTAGCCATAAGGTGTTTTCAAGGTAGGTTGGTAGAACTGTTTGCCACAAGTGGGAAAACAACTCTGTTGATGTGCTAATTCCACCCGCTAACATAACCAAGACTGGTGCCATAAGCACCAGTGCTATTAGGTAACTAGATAACTTCCATGTTTTATTGTTAAACAGTGCTATCACAAATCAAACTGTGCTTGATCTAACAATTTTAATGCTACTTTACGATTTTTAGCAATCTCTTCTAATGGTAGAGTATCAGCTTTATAGCTGCCCCATGAAGCAACAAGTTTAGAAACGGCTACACCTTCTCTAACTGGATATTCCATATTCGTTTCAGCATATAGTTGTTGTGCTGGTTTTGAGACTAAAAACTCCATTAACAATTGCGCATTTTTAGCATTAGGTGCATATTTAGCCATAGCGACTCCTGATATATTAATGTGTGCACCACGGTTTTTCTGGTTAGGAAAGTTAATATATACCTCGTCTGCCCATACTTTTTGTTTCTCATCTTTTAGCATTTTACCAAAGTAATAACTATTACCTAAAGAGATGTCACACAGTTTTTGGTGAATTGCTTGTACTTGACCACGATCACTACCTTGCGGCTTACGTGCTAAATTACTTTTAACTTTTTTCAACCAATCTAAGGTATTAGCTTCGCCATGCTCACTAATCATAGAAGCAACTAAGGCTACTGTGTAAGGGTGTTTACCACTGCGAGTACAGACACGCCCCTTATATTTATCATCCGCTAAATCTTCGTAATTAAGATCTATTTTACCTAAGCGTTTAGCTGAATAGATATTTCGAACACGTGTAGTTAGAGCAAACCAAGTATTATCTTCAGCATGGTATTGTTTCGGAATGGCACTACTCAATATAGGGGAGTTAACCGCTTGAACTAAATTTTTATCTCGCAATTGAATTAATCGACTAATATCCGTTGTTAATAAAATATCCGCAGGACTATATTTACCTTCACGCGACAAACGTTCAGCCATGCCTTTTTTAGCAAAAACCACATTAACTTTAATGCCCGTTTGCTCAGTGAATTTATTAAACAAAGGTTCAACTAGGAAAGGCTGACGATAAGAGTAAACATTAACTTCTTCTTTAGCATCAGCTATAAAACTTACTGTAAAGGATAAGGCTATAAATAGGGTAATAAACAATTTTTTAAACATGAAAACAATCTCAGTAAAATAGTATGCGGGAATTGTACAAGGACAACAAAGTCTGTCAAGGTTTTTGAGAATTATTCTCATTAAGGGTTGTGCTAACCCAGTGTTTTTAACTTAAGCCGACCACTGAACTTATTAATAACCAACAAGCAAAAAATAATTTTAATTTAGTCGCTGATAAGTGCATAACCAATGTTTTAGCAAATATACCACCTAACACCGCGCCAGGACCTGCAAACAAAACCACTTGCCAATAAGTATCGCTACTCACTTGCGCAATTGCTGCCCATACTGTAATAGCAGAAACAATCACAGCAGCAGCGACAGCCATATTCATATCAAAACGGCGCAGAAGTAAATAAATAACCAGCAACTCACCTACTCCAACACTTAACCAAGCCGTCACTGCACCACCAAAAACACCAAGAAGAATTAAAGCAACATAATCTACAACATGTAATTGGCTACGCTCCCTATGTCCCTTCAATAAATAGATAGTTACTATAATGAAGAAACCAAGTAATAACGAAAACCAACTAAAGCTAGTATGCAAAGATGCAGGGGAGTTTAATTGAGAATAAAATATAGAATATAAACCAATAACAGAAGCAATACTGGTGATACTAATGATACGTTTAAAGCCTTGCCATAGGCGCAAATCAGTTTTTTCTGCTTGATAATGGTGCCACCAAGTAACTGCACCAGCGGTCATGCCAAAACATTGAATAGCAAAGCTTGTTGCCACTGATTGCTGCTCTGTAAAGTTAAGCTTAGAAAACATAGGGATGAAGACTACACCGCCACCAGCCCCTGTTGAGTTGGCAAAAACGGCACCTAGGGTTCCTAAAAAACTAAATAAGGAGTAGTCGACCAAGTGACTCAAAGAGTGCGATGAGCTCAATAACAAAGCGGCCCATAACATTAAAAAGAGCATAATGAACTTAATGTTTGATAAGCGCATAAATGCTTGCTTAGCCATAAATGGTTTAACTCAACTTAAGCAGATACAGGGGTCTTTTGAGTGATAAAAGCAATGGCTTCATCTGATAAACAGCTTTTAGATAGATAACTCTTACTAGCTATATCTTTGCCCATAGCGGTTTTCCCTAAACTAAAGAAAATAACAAAACCAAGCTCAGTTTCTGTTACTAAAGTAACATCGGTCCATAAAACGCGCGTATTTATATGGAAAGACTCTGTCAATATGCCTTGTCCGTCAATGGTTAAATTTACTTCGCTACCTGAGGCCTTGCTCATCATTTGCCTTAGCACCCACCAAGGTCGATGATAATAAACACTAACAGTTTCTAAAATACCTAAAGCAATTACAAACCATGCGGCATAAGGATTTACGGGGGTAAATAATAAAATAATCAAACCAAAAACAGTTAGGACATTAGCTTTAAAATAGGTTTTTTTATCGTGTGTCAAAGTACTAGATTGTGTATAACATTCTGTATAGTGGGCTTTATCTAAAGTAAACCGGCTAGAAAAAGAACTAGTCTCTACCGTTGATGGTTCAGGCTTTGAAGGTTTTGTTATTGAAGGTTGTGTCATTGCAACTACTGGCACTCAAGTGCGTCGATAACTAAAATTATTGCTAGTTTATCAGAAGACCTGATAAAACGAGTAACTAATTGTATCTGGCATTACAAACTATCAGCATAACAAAACATGCAAAAGAAAAGCTTCAGGTGAGAACATCAGCGATATTTAATCATGGTAAGACACATATTGAGGTGTTCTATAAAGCTGCAAACTTGACGAAAATCTGTCGTGCTAATGTGCTTTTGGGGTGTAAAAAGTTGTAAAGATATGACTCCTATTGCCTTGCCACCTATCTTCACAGGGATAAAAGCCGATGCACAATCATCTACCAACTCATTAAGCTCTTGGGTCATTAACTCCCGCCACCGCACTTCTTTTGAATCATTGATTAAAGCAGGTGTATCTGTAGCTAACACTCTAGCTATAACATTATCACTATGCTTAATATTAATATTAATCTTAGTTGGTTCAGCTTCAGCCCTTGTATTAATTACCAAACGAGATTTAACTCTAACTCTATTATCCACCAACATCAAAAATGCGCTGCGATCAAAAGCAAAGGTATTAGCAATCTGTTCAAGTGCTAGCTGTAGGTACTCATTAAAATCCTTACTGCGTTGCATTAATTTAGTCAACTTCATAAAGCCGTTCAATAAGGCCTTATCTCTACTGACAACCGCTACGGCATCAACATCATCTTCAGAGGAATTGAAATCTTTGGCTGTTGGTAAACTATTAATTCGTTCTGTTAATACCTCTGCCCCATAAGAAGCCATTAGTTTCTCTGCCTGCTCTCGAGTATGATCTACTCTAACCTTTAATTGTCGAACTGAAATCCCCATGATTTGGGCTATGTCATCAAGCAATTCAGAATAGCTCTCTACACTCCCTTCAGGCTTAGCAATAAGAGTACTAAGTTTATCTGCAAAATAAATAACCTTTATTTCATCCGTTCGAGTGGTAGGTTGATCTAATGCCTTAATTAATAAATCACTCAACTTCCAATTACTCGCAAGCCCCTTACTTAATTCATTAAAGTTTACTCCCATTATATCAAGACTATATTGGTTGAAATCTTGGCTAGAGCTAGCCTCATAATTGGCGAGCTGTTTTGCCACTTCACCACCTGCACTCCAAAAAGCGGTTTCACCGATACGGTACAACATGGCAGCTAGATAAACTTCCTCTTGCACTTCCTCACTATAATTTGGCACCATCATTTTAGCTAACATACCCGCATAAAATGAATTAGCCATAAGCTGAGTTAACTGTTCATAAACATTAATATCAAGATTCTTCGTTGCCAATAAGCTAGAAACTAATTTCGCCGTTAAACAAATATTTTTAACCGTTTGAATACCGAGTATTACCGTAGCACGAGAGACAGTGGTAACTTTATTAATACTGATGTGTTGAATATTATTAGCCACTTTAAGTAAACATGAAGATAGTCCTTGGTCATGCAAAATAGCTTCACTTAACTTTGGTAACGAGGATTTATCATCATTAGAAAACTTATCCAACAACTTAGCGGTGGAGGTAATAGCAGGTAGTTCACTATTCGCGATAAGATCAATCCATTGCTCTTTCGTTAAAGGATGTTGATGATTCATTATAAATAATTCATTTCACTTATCAGAGTCGTAATTTTACTATGCGCCCAATAAGCTACTTTGTCTAAATTTTTAGCAAAAAAAACAGTGACTAAAAATAGATAAACCATCATTGCTAATTATCAACACACAGCATTAACAATTGACAGCGCTGTCATTTTTTAATAATGTACTATAATATTTATCATGTAAAAAATTTCATTGATTAAAATACAAGCGCGTGGGGCTCTTTTATTTAATTTCATTTTTCTAGGGAAAAAACATGCAAGTTATTATTTTTGATAATGCACAACAAGTTGCTGAAAATGCTGCTGAATGGGTTGCAGAGCTAGTCAATAAAAAATCAAACCCTGTATTGGGTTTAGCAACAGGCAGTACACCTATTAGCCTTTATCAAGAATTGGTTAATAAACATAAAGCAGGCGAGCTTAGTTTTAGTAAGACCACAAGTTTCAATTTAGATGAATACTTAGGTATTGATGAAAAGAATGAACAAAGTTACCGTCACTTCATGAATGAAAATCTGTTCAACCATGTTGATATTGATAAAAGTAAGACTTTCTTACCGACTTGTAACCAAGGTGAAAACCCTAGAGCACAAGGCTTAGATTATGAAGATAAAATTCAACAAGCGGGTGGTGTAGACTTACAGATCTTAGGCATTGGTGCTAACGGCCACATTGGCTTTAATGAACCAACGTCAAGCCTAGCTTCTCGTACTCGCATTAAAACCTTAACTCAGCAAACACTTGATGATAATAGTCGTTTATTTGCTGCTGATGAGTTTCAACCGACCCTAGCTATGACAATGGGCATAGCTACCATTTTAGATGCTAGATATGTCCTACTAATGGCAACAGGTAAAAACAAAGCTAAAGCAGTAAAAGATATGGTTACTGGCGCATTATCAGCCGTATGCCCTGCTTCATCTCTACAGCTGCATGAAAACGCAATTGTATTACTTGATAAAGAAGCGGCAAGTGAGTTAGAAGATCAAGAATATTACCTTTGGGCTGACAAGCAAAACGTTAAGATAAATCAAGAGTTTGGTCTTTACCATAATTACTAAAATCGTTAGCTATAAGACGTAGCGAATAAATATGGTGATCGTAGATTCAGCTTGTTTTTTCAATGCTAAACAAAAGGGCTCAAGTTACTAAGTAACTTGAGCCCTTTTTAATGTTTTATGTAAAATAAGTTGATCGCAGCTTCACTTCGCTTAATTACTCTGCCGCCTGTAGCAACTCAGGTAAAAAGTTTTCACTTTCCTGTGCCAGTTGACATTGCTGCTCTAAAATATCTTGCAGTATTTCTTTCGTCGTTAGTGGGTTTGCTAGCACAACTCTGAAAACAATCACTTTTTCACCGCCATAACGACTTACTTCAATGCGAGTACGTGAGACAAAAGAGCGACCATCTTCACGTTGACGTTTTTGAATAAACTTGGTTAACTTACCTAATAACAAGTTAACCGATTTATTGGCCTCATTATCATTACGCGCCAATAATGCCTGAACGGACTTAGGTGCATAACGATAGGTTAACAGGCATAACTCGGGACGAGTAATTAATTCAAAATCATCATGTTGATTAATAAGCTCAGCAAAGTACTCTGCTTTTTCAATGGCTTGATTAATTAGCATTTCATAACCAGGTCGACTGATTATATGCAAACTTGCATACACTAACATCGCCATCCCCGGACGAGAGCCTTCTAATGTATGACTACCTAAATCCTTTGAACCTTTACGTAAAATGTATTCCGCATGATGCTCAATGGCGCTCACCGAAGCAGGATCTTTAAAAATAACTAACCCTGCCCCCATTGGTACATACATTTGTTTATGTGCGTCAATGGTCACTGAGTCAGCCTGCTCAATACCTCTAAGTAAAGGACGGTATTTGTTTGATAATAATGTTGCACCACCCCAAGCAGCATCAACATGAAAGTGACACTGCTGTTGCTGAGCTATTTCAGCCATTTTATCAAGGGGATCAATATTACCGGTTTCAGTTGTACCGGCAACACCAACAATAGCCAGTACTTTAATGTTCTGTTCTGCCAAGTGTTGGCATTTTTCTGCCAGCTTTTGGCAATCTATTTTATTATTCTCATCGGTCGGAATAGCAATAACATTTTCTTGACCGATACCGAGAATATCAGCCGATTTTTTCAATGAATAATGACCACGCTCTGACACTAAAATAGCAAGGTCTTGATAGCCATAATGTCTCATGGCTCTATGCAAACCTTCCCTAGCTACACCACGAAAGTCACCGTCAGCTTTAAGCAATTTGTTACGCGCGACCCATAAGGCGGTAATATTAGCAACTGTGCCGCCTGAACAAAAAGCGCCAAGGGAATGCTGAGCGCTGTGCATCCAGCTTTGATAAAAATTGTCGTCTTGCTGATAAACCAAGTTATGCATCATGCCTAACACTTGACGTTCTAGCGGCGTGAAGGCTTTTGATGTTTCAACTTTAACCAAATTTTGATTTAAGCCTATCATTAGCTTAGATAACGGCAGAATAAAGGAAGGCAGAGCTGAGGTCATATGACCAATAAAACTAGGGCTAGAAGTGTGTACCGATTGCGCGACGAGTTTATCGAGCAAGTGATGCATATGATCAGATACAAATTCAGGCTGTTCGGGAATATGAGCATTAATAAAATCTTGCTCTATATCAGTTAAAGCATTTTTACTGGCAACAATATGGTTATTTAAAAAGCCAACCAAGTTTTGTGACATTTCTTGCTCAAGACGGCCTAATGTTGAATCAGGCGCTTCGGCAACGGTAAAAATTCGATGTAAAGACTCTTGCGTTGCATCAGCAATGCGCTTAGTTGCTCTCATAACTGTTCACTTGTTCACTATTTTCACTTGCTTGGCCAATTCCTATAATGCGCATCACAAGTTTTATAATTATTTGCTAGCTATAGCTAATACGAAAGAACGCACTTTAATAAAAAACATCACAAAAGTCTCGCATTATCGTTAACAATCCCATCAATGTTCATTATTTCTATAGGGCGCGTTAAGTTTTCATGGTTAATTCTTGTTCGAATTAAATGGTTTTTAATCACGACGCAAGGCATGTAGCATAGAAAGCCTATGTAAATTCCTTGCAACAAAGAGTAAGAGCCATTTAAACGACCCCGCAGGGCAGTGTTTATTAGCTATTCTTGCGGCTTTATCACTTATCAAATTAAAACAACTACACTACTATAAACCCAGCCTTGTAAAAAGAGGCTAATAAATAACGGCAAGAACAGCTGTCAAAGCTAAACACGCCCTAATGTTAATTGCCAACAAACTTGTCCACTTGCTTGGTATTTCGCCTCAAAGGGCGTCATTGCTAAAGATGCATCAACAACAGGTAAAGCATTAATTTCACCATGCAAAAAAACCAACTTCGCTGCTTGTTGAAATTCCTCCAAGTATATCCGCCAATTACTGCGTAAAATAAGCTGCTCACCAATACTAGTCATTTGTGGGAAAACCGCACTACCGTGCCAACGACGTTGTAAATGCTTAGATTTAGGCCAAGGGTTGGGATATAAAATATAATGCTTAGACACTGGCCAGTTAGCCGCTTTAACCAAACGGTAAAAGTCATTTAAATCAGCTCGTACTAAATGATAGTTTTCAGCAGTAAAACCATCTCCTTTATCAAAGCCTTCCACATTGCGATTAATGCGATGATCAGACTTATCAACCCCAATCACTAACGCGTGTGGATTTTGCTGCGCTAACAATCGAGTACTCTGCCCTACACCACAACATGCATCTAAAATAATTTCACCATCAGGATTAGCCACTAAAAAGGCTTGTACTAAGGTATGCATTTGTGCAAAAGCTTGTTCTGTATGAACTTGATATGGTTTTTGAAAAGCATGTGTTAAGTGTCTTTTAACCACTTCATCCAGCTTTTCATGAATGCCTTCTTGATTACTAATAATCGCCTTCGAGTCGCCTAACCCTGACTGTGTATCGCTTGAATTCATTTTAATGCCCATATTAGCTTCTAAGTCCTATACCTTTGGAGATAAGTACCATGGCAATGGTAAATAAAGTCACAATAAAAAAGCTAATCACAGCAAAAGCGGTAACTAAACTAACATCAGATATGCCTAAAAATCCGTATCTAAAGGCATTAACCATATAAACAATAGGGTTCGCTTGAGAAACCCCCTGCCAAAATTCAGGTAACAAACTAATAGAATAGAACACACCACCAAGATAGGTTAACGGCGTTAAGATAAAAGTAGGAATAATTGAGATATCATCAAATGAGCCTGCAAAGATAGCATTAATTAAACCACCTAAGGCAAAGGTTGCTGAGGTTAACGTAACAGTAGCAATAATTACCCAAATATTATGCAGTTGAATATCAACAAATAACAATGAAACAAGAGTAACTATCAAGCCAACTAGAATGCCACGACACATGCCACCACCAACATAACCGGCAACAATAACCCAGTTAGGCACAGGTGCAACTAACATCTCTTCAACATTGCGCTGCCATTTAGCACTAAAAAATGATGAGGCAACATTAGAGTAAGAATTAGTAATAACACTCATCATAATAAGGCCTGGTACAATAAACGACATATAATCAAAGCCGCCCATTTCACCTATGCGTGAGCCAATTAACGAGCCAAAAATAACAAAATACAAACTAATAGTAATAGCTGGTGGTACTAAGGTTTGCACCCAAATGCGCATAAAGCGCTGGATTTCTTTGGTTAAAATACTTTTTAAAGCAATAGAGTTATTCATATTATTTTGCTCCTTCAGCAACGGTTTGCTGCTTAGCTTGACTCGAGCTAGTTTTATTATTTATCAAGCTGACAAATAGCGCCTCTAAGCGATTGCTTTTATTACGCATACTTAACACTTCAATATTGTTGCTATTCAACTGTTCAAACACCTGATTTAAGTTCTGTGTCTTCTTTAGGTCAGCTTCTAGAGTATGATCATCAACAACGCGATAAGCGATAGTTGTTGATTGCTCAGCAAACTGTTCTAGAGCGGCCAAGGAAGCCCCTACTTTGATATCAAAAACAAAGGTTTCAACATCTAATTGAGCAAGTAACAACTTCATACTGGTATCTTCAACAATTTCGCCACCATCAATAATGGCAATATTGCGGCAAAGCATTTCAGCCTCTTCTAAATAATGAGTCGTCAAGATAATGGTGATGCCTTGCTGATTTAGTTCACGTAAAAAATCCCACATTGAGCGGCGTAGCTCAATATCAACACCAGCAGTTGGCTCATCTAAAATGAGCATTTTTGGCTCATGCATTAACGCACGAGCAATCATTAAACGACGCTTCATACCGCCTGAAAGTGAACGAGCAGGTTCATCACGTTTATCCCACAACTCAAGCTGCTTTAAGTACTTTTCAGCACGCTCTATCGCAACTGATTTAGTCACGCCATAATAACCTGCTTGATTTACTAAAATATTAACTAAAGGTTCGAACTGACTAAAGTTAAACTCTTGCGGCACTAGGCCTATAAAGCTTTTCGCTTTTTCTAAATCAGTATCAATGTCATAGCCAAATACTTTGACTTGACCACCGGTTTTATTCACTAACGACGTTATCACACCAATAGAAGTAGATTTACCGGCGCCATTTGGGCCAAGCAAGGCAAAAAAATCACCTTCTGATACGGTTAAATCAATGCCTTTTAAAGCTTGAAAACCGCCTTTATAAGTTTTTGCTAATGCGCTAATTTCTAGTGCGTGAGTCATGCTAGCTGCCAGTAAAATTTAGATGGATTATAAATATGGAGCCTAACAATTAATTTTCAATGGTAGTAAGTTTAATTTTTGCTATTTATCTGACAAACATTTCATCATCAAAGATAGGCTATTCATCGCCTTTCCCTTGTACAGGCATTGTATAAAACTTATAGTGCCTGCTTGCTTTATTTTAGTGAGTTACCGCAAGTATTAAAGACTTGCCCTTAATAGCCCGAGGAATATTAATGCTAATCCAAAGATTCACCATTTCTAAACTTTCCGTTAAGTTAATACTTAGTGCTGCACTGACACTGCCATTAATGGCCTGTCAAAATACAAGTACAGAGAGCGAGCAATCACAGCAAACATCAGCAGCTGCACTTAGTCTGCAAAGTATCTATCAAGACAAGGCCTTTAAACCCGAGAAAATAGGCCAAATTCGCTGGCTTAAAGATGGCAGTGGTTATCTTTCGATAGAAACACCAAAGGATAATAAAAAGGACGGGAGAAAAAAGAGCGAAAGTAAGGATAAAGAAATAGTCCAGTATGACTCTAGCACCCTTGCCCGCTCTATTTTAGTTACAGCAAAACAACTAACCCCTTCTGGCGCTAAAGAAGCACTGGACATAGACAACTATACTTTTTCAGATGATCGCAGCAAATTATTAATCTATACCAACAGCAAAAAAGTTTGGCGTTCTAACAGCCGTGGTGATTACTGGTTATTCAACTTTAGCGATAACAAGCTAACTCAACTTGGTGGAAAAGGCGTGGCAAGTAGCCAACTGATGTTTGCCAAGTTTTCACCCGACGCCAGCAAAGTAGCTTTTGTACTAAACAATAATATTTATGTGCAAAATCTTAGTGACATGAAAGTCAGCCAACTAACCAATAGCGCCGGCAATGGTATTATTAATGGCTTGTTTGATTGGGTTTATGAAGAAGAGTTTATGATCAAAGATGGCTTTCGTTGGAGCCCTGATGGCAAAAAAATCGCTTACTGGCAGCTAGACACCAGTGGCAGTAAAGATTTCATCATGATCAACAATACTGATGAGCTATACCCGACACT
>Ga0105356_10003760_pt1 | contig 14817 bp, 12 predicted proteins | sample GOMGulsemesocosm_3_FD_83502 | JGI IMG/M metagenome (GOLD analysis project Ga0105356, IMG submission 83502) | Methane-oxidizing microbial communities from mesocosms in the Gulf of Mexico - GOM9D Gulf of Mexico | ecosystem: Environmental > Aquatic > Marine > Cold seeps | place: Gulf of Mexico...
CAGCTTCTTTTATCGCTACTGGTTCAGTTGTTGATTTCCCTTTTCGGAGGTAATTTATAACTAAACTTATTTGTACCAAACTGTACAAAAAAATGAACGAAAGCGTTAAGCCATATATGATGATGAGTACAAGTTCCATACTTTATTTGAATTGCGAAAATACCATTATAAATATTTAAAAATGGTGGTTATAATTTTATATCCTGCCCCAATAGTTCCCTTAATTGTTCCAGAAACTTTAGAGAATCCTATCCTCACACGATAATTAACTGGCACCTCGCAGGTTTTCATCTTTTGTTTTGCTGCTTTTACTTGCATCTCTACTGTCCAACCATAGGTTTTATCTTTCATGCCAAGCGCAACCAAACTACCATATTTTATTGCTCTAAAAGGCCCTAAATCGGTATACGTTACGCCATAGAAAAGTTTAAGCAGGAATGTTGCCAACCAATTTCCAAAAATCTGCTGTGGGGTCATAGATCCTTTTTCTAAATTCCCCAAAGCTCTTGACCCAATAACCATGTCCATTTTTTGATTAATTATGGGAGCTAAAACCTCAACTATTTCAGCTGGGTAATCAGAATAATCTGCATCTAAAAAAACGACAATATCAGGTTTGACTTCTTTATTGGCAACATGAGCCATTCCTTTTAAACAGGCATTACCATAACCCATATTTGGTTCGGTTAAAACTAGAGCTCCTGCATTTTTTGCGTTTATAGCAGTATCATCCGTAGAATTATTGTTTACAACAATAATTTCTCTCACCCATTCTTTTGGAATATCATTAACCACATTCCCAACCGAATTCTCTTCATTAAAGGCAGGTATTATTACATCTACAATTGGTTTACTCTCCATATTCTTCTATCGCTATAAAATCTCCTTTCCTATTCAATGTTACCCATGTTCCTTTTCTAACATCATTTACAAAATGACCAGCACATATGGGTTTCCCATCTTTATAAAGATGATGAAACCCATTCTTTACTTCCCCAATATAATGCCCTTCATTTGTTTTATCACCTTGTTCATCATAAAAAGTCCACCAATCTGTTTTAACTCCCTTTGTATAATGGCCTTCAGATTTTAGTTTCTTGTTTTGATAGTATTCTTTCCAATATCCATTTTTCTTTTCTTGCACATATCTCCCTTCAGTTTTGGTTGTACCATTTTCAAAAAAATACATCCAAAACAATTCTTTTTTCCCACCAATTAACCAACCTTGGCTTTTTAATTGACCGTTCTGATAAAAATTTTTCAGGTAGGCCTTTTCATTCCCTTTCTGAAAAGTATGTTCCTTTTTTACTAAGCCATTGGAAAAGTATTCATTTTCAACTTTAATTTCTTGCCCCAACAAAAAAGTAGAGTAAAAAATAACAATTAGCGTTATTACATTTTTCATTTTAGACTAATCTTTTCTTTTCCAATCAGTATCGGGTTCTCTATAATCCGTCCATCTTCAGGAGCATTTTCTAACTTTAAAACACCCCTAGGGCATACAGCTGCGCAAACGCCACAGCCTACACATGAAGAACGAACAATGTTTTGTCCTTTTTGTGCATAAGCTCTCACATCAATTCCCATCTCACAATAAGTAGAACAATTACCACAGGAGATACACTGCCCGCCATTTGTTGTAATTCTAAATCGAGATTTAAATCGCTGAACCAACCCTAAATATGCTGCCAACGGACAGCCAAAACGACACCATGCTCTATTCCCTAAAATTGGATAAAAGCCTGTTCCTATTACCCCTGCAAATATAGACCCTATCCAGAAGCCATACCAACTTTGAATGCTATAAGTATCTATTCCCAAAATAGAAGTAGCTCCAGAAAAATATGAGTATAGTGTAGCCCCTGTCATTACTACAGCAAAAGCCAAGACTAAATGAACGATATAACGTTCAAACTTCCAAACCTTTAACGTTTTATTGGATAGATGCCTATACGGATCACCTAGCGTTTCTGCCAACCCCCCACAACCACAAACCCAACTACAGTACCATCTTTTACCTAAAAAATAGACCATTACTGGAATAACAATTACAGTAAGCACAATTCCCCACACCAACATAAACATTCCTAAATGACCACTATTCATTAAAGCATCTATATTCCATTCAAAAAAGAAGGTATAATTAAGTGGCCAAGCGTTTTTAAAATCATACCAAGGGTGGTTAAATCGAACCAATAGCTCTGGAATTAAAAATGCAAAAGCTACCTGAAAAAACAAAACCACTGTTGTTCTAATTACTTGATATAAGTTATGACGGTATTTTACATACATTTTTACTGCAAATACCGCCATTACAGAACAATAAATCAATCCATACATAAACCACTGACTTGCTGGATTTCCACTTAATGACAGACTAATTTTGTTCGTTGCTAAAATTGGATTAACAATAAAATCTGGAAAGAAGTAGAGTAAAAAATAAAATGTAATAAAGAAAGCTGCTGCTACAATCCCTCCCAACCCTCTGGTGGTAGCCGAATGTTGAAACAGCTTATTATTCTTTATTCCTGCAGGTCCTAATAAAATAAAATCAGGAACGATATAAAGTAAGCCTCCAATTATAGCTAATCCAAAGGTTAAGAAAAATGCTAACCACTGGTTATCTTTAACCGGACTATTAATTGATGCTTGTAATAATGGATACGTAAAATCTTTATGAGTTGAGCTCCAACTGATCCAGATAACTTTACTCCATTCTTCATTAATTATATCCTCCTGACTTCCTTCAGATTGCCATAGTTGAATATTAGCCTGATGTGCTGTGATTGAACTTCCAGCTAGCTCAATAATTTTGGACGAAAGTTGAAATGAATTAAACGTCTTGCCTACAATTTCTTGTTCAGCTGTTTCAATGAAAATTTCACTTTTTATTCCTTTGCTATTAACCCATTCTTCAAATTTAGAAGGTGTAACATGATATTCACCAACAAAAATACTTCCTATGAAAAAAGCGAATCCTGCAACACACAGTATTAAGCCTATGTTTTTGATTATTCTCATCGTTTAGTGTTTAGCAAAATTCGTTTCCAGTCTCGTTTCTTAGCTGTAAGAGATGTCCCATTTTCGATGTTGTATTGCGCAACAATCTCATTTTCGTATTGTTTATAAAACTCTGGATCAAAGTTGGCATCCTTTAGATGTTGCATAATATAACCCATGGTTTCTTCTCCATCTATCCAACGTTCACATACTTCATGTCTCAATCTTATTCCGAAGGTATTGATTCCTAATAATTTTTTTGAGGCTTTATCATAAACCAAGTGCAAACAAATTTCTCCATCTTTATGCTCCCAATAAAAATCAGCTTCATTTTCTTGTAATTCAGCAAATACCCATCCGTAAGTTTGATATTCAATATCGAAAAATTTAGCCGAATTAAACCACATCCCTGGTTTATACGCAGTCTTATTGTCACAAATCGTATGAGCCAATGTTTCGCCCATCATTCTTCCAGTATACCAAACTTGCTCTATATTTTTTCTTCCTGTAGGATGTTGATGAAATTCAGCACAATCTCCCGCAGCATAAACATCCAGAATATTTGTTTCTAAAAATTCATTGACTAAAATGCCCCTATTTACATCTATCGCACTACCTTTTATAAAATCTACATTAGGACTAACTCCAGCGGTTAAACCAACAAACTGACATTCAATTTCCTCACCACCACTTGTCATAACGGCTTTTGCTCTTCCGTTTTCATCCGAAAGTATTTCTTTTAGTTCTGTATTAAACCGTAAATCAACATGATGTTTTTTCATGTGTTTTGCAATTAGCCTACCCTCTTCTTTTGGTAAAACTCCTCCCCAAAATCTATCTTCACGAACCAGAAAAGTTACGCTTATCCCTCTTGACAAAAACATTTCTGCCATTTCAACTCCAATTAATCCTCCCCCAACAATAACAGCACGCTTAGTTGAGGGTGAATGTTTTTCCATAGATTCTAAATCTTGATAAGAATACAATCCTTGTACTGCATCTAAATCTTGTCCTGGCCACCCAAACTTGTTTGATTTTGAACCAACTGCCAAGACTAATTTATCATAAGCTAAATCAGTTCCGTTGTCTAATTTTAAGGTTTTCTGATCCGTATCTATCCCCTGAACAAAAGCCCTTAACAAATCAATTCTATTCTTTTCCCAAAACCAATCCTCATAAGGTTTGGTATTTTCGAATTTCATATGCCCCATATAAACATACATAATCGCTGTTCTAGAAAAAAAATGATCCGTTTCGGCAGAAATTACAGTAATTTTTTTATCACTTAATTTTCTTATATGACGAGCCGTTGTTATTCCCGATACACCATTCCCAATAATAACAATATGTTCCATATTCTTTATCGCTAATAAATTACTGACACTTAAAAGTATGGTAAATAAACTTTAATTATACAAAGTAAATTGTCTTATTTTAGACAGTTAAGCACATGAGAGAGGCTTTATGACTTGTCAATCTTTTCAAACAATATTCTAAACTGCGTTCCCGAAGTTTTCATTCTCTCTATTGAACCATTTAGTTGTTGCGTAAAAATTCGAATCAATTCCGTCCCAAACGAATCAGAATATTCTGGAGTATTTTCTGGCATTCCCACTCCATTATCTCCAATTATTAACTCATATTCTACCCCTTTAATCTGCTTAAGATAAACTTAAATTACTATTCTTATTGTTATAAGTTTTAAATCGATAGCCATCATAACGACTTAAGCCTTCTCCAGTTCCTGCCCAAATAAAACCAACATGATCTTGACAAAGTGCTAACACTTGATTATTAGGTAGTCCTGACTCAGTATTGATGTGATCAAATCGTAGAGTACCAGGCTGACCATAAGCCATCTGCACTCCAACAAGGAACAAGCTAAATACTATAAATTTTATAAATGAAAGACTTTTTATCATTATTACTCTTTATCTATTTTTTCAAAAATAATTTTAAAAACAGTACCTGGCTGCTCCAACCTCTCTATTGAAGCCTCCAATTGTTCAGTAAATATCTCAATTAGTTCTGTCCCAAGCCCTTTATCTTTGTCATTTGGAATTAACCCTACGCCATCATCACCTATGACTAGTTCATACTTTACCCCTTCAAGACACCTCAAATGAACAAGAATCTCTCCTCCCTCACCACCTTTAAAAGCATGCTTTAAAGAATTAGTAATCAATTCATTTATCAACAACCCTAGAGGGACCAAAGTTTTCACTCCAATGTCCACAGGCTCAACATTTATATCCAGACTTATATCTATTCCTACTTGGTACTCATGGATAAGCCCTTCGATTAAACTCGTAAAATGAGATTTAATATCAACATGCTTAAGGTCCTCAGACTGATATAATTGTTCATGTAGTCTTGCCATAGATAACACTCTATCTTGAGAAGCTTCAAACATAGCTACAATTTTTTCATCCTGCACTTGGTATGACTGAAACCTCAAAAGACTATTTACTATTTGTAAATTGTTTTTCACTCGATGATGAATTTCCTTCATCATCGTAATTTTCTCATCGTTTTGTTTCTTAAAGTATTCTTTTCGAGCCTCTAATTTAACTCGATTAAGCCTTATTCGAAATCCACCAAATACTATTGTTGAAACTAACAACCCTACCAATACAAAAAACCATGGCATTTTCCAAAAAGGCGACTGAACATTGAGTATTACTGAAGCTTCAGATGCACTCCAGACACCGCTACTATTGGTCCCCTTAACTTTAAAAGTGTACTCTCCCCCTTCAAGATTGGTATAACTTGCATATCTTCTAGCTCCTGCATCTATCCAATTCTTATCGAAACCATCGAGTTTATAAGCATATTTATTCTTTTGTGCTGCAGTATAATCAAGAGCAGCAAATTCAAAGGAAACAAAGTCTTCATTATATTTTAAATTTATGCGCTCAACTCTAGAAATCCCTTGATCAAATCTTACCTTTTCATCAAACTTTTTAAACGATGTAATAACTACAGGAGGATCATAAGTCAGTGTTTTAATTTGATTTGGATAAAAACTGCTAAGACCTTTAATCCCTCCAAAAAACATCTCTCCACTTTTACTTTTGAAAAACGAATTCGTATTAAACTCATTACTCTGAAGACCATCTTCAGTAGTAAAATTTACCACTTCTAAAGTTTTAGGATTAAATTTTGACAATCCATAATTTGAACTCAACCACAAATTGTTCTCTTGGTCCTCAAGTATCCCATAAATCACATTATTAGGAAGCCCATCCGTTTTATCATAATGAACAAATTCACCCGACTCTCTATCTAGTCTATTCAATCCTCCACCATTAGTCCCGACCCATAAATATCCAAATTCATCTTCATAAACTGATTTTACATTATTATTACTGATACTACTAGAATTCAATTCATTGTGAACATATCTTTTAAACGCATAGCTTTTCGTGGAAAACTTAATGAGTCCAAAAGTACTACCAAGCCATAATACCCCAGATCTATCGATATATACAACTGTAACAAATTGATCATTTTGTCGCTCTTCTTTAAATAAATCAAACTTGGTATATTTCTTTTTTGCAATTTCATATTGTAACAGCCCATCGTTAATCGCCATCCATAAACTTCCTTTTTTATCATCAACCATAGATAGAATCAATGAACGGTTATAATCTTCAGAGTCCATTAACTTAAATGTCTCAGTCGATTTATTAAACCTATACAATCCTTGCCCTTCCGTTCCTATCCAAAGAAAATTATCATCCTCACTATTTGGAATTATTGAATAGACATTTTCGGATCCTCCCTTATACTTTTTAAAACTCTTGGTGTTTTTATCGTAACTATTTAGTCCTCCATAGCTCCCAATCCACAGAACCCCTTCATCATCTTCATAAATCTCCCTTAAACTACTATTACTAAGGCTATTTACATTATAAGGTTCTGATCGAAAAAGATTAAAACTTTTTGTATTTAAGCTGTGTGTGTTTAATCCTGTACCAAATGTTCCTACCCATAGCAAATTACTTCTATCAACATAAACAGAAAACAATACATTATAGCTCAGACTCGAAGATATTAATGGGTTATGAAGGTACCGAGAAAAAGTTTTGTCTTTAACATTAAATTTCCCTAATCCATTCCATAAAGATGCGATCCAAATGTTTCCCTCAAAATCTTCACAAATAGACTTTATATCACCCCAGCCCCATCTACTCAAATTCATTTCAGGCGGTCGTGCAAATTTATAATGAATAAAACTATCTAATTTTTCATCATACTTAGTTAAGTAATCATCAAAACAGCCAACCCATAAATCCCCAGACTTACTATAATAGCGAGAGTTTATTGGGGGGCCATCTAGACCACTCATACTCTCTTCATCAGTTATAGAGTGGACAACAGTGCCTTTCTTTAGATTAATTTTACTCAACCCCCCATAGGTTCCTATCCAAACGGTTTCTTTACCATCTCCAGCTATCGATAGTACACTGTTAGAAATTAAATGCCCTGATTCAACATCATAATGCTTAAATTCTTTTAAGCTAGCATCTAATCGATCTAGTCCATTTTCTGTTCCCACCCACAACCTATCAGCAGAATCAACATACAAGGAAGTAATATAATCTGAACTTAACCCATTTATAGTACTACCTGTATGCTTATACACCATAAACCGTTCAGAGCTTCTATCAAAATGATTTAATCCACCACCACTAGTACCAATCCACAAACTCCCTCCCTCATCTTCTATAATACTTGTAATTTCATTATTTGATAATGAATGCTTATCATCTAAGTCATTCCTATAAATCGTAAAACTATAACCATCATACTTATTCAAGCCATCATTCGTACCAAACCACATAAACCCATAGCGATCCTGAAATATTACTCTAACTGAACTTTGAGACAATCCGTCAACAATTGTGATGTGATTAAATTTAAGACTTTCCTGAGCAGTGCATATCACTAACAAAAAAACTATTAAGAAGAATAAACTTAGATTTCGTTTTAAATATGTAATCCTTCCGCTTTTCATATAGATTCGATTATAATTTCCTTAATACTCCGCCATGTTACCAGCGAATATTAATATACGTAAAATGTAGACGAACGTTTTCTTTTTGTCGACAAGATGCTTTTCGCTAAAAATATTCGCTTGTCTTTTGGTTGACATATTTAATCAAATCTAAATTCGTTACTTTGCTCTAAATATTAAACCAACACATGAATAAAACTCTATTTCTCTTATTGATTGGATTTAAATTCTTGGCACTAACTTCTTACGGACAAGAAGATACTGAATTAAAGAGTATTCAAGACTATACTCCTTCCCTTTTAATTAATAAAGGACAAACTGAGTTTAAACTGTTTAACAGCCTATATACGCAAACACAATTCTTTAACACCGAAAACGAAAAACTAGATGCTGCCGGAAGAAATAATTTTTTCACCTCAATTATAGAATACAACTACGGAGTTTCATCTAAAGTAACTTTAGGAGGGGAGATTTGGTATAGAGCTGTTTCAAACGGCTCCTCAAACTCAAATCCTGCAAGTGTATTAACATTTACAAATTCCTCCAAATCTCGTTCAGGCATTAACCTAGCAGGATTTAAAATTAAATTTAATCCTATAAAAAAATGGAAAAAACTAAGTGTTCAAACTGGCATTCTGTTTAGCGTCATCTCTGACCCTCAAAGCAAATACTTAGACCGTCCTTTTTTAGATAATAACAGGCATTTATGGATTACAAAACTTTTATATGATATAAAGATTAGTCCAAAATTCCAAGCCTTTACGCAACTATCAACATGGGTGAGTATTGACAAAAATTTGGAAGATGAAAACACTGGGATTGCAACTCCTATTGATTTATTCATTAGTTATTTCCCTTCAAAAAAGTTTACAATTTATCTTCAAAATCAATTTTGGCCATCATTGGGTAGCGAAGGTGTTTCTTCCTACTTTGTACAAGAGGGGTTAGGTGTAAAATATCAATTAGCAAAAGGAGTTGAACTAGAATCATCTTACACTGCTTTTGTTATCGGGAAAGATACTGGCGCTGGAAAAACATTTAATTTAGGCTTAAGAATTTTACATTAAACAGCTATATTTTATACTTTTGGCTCAGTCTTTGATTTTAAGGCGCCAAACTGTACTATTATGAAAACAATTCTATCATTTTTATTCATCACATTTTTGTTTATTGGATGTAAATCTTCGAGCAAACAATTAGAAAGAGGGGACTATGATGCTGCCCTACAAAAAGCAGCAAAAAAAATAAAGAGAAACCCGAGTAAAAATGATGATGAAGTATGGGTATTTAATGATGCTTATAACATGGCAACAGTTAGAGATAATGATGCTATTCTTCGATTAAAAAGAAAAGGAGACCCTGCACTTTGGCGAAACATCTATCGAACTTATTTAAAGATGGATAAACGCCAAAATTTAGCCATTTCCTTACCTCCTGTTGGAATTGAATTTACGGAGGTAAACTATACGCCAGAAATTAACAATGCCAAAGCGAAAGCAGCGGAATATGCTTACGCAAAAGGAATGCAACTTTTAGCAATTGACAATAGATTTGAAGCACGAAAGGCACATCGCAGTTTTTTAGAAGTAAAAACATACGATCAACACTATAAAGATGTAGAGAATAAATTAGCTGAAGCCAAATTTAGAGGAACGACTAACATTTACTTTAAAATTGTTGACAATTCTCAGGCTATTGCACCTACTGGGCTAATACAAGAAGTTCAACGTATTAACATGGATCAGCTAAATGATGTTTGGAAGAATTACGATACGCGTATTGACACCAATAAGGCTTACCACTATTCTATTTTTTTAAATTTAAAATTAATTGATGTTTCGCCCGAAGAGGTAAAGGAAAACAACTATGTAGAAACCAAGGAAATTGAAGATGGATTTGACTATATATTAGATGCTAACGGAAACGTCCAGAAAGATACTTTAGGCAATGATATTAAAGTCGTCAGATACAAAACGATTAGATGCAATGTAAAAGAGATACACCAATTTAAAACCGCTCGAATTTCTGGAACGATTGATTACTTAGATAATTACAATAACAAACTATTAAAAAGTGAACCAATAACTTCTGATACTAAGTTTGAACACCACTATGCCATTGCTCATGGAAATTTGAACGCTCTTAAACCAGCCACTAGAAATAAATTAGGCGGTGAACCCTTGCCATTTCCGGTAAGTGAGTCACTTATTTTACAAGCTGGAGATGTATTAAAACAAATGACTAAAGATATTGTTGTTCGAAATAAGAATTTTTTAAAGTAACTTAAAACTCAAATTCCAATTGCTCCAAGAAAACATCTTTGTTTTCTTGGGCAAAATTGGCGGTTTGTAATCCAACAAGCCGTATCCCTTTATCTACATTAGGAATCCCTTTCAACAAATCTTGTGCTATGCTCTTTATTTGCTGAGCGGTTAAAACATCTTGCCTTGTTTTACTTCGAGTAATCTGTTTAAAATCACTATACTTCACTTTTAAGGTGAGTGATTTCCCTGCACCACCAGCTTTTTCAATACGCTTAATTAAAACATCTGCAACCTGATTGATACTTTCCTTCATATCCTCCTGAGTAGTTATATCAGCTTCATAAGTCCGTTCAGCCCCTAATGATTTTCTAACCCTATTAGGGTTTACAACTCTAACATCTATACCTCGTGAAATATTATAATAATAACGCCCAGCTTTTCCAAACCATTGTGTGAGTTGTTGTTCTGATTTTCTTTTCAGATTTGCTCCAGTAAAAATACCTTTGAGGTGCATTTTTTTGGCGGTTACTTTTCCTACACCAAAAAACTTTTCTATAGGTAATTTCTCGATAAATTTTTCTGCCATGCTTGGCGTTATCACATAAAAGCCATCGGGTTTGTTATAATCGGAAGCAATTTTTGCAAGAAACTTATTGTAAGAAATTCCTGCCGAAGCAGTCAGCCCCGTTTTATCTTTTATTTTTTGTTTGATTTCTGTTGCAATATCCATTGCAAATTCCATATCAAACTTATTCTCTGTAACATCTAAATAAGCCTCATCTAAGGATAATGGCTCAACTAGATCGGTATATTCTTCGAAGACCTCTCGTATTTGCTGAGAGGCTTCCTTGTACGCTTCAAACCGAGGTTTTACAAAAATAAGTTGCGGACATTTTCGGTAAGCAATGACTGAAGGCATTGCTGATTTTACGCCATATTTTCTGGCTTCATAACTTGCCGCAGCAACAACCCCCCTTTCTTTAGAGCCACCAACAGCTACAGGCTTCCCAATTAGCTCAGGATTATCCCGCTGTTCTACAGAGGCATAAAATGCATCCATATCAATGTGTAATATTTTTCTAATTGACGACACTGCCTCTAATAAGTTCTAAATTTAAATTTTTTAGGCATAATAAAAGATAAACTAAATTTGACTGCTAAATTGTCTGAGGCTTTTTCTAAACGATAAGGACCATATCGATAAAAGACTCCTGCTCCTAACGACAGACAAGTTATTCTTAAAACATTATTTACCACAATACCTGATTCATAAAATCCTTTTTCCATTGTATTAAATTCAACTCCTTTATGTGCGTTTTTATTGGATAGATTGCCAAACCCCACACTTGAGGTTATTTCAAATTCTGGATTAATTTTTTTAGATGAAAAAAGTAAAGATCCAAAGCTATGCCTAAAATGTAAGTTTACATATTCGCTCGAGAAAAACTCATACGGCAACATCGTTTCAAAAGTATTTTCGGTTGAAACATTTGGCGTTTTAGAAGCATCCCAAAGAATACGTGACCCTAATGAACTATTTAATTTATGTTGCGGAACGTTTCCATATATATAACCCGCTTCTAAAAAAAACTTAGGATGACCCCAATTTTTAATGAAAAATTTCTTTTCAGTTCTAAAAGTAAATCGTGTGTACTCAAAATCTCCTTCATAATTTTTCACCCCTTGCTCTATCTTTGCAAAAAGAATAGGATACTTACTTAAAACGGGGTATTTCTTTGTCCCAGATTTAAGCACCTTCTCTTTAAAGGCATAACGAAACTCAACTCCAAATTCATTAAATTGATATTGAGTCTTTTTTTCCGAAATTCCATTACTATTTTTAATTTCATAAAAATAATCATTCGTTATAGCGACTTGTTCTTGCTTCGCAAAGGCATAAACCTTTAAATAACGCATAGTTCTAAACTGAACCCGAGCCTCTATTCTCTCAATGTTATTCATCCGATCTAAATTAAAAAAACGCCTATTTCCTGCAGTCGATAAAACTGGTATTTTATAATCTATAAAACTAACCACTCCAGGCTCTTCAACATCTTTTTGGTAAGATATTTTCAACCCAATATCTCTTCTGTCATTTATCAACAAATTAATATCTCCACCATATTTTTCTGTTTTATCTCTTAACCCATAAGCTCCATAACCTCCTACACTTGCCCATTTCAATAATTTATTACTCGTTCTAATTCCTCCACCCAAACGCACCCCCTCATACTTAGTAAACCCCATGCCTTTATCTAAATTAAAATCAATAATCCCCCAATTAATTCTTCCTTCACCCAAATTTTCAAAAAAGGTTAATTTTTTATCAAACTTATTCTCCTTTCCTATGCTATCTATCACTGTATATGAATTAACCTCTTTCTCAGTAAGAGGTTTAGCTCGATTATTCTCCCAGAACAAATCACTCTTAGTTCCTATATCATCGTTAATCTCGGTAATTACATTGGTAAATTCTTTTTTTGATAGTGAAGGATTTATCTCAACATTCTTAATATAAGTTCTATTAACACCTAACACTTTAAACTCTCCCCCTTTATACATATCTATAATTAAGTCTGAATTTAATTGAACAGGAAACCAACTCCCTTTTATTTTTTCGTATCGCTGCTGAATTTTCATAGATACGATTTCATCATTTTCGGCTGGCTCTGCAACAACATTTTGTAAAGCATATCCATCAGTATTTATATAAAGCAATCCCTTTAACGCATCAATATTTTTCCCTTTACGAGGACGAAATGAAAGTACAAAAACTGTATCAACACCAGAAAGAACAGTATCCTCTATTAAAAATAAATATTTATTAATACTGTTTTTAGAAACTGGATTAACATAAGTTTTTTGTAATAATTTAAGCACAGGATTATAAAAAGAGAAAGACTGTAACTCGGTTGCCATCAATGCAAAAGTTGGATTTTTAACTCCAGATACTTTTGATGCAATTACTTGTTCATAGCTTTTATCTGGTTGCATATGTTTTCGCTCTGTAACGGATTCCATTAAAAACAAATAATGGTTCTCCATCCAAGCCAACGCTTTTTCGTTATCAGTTCCATCAGCCGTATCTTTTCTATAAAAAGATGAACTATCTAAAAGAGCAGAAAAATACATCTTACTATAAGATTCATACTTAAAATTTAAACTCTTTTCTGGATTATGTTTATGCCTATTTTTAATCACTTCCTTTATTATCCGCTCAGCAGGGTTTACTCCTGGCAACACTTTAAACTCAGTGATATTATAACTTGTGCTTTTAAGCTTAATTACTATTTTTTTTTTAGCAGAGACATCAATACTAAGAGGTTTGTATCCAACAAAACTCAATTTTAATATAGTTATTGGGTCGGTTGAACTAATTGCAAAAAGACCATCAATATCACTAGCCGTTCCTTGATTATGAGCAACCGAAATAATATTTACAAACGGAAGGGGTTCTTTAGTTTTTGAATCAATAATTTTTCCTGTTACTTGATATTGACCTTGAACTACTGATGATAGTAAAATGAATAGAAAAAGAATTGTTCTCATAATATAAATTGAATGGTAAATTTACTTTATAAGTTCAATAACGTTAATGTTTACTTATTAGTACATCCGAACTTCATACTTAACTTTAACAATGATCGAATGAATATTCTTTTAAATACTCAATACTTTGTTTGTACTGCAATGCTATAACTATTCTGCAACTGAGCTTCTGTAAAGATCAAAAATAAGCGCATATTTCATGGCTAAATTTTTATAATAAGAATACCTACCCGAACCACCTCCATGGCCAGCATTAATTTCCGTTTTTAGTAATAATATATTATTATCCGTTTTAAACTGACGAAGCTTTGCTACCATTTTTGCAGGTTCCCAATAACCAACTCTACTATCGTTTAATCCTGTAAAAAAAAGAACATTGGCGGATAGTTTTGGGCTTTCACATTTTCATAAAGAGAATACGATTTCATGTACTTGTAATATTTTTTGTCATTCGGATTTCCCCACTCTTCATATTCTACTGTTGTAAGCGGTAATTCATCATCAAACATTGTATTCACAACATCTACAAAAGGAACATCTAAAAAAAACCGCTTTAAATAATTCTGGACGCATATTGGCAACAGCCGCCATTAACAAACCACCTGCTCTTGCCCCTTTTATTGTTATGTTTCCTTAAGTTACATTTCATCTAAATAAATACAAATTTATAAATCACAATGATTGTGTAGTTTTGATAAACTTGCTAGGAATAACTAACGACCATATCAATTTACTATCTAAACTCACAATTACAAGAGTTGTAAATGCTATGCGCGTAAAATGGAGTTTTCATTATTCTAAATGGTTAAAGAAACCGGTATTAAATGCCCAACCAATTAGTATAACAATTGAGCCAACAACAGCCTGTAATTTGGGCTGTCCCGAGTGCCCAAGTGGACTCAAAAAGTTTACCAGACCAGAGGGGAATTTAAAACAAGATTTTTATCAAAAAGTAATCGATCAGACTTACAATAAATCCTATTA
>Ga0105356_10003763_pt1 | contig 14814 bp, 8 predicted proteins | sample GOMGulsemesocosm_3_FD_83502 | JGI IMG/M metagenome (GOLD analysis project Ga0105356, IMG submission 83502) | Methane-oxidizing microbial communities from mesocosms in the Gulf of Mexico - GOM9D Gulf of Mexico | ecosystem: Environmental > Aquatic > Marine > Cold seeps | place: Gulf of Mexico...
AATTATATTATTAAGATGTAGGTTTAGGCGCTCTTATCAGTACAAAATACCCCTTACTATTAAGTATTTCTATCATCATATTTTTAATACTTTTCACAGATATACTTTCGATAGTTTTTTTAATAAATACAGGTGATAAAATCTTATTATACATCAAATTACTTTTTAGCCAGTTATCATTAATCTGACCATCATCGTAAAAAGACGTGAGATATGTACTTACTAACATAGCTTTTAGATGCTCCACTTCTTTATCTGAAATTTCTCCGTTACTTAATGGTTTTAATATTTCTTTTTCAAATATTAATCGTGATTTATCAGTATTAAGTGGGTCAACCATATATCTAATACTTAACGATTGAAAATCATAAGGCTTCTTTTTTGTAATAGCAGTAGTACCTGTAGAATATACTAATCCATATTTTTCTCGTAAAATCCCAAACATCTTTATATCAGAATATTGTGATATAGCCTCAAGTATTAATTCATCTTTAAATGTTAACTTCTTTTTTTGAGGCTTACTAAATTGATAGTTAATAATACTTATTGGACGCTTCCATTCAAATTCTTTGACTGTTACTTTATTTGTAAAAACACGTTTATCTTTAGCCTTTTTTAGTGCTTTAATGCTAGAAGCTGGAATGGAGGCTATGTATTTTGAAACCAAATATTCAATGTTTCCAGGTAAATTTCCACTAATAAGTATAACGGATGAGCTAAAATTAGTTTTTAACAATTTATCATACTTAAAAACACGAGAAACCACTGAGTTAGAAATAGACGTGTTGCTCTTTGTAGACAGTGTATTTAAATTTACTAGATCTAAAAAGGAAGAATAGTCATTCTCTGAGCCAGCCTTACTTTTTTTAATTTTAAATCTGTTAGGATCTAGTTCTGCCGTTTCTGTTATGGAAAGATTAAATAATTTTATTAGCTTTTCAAAATTATTTGTAGCACCCTTTAATTCGTACATATAACTAAAATTGTCAATCTTAGATTTCCTAAAAACACCTAAGGACCTCTCCATTTCAGATATTTCTTTACTTGAAAAGCTTCCATAATTCCTAGAGCGTTCTCTTGGCAAGGATTTTAAAAACATCCTATCCCCCTCAGGAATACTGTTTAATCCTTCTTTGCCAACTAATTTTATTAATGTTGTTTCTCCTGGGTTGTTGTCTAAAACAACAGAAAGCCCATTTTTATATTCTAACAGCACTAAGTTATCTGTTAATTCAACCTTATTCTTAAGTTTAACTGAAGGGCCCGTTTTAATTTTAATTGCTAACGAATTGTTTTTCTTGATACGTTTTCCTCTCTTAACCTCAACACCTATAGGATCTACAGGTAAGCTTGTAATTCCAGCTAACTTATCCAAAATTAATTGTTTGTTAAAATTTGTTGAACAAGAATTTGATGAACTATCAAAAAGGATTATTTTTTGATCTTTGATAAAGTTCACTGTCAAGTGAATAAAATCATCCGACCTTAAATTTTCTAATACTTTTTTTGCAAGTTTGAATCGATTATTTCCAAGTATTGGAATATTCCCAGTTAAAAAATGTTTCTCGATTTCTTTATATGGTACAAAAACATCATTTTTTATTTTTTCAATTCTAACCAACGTATTCTCTACTTGATATTCAATTTCTTCATTTGAAAATCCATATAAGTATACTTGCGCTAAAACTTCACAAAAGTCCTCTAAAGTAGACTCATAATTGGCATTATTTGACGATTTCAACTTAAAATTAGTTAACTGAGTTGTTTTTAACATATTAAAAACCCTAACAGTTGATTGATCAAGACTTTTATGTTTATTAAGACGGTTTTCAATCAGTTTTCTAAATACCCAATTGACATATACTTGTTTTAAACTTTCGTTACTATTAACAGGTGCCACTGTTCTCTTAGAAGCAATAATAATTGGAGTCGTTTTTTTATCTGACTTGTATTTATAATTTTCATCAATAATTGTCTCTTTTGTCAAGTCTGGGTATTTACTTTCCTCTTTTCTGAAATTTTCAGGTACTTTATCAAAAATTTCTTTGATCAATTTTAGCGAGGTGTTTTTATCAATTTTCCCATAAACTATAACAGCTAACTGATTTGGAGTATAATGCTTTTTATAAAATTTATTTATTTTATCAACCGTAACTGAATTAATTGCCCCCATATCTCCTAGCACATCGTGCCCCTCTAAATATGTTCCGTTTAAATATGGAGACGCAGGTGTCCCTCCTCTTTTTATTTCTTCAATAATCACTCTCTTTTCTATCTCAAGAGATTCTTCTTCGATTTGTAAATTAAACATCCAATCTCTAAATAGCAATAGACATTTACGCATATAAGAGTTGTTATTTTCAGGAATATATAAGTTAAATTCTGTACTTAGTGGGGATGAAAATGCAGACATTTCTTTACTTATACGCATGCCCATTGCATCCATTATTTCATAACTAGCCTTACCAGGATAATTTTTACTTCCGTTAAACATCATGTGTTCTAACACATGTGAATATCCATGTTGATCTGCTCTTTCAGCTAGAGCTCCTGTATTTGAAAGCATGGTTAACCTTACTTTTCCTCTTTCCCCTTTTGGCACTATATAATAACTTAATCCATTATCTAACTTACCAAATGTAACTTGAGGAGGCATGTCTAATTTTTGGGCTGTGGCAATGGTATTTGTGATAAGAAAAACAAACAACCATAAAGTAATCCATAAGTTAGTTTTCATAAATATTTTTTTAAATTATTATTTTGAATTATTATTTTTGGGGTATTCTAAAACGATGTTAGTCCAGCATAAACCAACATTAAATGCATAAAATCACTTAAGATTATACAACAATAGGAGGCTACTTTTTATGTTTTCCAGCTAATGCCTTTAGTAATCTGTCCGGTATTCCTGTGGATGGAGTTGGTGCTTTGTTTAAATAAAGTTTTCCTTCTGGGTCAATAATAGCAAAATGCGGAATTCCACTGATTCCAAACTGTGAATATACTTCATCAATATTAGGGTTATGAAACTGAATCCCACTCATTTGTTTTTGACTAATCATTTTTAACAGTTTTTCTCTGTCCTCTTCTTTATCAACAGATACCCCAACAAAAGCAACATTATATTCTTTCAATCGGTATTTTAACTGATTTAAATAAGGTATTTCAAAATTACACGGCCCGCACCAAGTTGCCCAAATATCAATATAAACCCACTGCCCTTTAAAATCTGATAAACTAACCTTACGCCCATCAACTCCATCACCAGATAATATTGGATATTCTGATGGACTATCGTATACTTTACGTCCTTTCTTTGGTTTTTGAGCAGCCGCCAATTCTAAAATAAATGAGCTCCATTTACCTGCATGTTCCTTTACCATGTCCAAATACTCAACTCTCTTAGCATTGTAATATAAGTTTCGCATCAAATTATTTGCAACTACATTTTCTCTTACAGCACTATTAGGAATATAATTTGCGACCAAAACTTCATTTAATAGCCAATCTTCCCCGTCAATAAGAATGTTTTTTGGGTCGTGAATTCTTAAATAATCAATATAAGCCAATAGCACTTGGCGATAACTAAGAGATAATAATGTTTCTTCTATATTTGAATCCTTTAAACACTGCTCCAATATTAAAATTTCATTTTTTGAAAACTCGTGGTACGTTTTCAATCGATATCTTGGCATGTTTAATTCATTTTTAATTTTATAGTATTTACAATCAAACATAATATAGTTCAAAAATTTTTCAGAATAATTGCTGTTATTCAATGTGAAATTTTGGACAAGATGTTTTATGTTTTTATACAACTTATCAAGGTTAACCTCCGTAGGTTTATCAACCTCTTTCTTTGTTCCTTTAAGCCTTTCAAATTGTTTTAATGAACTTATATACTTATCTATCACTTTTCTAATCAAATAAACATCTTTTATTAAACGGTTTTGAGTCGCCGCTCTACTGTCTCCAATAATTGATAAAGTATTGTTTTTAACTGCTAATGATAATTTCTCGTTTTCTTCAAGATAAAAATAAAAAGTTCCATATACATCACTTATTTTAGTAATATAAAGATTGTTAGATGTTAATGAAGGTGTATATTTTATCAGCCCATTTTTACCCCTAAATACGCGATTAGATCGCTCCCATAAACCTTCCTTCCCTCTAAAGGAAGCGCTTTTAACTTTTTCTGAATCGGTTGTTATCGTTATGGTCGTATTTAAATCCTTGCAGCTTGTTAAAAACAAACTAATGATTACATTAAACATTAAAATACCATTCAGTAAAAATACCCTGTTTCGTTTCATACTCTTATTCCCATCATTAATTACACAAAAATCTTAAGCAAAATATTTACAAAGCTGTAAGATCTATATTAAACATTATCATCTATAACACTTGAACAATAGACGCTATAATTATATGACGCTAAAACTTAGAAGAGGAGTGACACAACTGATAATTTTAGCAATAAAAAACGACCTCTTTTAAAGAGGCCGTTTTACTCAAATCAATATTAACGAATTATTTAACCTAATAATTAAATTGATAAATATTAGTCTTTCCTTTATAAGAAGAAGATCCTCCTGTAAAAGTTAATGTCATACGGTCTATTAACCCTTCAGGTGTGGTTTCATATGAATAATTCGGCTCCCAAAGATAATAATAGGCATCATTGTTATAATACTCTGGCCTTTGAGAACGCACCTTATCTGGCATCAATTTTCTAGTAAACAGGTCGTAAAACCATCCCATTGTAGGTGATGAAGTGTACACAAACGGAGGTAATCCCTCAATAAACGTTGGCATAAAAACAGTTTTGAATTCTATTACTTCCGAAAAATTACGTTCTAATGTAGATGTAATGTTATACGTTTGATAATAACCTGAAAACAGTGGTTCACCTAAATCAAAAGGGTCTGTATAAAATGGACCTTCAACCACTTCTGACTCTCCGTAAAAACTAGTAGGAAAACCAGTACTGTCATAATCAAATCTCTGAGCAATAAGACTTTCTTCATAATCCTCTTGTATACTTGGCTCGTCGTCAAAAACTTTGTAGTAAACTTTACGAATAGTTTCTACTTGTCCTCCTTCATTATACTCAAATTCATATTCGTTCCTCGTATCTCTAGCATATTTCTTATAGTAGCTTGAATATGCCATTTTATTTACTTTATCATTTTCTCCGTATTCAAAAGAAAAAGTAAAAATTGATGAGCTCGTAGAATAATAAACACTATCAATACGGTTCAAGTCATCGGTTTCAATATTTATTATTGTCAATTTATTTTTATGATTATAATACGAAATACTTTTTGGTATTTGAGGTACCACTGATAATATTAGTGAAACTTCTTTTGTATAAGTTAAACCTCTAGTATCTGTAATCGTAATTGAAAAAGGATACGGCTGATTTTTTAGCATATTATCCTTTTGAAAGCTAACCCCCTTACTAAGTTCATATTCATAAATTATTGTATCATTTGGTACTTGATAAAAATATTTTTGATTTCCATCAAAAGTGTACTCAATAGATTTTAAAGGCACAGCTCCAGTACTCGCAATTCCTTCAGGCTTATAAATTGGCCCTGACAAGTTTATTACGTCTCCACCTTCAAATTCGATTAGTTCTGGTATCGATTCTTTTTTAATATTAATAATAACCGCTTTATTAAATCCGATGTCATTGTTATCAACTACCCTAAAGAGAAAATGAAGTACCGTGTCTATTTTTTTACTTATAGGCCTAACATCAATTTTATAAACCATGTCAAAGTTTTTTTTATCTTTATAACCGTCTATATAATCGATAAAGTCATTTGTCAACCCATCAGTAACTTCAATGTTTTTAACACCATTTGGCACATTCAAGTTCAACTTTAAGTCAAAAAAATCAGGCACCGTATCTCGGCGTATTGTTATCTCTCTTTGTGTATTTTCAAAACCTGACAAAGGAAAATCTGGCTCCACTTCACAGGAATAAAACCCGAATATACCCACTACTAAGGTGAACACTATATATATACTTGATTGTTTCATTATTTTAATTTTTATTAATTATTATTTTACAACACAAAAAACTGAGAACAATCATTTAGTTGTAAAGTGACTCAATTTCTGGGTTAAACGCTCGTAAATCAACTCCCCAAGAAATATAAACATCAGCCATTGTTTTTAAGTCTTCACGCAAATTTTCAGGTAAATCATCAAAACCAACTGTGTATTTACTGCTTACCGCGGTTCGATGAATTAACTCATTCAAGAACATTTTAATATCTTCGATACGGTCAGCAGGAAACATATGTTTTGGATAAATCCTTTTACCAGACCCAAATCCAGAAGAAGATTTTATAATAGGATTGATATATGTTTTTGTTGTGTAATCATAAGTATATTTAAGCTCTTGTTTTGTTAAATATTTCGTATCTATAAATCCTAATTCGTGATACCAATTGTGGCTAATTTTCGGATAAGTTTTATACGGTTCATCTAATCCATATACTGATCCAATATTTTCTTTATAATACTGTTCTTTTGCTTCAAATAATGAATCTGGAAACTCATCATAAAGATCATGCATCTCCATCATACGAATAAGAAATACATAAAAATTATCATTTCTATATTTTTTATATGATGGTGCAACATCTTTCATACTACCATTAAAAACAATAGAATTTCTATTATACACGGATCGTAACGCTTTTTGAGCAGTTGAGCTAGACACTCTTGAATCCGATTCGGTTAATGCCATAACTGCGGTCTCTCTAGAGGCCGTCAATTTAGACGCCACTAACACTTTTTTAGGAAATAAACCCGCTATTTTACTATTCACCTCAAAGTATGCAAACAGTGTTGTATCCAAGAACTGTAATGCGGCATCTACGTGTTGGTCATAGCTATTAATAGTAATAACTTCACTTGGTAATTCTATATTATACTCAAATGACTCTATACTATTTCCTGTTTGATCGGTAAACCTATCTTCTTTTATGGTTGGTAATTTTATACCATTCCATTTTTGAGTTTCCCCAATACTTTCCGAGGTATAACGAAAATCTAAATTAGCATCGTATTCATATAATAATCCACAGTTAAAACCGTCCACTAAACGCTTAACAACGGGCTTAGTCATATCGGCGTACACTATGGCGCGGTCTTCATCAGCAAGAGAAGGACTCAACAACTCATCATCTTCACTACACGCCTGAAACATAAAGACTAAGGCACTAAAAAATAAAATATATTTTCGCATTTCTGTAATTTTTAAATTAAACATAAATTAGTTTACAACCGGTAACTTATCGGTTCTTTCATTATTAACAATACCTGGATTATTTTCTCTTTCTTTAATAGGAATAGGGAGTGTATAATTTAGATCATTCGAATAAAGAGTATATGTTTCTGTTTTTAAAACTTCTCCTTCTTCATCAACATCTGTAAAGACATGAACAATTTCTGGTCTATTATCCATTCTTCTTAAATCAAACCATCGGTGATGATCTTCAAAACATAATTCTCTTCTACGCTCATCATAAACATAATTTAAAATATCACCTGGTTCGGTTGGATATACTATTAAAGACACATCTGAAATTCGTTTAGCATGTAATTCTTGAATAACATTTATCGCTATAGGATCCTGCTTCTGTGCTAAAGCCTCCGCTTTATTGAGGTAAGCCTCTGCAACTCTCATATTCTGATACCCCATTGTTGTATAAACAGACGAAGTTGTTGATCCTTCAAAACCAGCATTATGCTTTTTATTCATATAATAAGTTTCCCCATTTTGAATAAATGTTGTTAAAAAAGCTGTAAGTCGATTGTCTTCCAACTCATACAATTCAATCAACTGATCACTAACTTTATAACCTGCAATCTCGGAAGATCCAGGAGGGTCTATTTGACCTGTATAAGATTTATGCCAAGCAAAAATTAGTTCAGAGTTACCGTTTGTTATAAATGGAGAACTAGTACCTAACATGGCTAATTGCCTATGATCAATAACATTATCGGCATATTGAATTACTTCGTCCCATTTTCTTTGATACAATTTTACACGAGACATTAGTAAATTACAAGCATCAACTGATGGATGCCATTTTGTATCTTCAACACCACTGTTTTCGATTAAAATAAGTGCTTCCATTAAGTCACTCTCAATTTGGTTGTAGCCTGCTGCCACAGACTCACGGCTAAAGGTAATTTCAATCTCCGTATTTGTACGAATTGGCACACCTAAGTCCGTATTTTTAGAAGCTTCATTAAATGGTTGCCCATATAAATTCAATAAATTAAAATAAGACATCGCACGTATAAAATAAGCTTCACCTTTTACAAAGCTTCTTTGTTCAGCTGATCCTTCCATTCCATCAATTGATTCAATAACATAATTAACAATGGCAATATCCTTATAGATTGCTTCCCATGCGCTATTTATACCACGCAAACTATTACCATTTTCATCAATCTCTATTTCTTGCTGCCAAGTAAATGTAGTTTTATTTGCCTTACTAAAACGAGGAGATAAGGTTATTTCCTCTAAATCATCTGTCATGTGATATACAGGTTTGAACATCGCATAATTATCGTTAAACTCATTTAACATTAATGCTTTAAAGTGTTCAACTGTTTCAACAGCTGTTAAATCTTGTGATTCCTCTTCAAGAAAATCTTGACAAGAAACTAGGCTTATAAATAGTATAAGTATATATTTAATTCTTTTCATAATTACTTAAATAATTAATTAATATCTCCATTTGATTACAGTCCAACATTTAAACTAAAACTATATGTTGAATTATTAGGCATTCCTACGTTCCTTAATTGGTCGGGGTCTTGTCCTTTTAACTTACTATCAAAAGCCCATACTCCCACATTACTTGCTTGAAATCCAACATTCATAGAAGCAATACCCATATTTTCTAATATGTCTTTTGGAATTCTGTATGACAATGACAACGATGACAATCTAATATGGTCTCCTTTTACGGTTCTTGCATCACTTAAATCATATAATCTCCATAAAGTTGCCCCGTTTGGAAAAATACCTGATCCACTATTGGTTGCATAATCATCATTTATTTTTAACAGATCGTTACTTAATGCAGGAATATTGGTAATTAACTCATCTCCTGGCTGCCTCCATCTATTATTAAATTCTGATTGCATATTCTCATAAGGTAATGGTAACTGCTGACTACCTTTGTATAAATTTAACAACCTTGTTTTGTATCCTAACTTGTAATTTAAATTTGCTGATATAGAAAATCGCTTGTATCTAAATTCTGTTCCAAATCCACCATAGTATTGAGGTAAACGTTGTCCTTCATATACCATCATCATCTGTAATTGTTGTTCTGGCGTTGCGTTTTCTTCATTTAAATGTTTGAAAGTTGGTAATCCTTTGTTATTTAAACCATCAAATTGATAGGAATAAAAACCACTTGAAGGGAATCCTTTACGGAATATTCCACCGTTCAAATATTGACTAATTGTTAATGCAGCATCCTGGCTTTCTGAGCTGCTATCTCCAATCGCTTCTTCAAAACCTTTTAATACTCTATCCACATCATGAGATATATTAAAACGAGTACTCCAAGAGAAATCTTTGGTTTTAACATTTACAGTCCTAATACTAAATTCATATGACTGCACATCTTTACTCCCCGCATTAAACATCTGGCTTAATGCTCCGTTAACCCCAGAAACAGGCCTTACAAGTAGCAAATCATCGCTAAATGAATAGGCAAAATCAAATGCACCACTCACGCGACCATTAAACATGCTATAACTAAGTCCTATATTGGTAGTCTTATTTAACTCCCAGCGCAAGTTTGTTTGTGGAAAACTAACTAATTTAGCGACGTTTTCATTATACGAAAAATAACTTGAACCAGTTTCAGGACCAAAATCACGGATGGTCATATATGGTGATGCAGAAGGAATAGTCCCTCTTACTCCATAAGATGCTTTTAATGCTAACTCATCAATATTACCATCCTCATTCCAGAATTTTTCATTATGAAGATTCCAACGAGACGATACAGACCATGTTGGTTTGAATCTATATTTTTTAAACTGCCCGAATGAATTGGTTCCATCGCTTCTTAAATTAAAGTTAACCACATAACGGTTATCATAAACATAATTAAACATTCCAAAGAAAGACATTGAATTAGTCGTCCTATCTGTTATCGATGGATATAATTGCCCTTTACTAAACCAATTAATCATATTGTCATATGGGTAGCTTTCGAAATCAAAACTTCCTGAACTAGTTCTAAGTTGAGGTAAATAAACAAAACGACGACCATTATCATGCGAGTAACCAGGAACAGTAAACCCTGTTGCTCCCCAGTACTTTATAGATCGAGCTTCTTGGGCTAGGTTAAAGTTAACTACATGTTTGTCATTTAACACTTTGTTATAGTTCAACTGATTCGTGATTGCATAAGAATTTTGTGAAACCATTCCTCCAGAATATAATCCTCCAAATGGTACAGATGCTAATTCGTCCACATTTTCATCGATATGATCTTCAATAAAATCGTATGTTCTTAATTGAGCTACATGAAACGTATTTTCTTTTATCCATTCCTCTTGTAGGTTAGTAGTGTTTCGGTAACTTAATTGCGACCTAAAGCTAAACCCATCTAAAAAAGTCCATTTTAAATTGGCTGTCACCCCTAAGTCTTTATTTGTAATATTACGCTTAGAATTATCCATTTCATTCATCACATGGTAACGTCCATACACCGCATTACCATCTTCATCTCTAACACTACGACTATTATTTACAAGAGGTTTACTCAGATAAGCATATTCGCCATTACTATCATAAACGGGTACCGTACGACTTGTATAATATGCTTCGTTAAACATATTAATAGAAGAATGGTTGTATGTTCCTTCTTGGACCGAGCCATTTATTTTAAATGACAATAACACATTATCCCTAAGATCAAAATCTAAATTTGCTCTTGCAGTTAAACGCTCTACATCAACACCTCTTTCTGTACTCTTCTGATCATCATAACCAAAGGACACATAATATCTACTTTGATTACTACCTCCACTTACATTTATGTTATGGCTTTGGTTAATTGCTGGACGGTATAATTCCCCAAACCAATTAGCATTTAAAGATTCTAAACTGCTTACTTGGTCCTGAAACTGTTGGAAATTATATGTTCCATCCCAATAATTCATTAAGGCTCCTTCATAACCAATTCTGTCTGTATTTTCATAACTGTTCCCTGCAGGGGTTCCTAAATTACGTTCATACATTTCCCTAGATACATCAATTCTATCTTTAGAATTCATCAGGTTCAAATCTGAATAATGTGGTCGATCTACAATACTTGACGAATACGAATAGTTAAAATTAGGCTTTCCTTGTTTACCACGTTTCGTAGTAACAGCAATAACACCATTGGCAGCACGAATACCGTAAATAGCGGTAGCAGATGCATCTTTTAAAACATTAATACTTTCAATATCTCTAGGGTTTATACCCGTCAAAGCATTACCAATTACATTTACATTGTCAAAGCTATTAATTTCAGATGCTGATAACAATACTGGTTCTTCATAAATTACTCCATCAATAACCCAAAGAGGAGATTGGTTCCCAGTAAATGTATTTCCCCCTCTAATTCTAACCTTTGCCGCTGCACCTGGGGTAGCACTATTGTTCGTAATTTGTAACCCTGTAACTTTACCTTCTAGCATTTTGTCAACAGTCATTACGTTTTTCAGTTCTAGTTCTTTGGCTGTTACTCTCTCTATTGAGCTAGTTAACACACGCTTGTCTAGCTTTTGGTAACCCGTTACAACAACCATATCTAACTGATTAGTTTTAGACTTTAACTCTACGTTAATTGTGGTATTTCCTTCAATCTTAACTTCCTTAGTTTCAAATCCTAAAAAAGAAAACACCAAGGTCTCAAAATTCTTTGATAATGAAATTTTATAATTACCATCTATATCAGTAGTTGTTCCTAAAACACTGTTTTTTACTAGGACAGTAACTCCTGGCAGTGTTTCTCCTGTTTCAAAATCAGTTACTGTACCAACAATAGATTGTTGTTCTATTTTTCGAACTCTAGGAACTGTTTTTTTACTTATAATGACAATTACATCGTCAACCATTGTATAAGTTAAATTCGTATTAGAAAGAACTTCTTCAAGCACTTCTTTTACTGTCACTTTATTTTTCTTAACAGTTATATTCTCTAGTTGTGATAATTTTTCTTCGTTAAAGAAAAAACTATAATTACTTTGCTTTCTGATTTCTTCAAATAGTTTAGAAAAACTTACATCTTTAACATCTAAGTTCACACGTAAATCCTGTGAGTACGTATTTGCCGATAAAGTCAGCACAGCACAGAAAACCATAACAAAGGATAATCTCATAGTTAAGCCTAATTTTTTAAGCTCTCGAGGTTTTCGATGAGCCTTTAATAGATTCTTTTTTCTCATGTTTTTGATTAATTGATTAGTTATACATTCTTACATCACAAATACAATGATTGAATGTGGATCAAAACTTTATTATTTATTATTATCTAGATACGTAAATAACTTTATTGTTTTCAATTTCAATAGTAACAGACATTTCAGCCTCAATAACGCTTAAAATATCCGCCATATCTTTATAGCGAGGTAAATCACCTGTAAACCTAATTTCTTTAATACTTTCATCCGCTATAAAGACATCTACATCGTACCAGCGTGACAATTTGATAAAGAACGATTCTAAAGGTTCGTTTTCAAATTTAAATCTACCATCTTTCCACGACGTATAGAAGTAAGTATCAACCTCATGTTTTAAACTTATGGATGTTTCTTTGTCAAACACCAATTGTTCATTAGGAGCTAAAAATGCTTCAACGTAATTTTGATCATTAATAGAATGACCTACCTTAACTTTACCATTCACAAGGGTTGTAACCATATTTATATCTTCTGAATAGGCAGAAACATTAAATTCAGTTCCTAAAACTTCAATATTTTGGTTATTAGATTCAACAATAAAAGGTTTGTTCTTATCGTGAGCAACATCAAAATAGGCTTCCCCTTTTAACGAAACTTTTCTCTGATTTTCTGAAAAAGGCACAGTATACACAAGTTCTGAGTCAGAATTTAACCACACCTTAGTCCCGTCTGGTAAAACCAACTGGTACTCTCCTCCCCTAGGTGTTGTTAATCGATTAACAACAGGTTCAACTGTTTTCTTCTCCTCCGATTGGCTGTATTGCAATACCCCTTTATTGTTTGCTATTGACATGCTCCCTTCTTCAATAACATTTACCACAGCCTTCTCTAAATCAACTTCTACACCACTACCCAATGTTAACTGAGCATTCGGTTTCCCAGATGGTATATTAGATTCTGCTATCGTATGATATTGGGTTAGGCTATTAAATGATTGATAGGTATAATTAACTGCAAATCCTATGATGAAAATTGCAGCGATGGCAGAAATCGTTTTTACAACTTTCATCTTAATAACTTTACCTCTATTACCAGATGCTTTCATGTTTTTAACAAAATGACCCCATTCTTTAGAAGTGCTAATCGCAGCTTGCTTTCTATTCCAATCATCAAAATTCTTGAAATCTAAAATATCCTGTACAATTTTTTCATTGTCAGAATCTTCATTAAACTTTTCAAGCATTGCTTCTTGCTCATCATTTAATGAGTTTAACATTTTACCTGCAAGCAACTTAGAGAGCTCTATTTTTTTATTGATTTCTTTCATTATATTTTAAGTTATAATTCTTTCTTAATATACATAACTTAACAAAAAATTAACGTCTTATTTATATTATGACGCTATAAACATGAAAGAGGGTGACAATAAAATAAAAAATATTAAAAAAAGTGAATAAAACTGGTAAGTAGAATTGTAATGTATTGTTCTCCTAGTTTTTCTCGTAAAACTTTATAAGCTCTTTTTTTTACGGTTTTAACTGTATTTATAGAAACACCTAACTCTTCCGCAATATCTACATTACGGTATCCTTTAAGAGTTAAATCTACAACTTCTGAAGCTTGTGGTGATAAATCTTGAATAGCATTCCTCAATAATTGATAGGTTTCTTCTCTTAATACTTCATTAAAAAACACTTGTTCTTCAACTAGAATTAAATCATCGATAGATGTTTTTGTGATTTTTTTTTCTTTACGAATTAAGCTAATACATGCATTTTTTACTAAAACATACAAATAGGCTCGCAATGCATTTGAATCTTCAAAGTCTTGATTGTCCTTTTGCCAAAGTTTAACAAATGCTTCTTGGGCGATATCTTTTCCTTTATTTTCATCTTGAAGAACACGACTTGCCAATGAGCTCATAGCAGGGAATAGACTTTCAAATAAATTTCTGAATGTCTTACTATTATACGTAACTATTTCTCCAGATATCTTCATAACTAGTTGTTAATACTAGGTTAGTACCTTTAACGATGCATTAAGTAAATTACCTATAAAATTCACTTAATAGAGTAGTGCACAATAATACAAAATATGAATATATAATATCCTTTTATTAGAACAAAATTATATTAATGACATTTTACAACGCTAATCAACATGTTAAAAGACACAAAACCAGATACATACATCGTAACTAAAATAAAAACACCAAACACATAAAAAACAACTTGAGAGTCTTTATTACTAGATTAAAAATTTCTATTTGATCTAAAAAAACAAAAGGACTAAACTACTCTAATGAAAATAATGTTAACTGTAGTGTGTTTATTCCATAATAATCTCTAAAGAATCTCTTATCCTTAT
>Ga0105356_10003769_pt1 | contig 14802 bp, 10 predicted proteins | sample GOMGulsemesocosm_3_FD_83502 | JGI IMG/M metagenome (GOLD analysis project Ga0105356, IMG submission 83502) | Methane-oxidizing microbial communities from mesocosms in the Gulf of Mexico - GOM9D Gulf of Mexico | ecosystem: Environmental > Aquatic > Marine > Cold seeps | place: Gulf of Mexico...
CACTCGAAAGGGACAATTAACCGGTCCGCAATTTGTTAAGTAGTTTGCATCCATAAACAGATCACGCAACTTCTTAAGCAGAGACCTTGTGCCGGCTTCATCTAATATTGAAGCCAAAACGTGACTGGATAACACCGCGCAGTTAATGATGGGCGGGTACTAACCCGCTTCTAAACACAACCATTTCACTCAGTTATTTCATGCTCGATGCGCTTCTAATGGCAGTTATTTGTATAGGGTCGCCTGCTAATCCCGTTCACTCATACCGATGATTACGAGTGAGAATTTTGATCAATAGAAAAGAAACTGACCGCTTTTTGTAGATGTTCAGACTGAGATTGCAGCTGTTCTGCTGTTGCGGCAAGCTCCTCTGCCCCTGCTGCATTTTGCTGCGTTACTTTGTCAAGCTGCTGCATCGCGAGAGTTATCTGGCCAGCCCCAGTAAGCTGCTCTTCTGAGGAGGCACTGATTTCCTGAACTAGAGTCGCTGTTTGAGTAATGTCAGGTACCATTTGTTCGAGTAATATCCCGGCATTCTCAGCGACTTTGACACTCTCACCCGTCAGCGTGCTGATCTCCGATGCCGCGAATTGACTGCGCTCCGCAAGCTTTCTTACTTCTGCTGCTACCACAGCGAATCCCTTGCCGTGCTCTCCTGCTCTAGCCGCTTCAATGGCAGCATTGAGTGCGAGCATGTTAGTTTGATAGGATATGTCTTCGATGATTGTGATTTTTTCGGCAATTTGAGTCATCGCTAATACTGTGTCAGCAACGGCTTTGCCGCCTTTCACCGCTGATTCGGACGATTTGTACGCCATCTTGTCGGTGGCCTGCGCGTTGCTACTATTTTGATTAATAGAGGCCTCCATTTCCTCTATCGATGCAGCCGTTTGTTCAACGCTAGCCGCTTGCATGTTAGTAGCAGAGCTCAGCGACATAGATGTATCGCGAATTTGAGTCGATCCAGAGGCAATACTCTCGGAATTGTTTTGGATCTCTGTGGTTACGTCAATAAGAATTCGATGCATGTTGTCCAAACTACGCTCTAAATTGTCGACTTCGTCTCGTGCTTTCGTATCATCGTCAGACTGAGAGATCAGATTACCGGCCGCTAGCTGTTCCGCTTTGCGCATGGTGTTTTTTAGACGTGTGCTAATCGAACTTGAATACCATAAGGACAGACCAAGAATTAGCAGTACACCTGCCAGCCCAATTGAGATGGTCTTGCGCAACTGCTTTTGAATGGGGCCCATCACTTGAGTTTCCGACTCTCTAACGATAATCAGCCAGCTACCCGTTTTGACCATACGTTTGGAAAAGTAAAAGGTTCCATTGTCGACAGGATCATGATCCAGCTCTATAGTGTTTTGATCACGTTGTTCATAAAACCGTTTGAACAGCTCAGCGTATTGGGTATCTGCAATAGCTTTTGTCTTGAGCTCTTCACTATTCGTTGTCGCCGAGATGAAGTTTCCGCCACGGCTGATCAAAAATATATCGCGATTAGTTTCTTCCTTGATACTGTTAAGCAGCGAGTCGATATCACTCAAAGCCCTGTCCACACCGGCTATGCCAACAAATTTCCTATCAATAATAATGGGGTAGGATTGTTCAACAATCATTTGACCTTCGTAGAGGTAAGGCTCAGTAACCAGACCCTGTGCTTTACCACTCTTTTTAAACAGTTTTCTTTGGCCCTCATAATAAAGACCCGTGTCCATATCTATTAAAGGTGAAATAGCCAGAGCGCCTGAGTCGCGAAACCAGTAGGGTATAAAGCGGCCATCTTCATCAGTAATCTTGCCGCTAAATTCTTCACTCGTATATTCGCTGTCTTGCTTGTCAGCATTGGTATCGTAGCCAACATAGGCCCCAGTATATTCAGGGTGTTCGCTTAACACTCTACGCGCAAATTGACTGGACTCGATACGCTTCCCAAACATGGATTCTTCTTGAGCTAGCGCCATCATTTTCGCTGTTCTAATGGCGGTTGAATTTTGCCGTTCAATCTCCAGTGCCACTAATTCTGTAGCTTTTTGGATCGACAGCTCAGCTTGTGACCTGGCTTTGGAAAAGGAATCGATGGCAGTAATTGAAATTACGATCGAAATCGTCAAAATGGTTGGAATGCCCAAGAACAAGAGCATGCGGCCCTTCAGGCTATTGACAAATTTTATTCTATTGGCGTCCATTGTCTGCTCCTAATATTACATTCATCTAGTGGGTGAGAGTAGGCTTGTTGTCGCTTCCTAGAAGATTCAGTGTGGAATAATATCAGCTCCCATCTCCAGCAGTATACGTACTTCCACGTAAATCAATCATGGAAAGGAAATACGCTATCTTTTACTAGTTAAGCTGGCGAGGTTAAGGTCGAACCGCGGTTAGCACATCGCTGCTCACTCACTTATTGGGTTATTTTTTCGACTTGAGCGCGATGGCTATTCTGATACTCGGGTCTTTTATCGGCTGAACAGCAGTTCAGCCTCCAAGATATAGCGGCGGGCGCCTGTATCTAACTATTTCCCTTCATTGCAACTCAGCACTAGAAAAACTTATAACGATTTCCATCTCGATAGAAGGCCGCAGGCTGCAAATCAAGGACAGTATTACGGCTTAATCTCCAATTTCTAGGAAGACTTCGCGTATTTAATGAATGTCAGCTTGAGCATTAATCTAAGGGCATCAATATTACATCAGCATGTCAGTTTGTTCAAATCACCACATGGGTGATAGTTTGCCCGGACCCGCTTTCGAGATTCGTTTAGCATTACAGCGCGACAAAGCATGCTCGTTTTTGTATCCTAACGCTTATTGTACAATAAATTGCAGGCTATGCCACAAATCGAACCCTATACATCACAGCAGAAATCCGTGTTAGTCATGGTGCTGATAAATGCACTCTCAGTCCCCATTATGCTGTCGTCGGTACATGTCGCTTTGCCTGATATTGCTGCAGAGCTCGAGCTTTCAGCGCTTAGTGTAAGTTGGATATCCACGGCCTTTCTAATGGCTAGCGCGATGTTTATTCTCGTCTTCGGGCGACTTGCAGACATGTACGGCCGTAAAAGAATCTTCCTTATAGGCACTGTGTTTGTGGTGTTTGCATCGACTATAGCTGCGCTTGCGACGGGTGCTGTCAGCTTGCTGGGTGCGCGGTTTTTGCAAGGCCTTGGTGCTGCAATGTTATATGCAACGCAAATGGCAATTGTGTCTTCGGTGTTTCCGCTGGCAACCCGTGGGCGGATAATTGGTATGGTGATTGCATTCGTCTATATTGGTTTAGCTAGCGGTCCTCTATTGGGCGGAGTTATCGTCGACCAGTTTGGCTGGAGGATTAATTTTCTTCTGCAAATCCCCCTAGCCGTACTGGTGTTTCTCATCGGGGTCTATAAAGTAGAAGGTGACTGGGCGGCAGATGAAAGAGGTTCATTCGACTTTAGCGGAGCGCTAATTTATTGCCTGGCGATATTGATTGTTTGCATTGGCGTTTCTTTGCTGCCCAGTCCAAGCGGTTATATTTTGATAGCAGCTGGTCTCATTGGTGTCGGGCTTTTCTTCCAGCAGGCAAAATCACGCAAACACCCGCTTATGGACGTGCAGCTCTTCTTCACTAATAGAACCTTCACTTTTTCCTGCCTAGCATCTCTTATTATGTACAGCGCTACTTTTATGAACGTTGTCTTACTGAGCCTATTTCTGCAATACCTCAAAGGCTTATCGCCTACCGCAGCAGGGCTGTTAATGATGGTTCAGCCGCTGACAATGGCCATTTTTTCACCGCTGATGGGTAGGTTATCGGACCATACCGAACCGCGAATTCTTGCATCCGCCGGAATGAGTATTACCGCTGTTGGGCTAGTATTGCTAGCCATGTTGAATAGCGGCTCTGAGACCTCCACTATTGTGATAGCACTGGTGGTCACTGGCCTTGGTTTTAGTCTCTTCTCTTCGCCAAACGTAAACGCCATAATGAGCTCAGTGTCTCCGAAAAATTTGGGCTCAGCTGCCGCCGCGGTCTCAACAACGCGTATACTGGGTCAGTTGTCGAGCATGGTCTTGGTGACTCTGGTGATGGCCCTCAATTTTGGCGGCGGCCAAATCGAACCCGCGAGCTATTCCGAGTTGGAAAACACCATTAGTTTTAGCTTTTACCTAGCGGCGGCTATTTGCTTGCCTGGGCTTTTGCTATCGGCGGTACGCGGAACAATCCACTCGACGGAATAGAGATAGATGACTGAAAAATTGGAACACAGTTACGGTTGCTGGTCTTCGTCTCTGACTGCTCAGAGAGTCAGTCTCGACTTGGGGGAGATAAATTTTTTGCGAGCAGACGCCAGCGGTGTTTGTTTTATCAACTGCGTAGAGGGCGATAAAGACCAACAAGCGCTCTGGCACCTATCCTGCCAAGGGCAAGTGAGTCGACTTACACCACCGAGTTTCAATGTTAGAAGTCGAGTCCATGAGTACGGCGGTGTCCCTTACTGTGTTCATGGCAATACGCTTTGGTTCTGCAACCTCTCCGATCAGGCTATCTATAGTCAAAATCTACCCATTGACAGATCGTCTCAACATGATGCTCTGGCTGCGCCTAAAACACTTACTCCCGTTGCGTCAACGTTAGCAGGCGCGCTTCGATATGCCGATTTCCTGATCGATACAGATTTCAATCGATTGATTTGTGTTCGCGAAGATCATCGCTCGGTAGACCCCAACAACTTCGATGCCAATAGCGTCATCAATAGCTTAGTCTCAATAGACCTAGAAACCGGTGGTGAAGGTGAGATCTTGTACGCCGGTTCCGACTTTGTGTCATCCCCACGGCTATCGCCAGATGGCAAGGTCCTCGTTTGGCAAACATGGTCGCACCCGAATATGCCTTGGGACAATACTGAAATTCGGATCGCCAATTTCGACAACGAAGGAAACTTGATCAATATCAGACAAGTTCAACAACCTGATAATGGCTCGTTGCTTCAGCCATTGTTCGATCAGTGGGGGCAGTTATATTTCGTCGCCGATTGGTCTGACTGGTGGAATTTGTATCGAGTTGGTGCCGAAGCACTAGCGACTACATGCGTAGCAGAAGCCATCTACCCGATGCCGGCAGACTTTGCTCCTGCCCAGTGGCTACTGGGCCATCGTAACTACTTGCCATTGGAGGACGGATCAATATTGGTGAGCTTTACCCAAGATAGTCGATGGCAGCTTGGCTTGTTGCGCTGCTCCTCAGGCGATAGGTGGGAAATGCAGAACCTAGTAGACGGTTGCGGGCAAATAGAGAACATTTGCGCGAGTAATGGCGCGGTATTTTTCTCCGCGGCGACAGCAACGCAGGGCAATGCGATTCACTGTGTGCGCTTAGACAAGGAAGCAAGCTCTGCTAACGTTGCTATCAAGCGGATTTCTTTAGCTGGAGACTCGCCAACAGACACTGCCGAATTCTCTAGCGCTACAAGCATTTGCTTTAAAACGGAAAATGATGAGCTAGCCTATGGGAACTATTATCCGCCGTGCAGTACACAATACACCGGCATAGCCAATTCGCTACCACCGTTAATCGTTTGCGTGCATGGCGGTCCCACCAGTAGCGCCAAGACCTCTTTGAATCTCAAACTACAATACTGGACCAACCGAGGCTTCGCGGTCATCGATGTCAATCATCGTGGCAGTACTGGTTTTGGACGAAAATTTCGTCAGCAGCTGTACCCCAATTGGGGGCTATACGACCTTCAGGATATTGAGTTTGCAGTTCGACATCTTGTCAACGAAGGCTTGGTAGATCCCGAGAAGGTGGTTATACGTGGCGGTAGTGCCGGTGGCTATTCGGTGATGGCCGCCTTAAGTAATAGTGACCTATTTGCAGCGGGTGCCAGCTACTATGGCATCAGTGACCTTGAAGTATTAACACAAGGAACCCATAAGTTCGAGTCTCGTTACCTCGATCAGCTGATTGGCCCCTACCCGGAAGCTAGGGATACCTATATTAGCCGTTCTCCGATTTACAACATCGATAGAATAAATGCCCCACTGTTGCTGCTACAGGGCCTAGAGGACAAAGTAGTGCCCCCGGACCAGGCCGAAGGAATTGCCAATAAACTGAAAAAGAAGGGCGTCGATGTGCGTTATATTGCCTTTGAAGGAGAGGGGCATGGCTTCAGACAGTTGCAAAATCAGGTGTTGGCATTAGAGACCGAGCTTAGCTTCTATCAAGAAACACTAGGGCTAAAAGGCTGATAACATTGCTGCGGATGTTTTTTCTTGGGTATTTATTCCATTATATTCAAAGGCTTAGCTGAATTCATCGACATTTAGCTGTCCGCTGACGGCGCTCTCGGCGGCGGCGCTATCAATTCAACGCAAAAAAGCTGTCGATCTGTTCAAGCAGCGGTAGTACTGGCAAATAATATCTGCTAGTCTCGGTAGCGTTGTAATGAATACAATAATTAACTCATTGAAATGTTAGCTCGGAGATTGACGATATGTGGACTAAACCTTCTTATCAAGATATACGCCTTGGCTTTGAAATTACTATGTATTTCCAAAATCGCTAAAGAAAGAAACGTCTTTAACGTGTAACGCTAAGTGAAATTGGCTTGTATTTAGCTCGCTAGAGCGTCTAGCATCGTTGAGTCATTAGCTGGTTTTCGAAAAAACGCCCGACTTAGTCTGGCGTTTTTTTTGACTTATTTTTATGTCAGCACGAAAGCCGCTGCCATCTACCCATTAAGAAACGGTAATAATCGATGTTTGTTAGAGTTTTAGGATCAGCGGCGGGCGGTGGTTTCCCGCAGTGGAATTGCAATTGTCCCAATTGCAACGGCGTACGCAACAACACCATCAACGCTGTTACCAGAACCCAGTCATCTATAGCGGTTAGTGCCGATGGCGTCGATTGGGTGTTGTTTAACACATCCCCTGACCTACTCGCACAGCTCGCTGCCTTTCCTGCATTGCAGCCAGCTAGAGCGATCCGGGATACGGCGATAAAAGCTATCGTTTACATTGATAGTCAGATCGATCATACCACTGGCTTATTAATGTTACGCGAAGGCTGTCCTCATGAAATCTATTGCACCGATATGGTCTATGAAGACCTAACGACCGGCTTTCCCTTGTTTACCATGTTGAAGCACTGGAATGGTGGAATTAATCGACACCCGATTCCGCTGGACGGCAGCAGCTTCAATATTGCCGGTATTAACGGCTTAAACTTCACTGCCATTCCGGTTACCGGCAAGGCGCCGCCCTATTCACCACATCGAAATGATGCTCATATAGGCGACAACATAGGTATTAAGGTAACAGATGAGAGTAGCGGTAAAAATCTATTCTATTCGCCAGGCCTAGGAGATCTCACCGATCAGACACGCCAGCTTATGAGTGAATCTGATTGCCTGTTAGTCGACGGCACCTTCTGGCAAGAAGATGAGATGCAGGCAGTAGGTGTCGGCGATAAAAGAGCAGAAGACATGGGGCACCTGCCACAATCTGGCGAGAACGGCATGATTAATGTGTTGAAGCCCATGGACAAACCCAGAAAGATTCTAATTCACATAAACAACACCAATCCCATACTTGATGAAGATTCTGAGCAGCGGAAAATTCTGGCCGCTGAAGGCATTGAAGTCTCCTTCGATGGCATGGATATAGAGTTATAAACCACAGATCTATAGATTGCCTAGACAGATTGACTGTAACTGATGAGAAATTTATTTCCTATGAGTGAATTTAACCTTGAGAGTGCGTCATTCAAACTGAACCCTCGATATCAATTTCAATGGGAAGAGGCACAGCAATGTCACGTGTTACTGTATCCCGAGGGTTTAATTAAATTAAGTGCCAGCGCAGCTGAAATTCTACAGCGCTGCCAACAGCCGACCAGCACAGCTATACTTATAGATGAACTTGAAAAAGTATTTGCTGGGGCTGAGGGCTTGGCTGATGATGTCAGAGAGTTTCTAGCAGACGCTCAGCAAAAAGCCTGGGTAGTGGCGGCGAGTGAATAAAATAGTGAACAATACCAATCCCCCTATCCCTATGTGGCTACTGGCAGAGCTCACCTTCGCCTGCCCGGTACAGTGCCCCTATTGCTCTAACCCACTTGAACTTTCAGCATCTCGTAAGAACGAGCTAAGCACCGAGGAATGGATCAGCGTGCTGCGCCAGGCGCGAAAGCTAGGCGCTGTGCAATTGGGTTTTTCCGGCGGAGAGCCGTTGGTGCGAACCGATCTCGAAGAGCTGGTGATCGAAGCGAAGTCGCTGGGTTTCTACATTAACCTGATCACATCCTCAATCGGCTTAACGGCTGAAAAAATAACCAAGTTAAAAAAAGCGGGGCTTGGCCATATACAAATTAGCTTTCAAGGTAGCAACCGCGAATCAAATAAACTATTAGGTGGGACCGACAGCTTCGATCACAAAATAGCGATGACCAAGGAGGTCATTAAACAGGAGCTCGCGCTGGGCCTAAATTTTGTACTGCATCGGCAGAACCTGCATCAAGTAGGAGAATTCTTAATCATGGCTCAATCCCTAGGTGCGGAGTTTGTAGAGTTGGCAAACTGCCAATACTATGGCTGGGGTTTGCACAATAGAGAGCACCTACTGCCCAGCCAAGAACAGTTGATCGAAGCCGAACGGGTCACCAACGAGTTTAGAGAAAAGTATAAGGGGCACATGGATGTGTTTTTTGTCGCACCCGATTACTACGACGATAGGCCGAAAAAATGCAGCAACGGTTGGGGCAGCACCTTCATGACAGTTAATCCTGAAGGCGAAGTATTACCCTGCCAAGCGGCGAAAGTCATTCCCGGCTTGGAATTTCCCAACGTGCGCGATCATTCATTAACACACATCTGGCGCGACTCCGATCTCTTCAACCGCTTTCGTGGCACCGAATGGATGAAAGAACCCTGTAAGAGTTGCCCCGAAAAAGAAATTGACCTGGGCGGCTGTCGCTGTCAGGCGCTTCTGCTGACGGGCGATGCCAGTAATGCCGATCCGGTTTGCAGCCTCTCACCTCATCATGACGAAGTGTTAAGAATCACTGAGAAGGCGCAACGACCTTTTCAGGAAGAAGAGACCCGGCAGCTGCTATTTCGGAACCCCGGAAACGCCAAGAAATTAACACTAGAAAAACCCGAGTTGGCCAATAGAGTCAATCTAGACGATAGCGGCCAACTACAAAATTGAGATCCACATGACTGAAGCTTGGACCAAAGAAGAATTTGAGAAAAAACTCAAGGACAAGGGACGGCTGTACCATATTCACCATCCCTTCCAGCTGAACATGAATGCAGGCAAGAGCAGTAAAGAACAAATCCAGGGCTGGGTGGCAAATCGCTTCTATTATCAAACCACAATTCCCATGAAAGACGCCGCGATCATGGCTAACTGTACCGAGCGTGATGTACGCCGCCTATGGGTGCAAAGAATTTTGGACCACGACGGTGTCGATGGTGAAGACGGAGGCATTGAAGCGTGGCTGCGTTTGGGCGAAGCAGTGGGCATGAGTCGCCAAGAGATTCTCTCCGAGGAACACGTATTGCCGGGCGTTCGATTTGCCTGTGATGCCTATTTAAATTTTGCTCGCAGTGCGAGTTGGCAGGAAGCAGCCTGCTCATCATTGACGGAACTATTTGCGCCGGAAATTCATCAAAAAAGATTGGACACTTGGCCCGATCATTATCCCTGGATTGACATTGAAGGCTATCAATATTTTAGAACGCGCCTTTCGGAAGCCCGGCGCGACGTTCAACATGGGCTGGATATTACCCTAGATCACTTTAAAACTAGGGCGCAGCAGGAACACGCCCTAGTTATTCTTCAATTCAAATTGGACATACTTTGGTCCATGCTTGATGCGATGCAGATTGCCTATGTGTATGCTGAACCTCCATTTCACAGCTGTCCGGATGCTTGACAGATAGGGGCGAATCAAAATAGCGTAGTGTCGGCTGTCGGCTGTCGGCTGTCGGCTGTCGGCTGTCGGTTGTCGGTTGCTGATGCAACACTTTTTCGAATAAACTCACTAGTAATGCCGTTGGACTAGTCCTTGTGAGTAAACGGTATCATATACGTTAATCTAGCGGGTAGTTGGCCATGACTGAAATCAGTTCTAAACTCCTTGGCCCCGTAGCGGGTTGAAAACGCTCGTCCCGCCCCAAATTTGTTGATGTCCATCTTCAAGGAAAACGTGATAGGAATGCAGAAAAACATTTTTTCATGCGGTTGTTACGAAACCATGGTGATGAACCCAGCAATGTAGTGGCCGACACGTTGCGTAGCTACGGAGTTGAACGTCGAGAGCTAGTTCCAGGAACTATTCACAGTACTAAGCAGTACGAAAACAATTGGGCGAAGCGACCACATGAATGGGGAGCGTGGGATGCATCGCCTTACGTCTATTAGGCAGGCGCTGCAATTTCTGGGAGTCTATGCAACTGTCTATAGTCTGTTAAACTTGGGACGGCGTTTATGAATCATCAAATGTAACAAGAAAATTTCTTTGAAGAGTGACGCGTAGGCAGGGTTATAATGCTTGGCAGCGGCTAAGGGATTGCCAGTAGCCTGCTTTCTAGGGTATGTTGAATGTGAGTAAGGCGTTTGGCCGGCTTATACACTACGCAAACCTAAGGTTACATATTGCCCATGAATAGAAAGGTTGTATCTCTTTTTCAGGTATTATTTACGACTTATTTACTCGCAAAGCCACTCCTCGCATCGGCAACCTGGAGTATTATCGCCGTAGATTCAGCGACTCAGGAAGTTGGTATTGCCGGAGCCAGCTGTTACCCAGGGTCGGCAGTGATTGCAGCTATTGTTCCGGGTAAGGGTGTCGTCACCGCACAAGGCCTTACCAGTATAATTGGCCGGGATTACGCAGTTTCGCGACTCCTGCAAGGCGACACGGCAGCGCGTATTATTGAAGCCGTAAGATCAAGCGAGGTAGATGAAGACTGGTTTTTCTATCGCTGGATGCGACAGTACGGTATTGTTTCACTGAATGGCAATAGCTTAGAAACTAGTGTCTATACCGGGGCTTTGACGTTGCCCTATCGCGGCTCCCGGCAAGGTGATAATTTTTCGGCTCAGGGAAATGTTCTCCGTGATGGTGTATTGGACGAAGTCTATGCTGCGTTTACTGCGTCATTTAGGACTGGCAGTTTAGCTAATGCGCTGTTGGTTGCTCTCAAAGCAGGTTCTTCAGCAGGCGGTGACCGTCGTTGTAGCCAGTCGCAGACAGCTCTATCTGCATTTCTGATTGTTGCAAAGCCAGAAGATCAGCCAGCGCAACCTGCAATCCACTTGATTGCACCGGATCAATTGGAGGGAGGTGCAAACCCTGTAGATCTCCTACTAGACCTTTATCAAAAAAGTATCGCGGAAAATGGAAATCGTTAACTGCTTACTCGATGCCCTTGTACGGCGGGATAGCGCGAGTCACCCTCGGAGACCGCCTGCGGTCATTACTGACCCAGGTATAATCCAGAAACTACTAGGGCACATCGAAACGCAACCACCAACGATTAAACCTGCCTAATAAGTGTCAATGCTCATGGACGGAGCCTGCCGTCTAGCGATCGAGTGTGTGCCCAGTAGATTCGCTGGTAGCTTCGCCATTGATTTTTAGATGTGATAAACAGCCAAACACCGGAGTGTTACCGGTGGCAACTATGGGCCTCGAACACCATTTTATTGCCACAGTTGAGATAAACTTAAACTAACCGTCACTGGATTCTGTCGAGCCGGCGGCCTACACTAGCGCAGGTAGTAATACGCTTGCACTAGTACATCGCGCAACAACTTAGCCTAACAATTTAGCTTAACAACAGGGGACAGCCAGCCTTGATTTATCGACATCGCTACTTTTACAACTCACTGAGGGCCATCACCAGCCTAATTACTCTAGTTATCTCTGTTACCGCCAACGCTAATGTTGGATGTGAAAATACGGCAAGCGAACCTGGAACTCAGCATCGGTATAGTGACGCCTGGGGCACCACTTTCAATGGCGAGCGTTATCAATCATCGGCCAACACGACTATCAATGCCGAAAATGCCAGTAACTTGAAATTACAATGGTCCTATGGCTTATCAACACAAGCACCACGTTCCTACCCATTAGTCACTGAAGACACCATATTTATAGGCGACGGTGGTTACGGCTTAGTGGCACTGGACAAAAATACCGGGTGCACGCGGTGGGCAAACACCGACATTAAAGATATAGAATCGGCAGTTGTCGCTGGAGAAATTGATGGCAATACTGTCTTGATCTTCACTGGTAGGCGCTCAGGCGTTTATGCTGTCGACGCTAAAAGCGGCAAGCAAATCTGGTTTAGCGATCCAAAGGTGCATCCGGTACCTTTCTATTCAGGCAGTCCAATGGCGTATAAAGACAAAGTCTATGTGCCGATCTCTTCCTTTGAAATAGCCTTGTCGGCCAACCCTTTTTACGGCTGCTGCACTACAACTGGCGGTATAATGGCATTGGATATAAAAACCGGCGAAAAGCTTTGGTTTACACCAACGGTAGAGAACGCCGGCAGTATTGTTACCGGTAGGCATTTTTTGTTTGTAGAAGAGCGTGGCCCCAGCGGTGCACCCGTGTGGAGTGCGCCTACACTCGATACAAAACGCAATTTGCTCTATTTTGGCAGTGGCGAAAATTACACTAAACCTGCCACGCAAACCAGTGATGCTATCTTCGCAATCGACGCTGAGACCGGCAAGGTCGTATGGGTAAAGCAATATACAGCTGGCGATGCATTTAACATGGCCTGTACCATTAGTGCAGACCACCCGAATTGCCCCACCGACTCGGGCCCCGACTTAGATTTTGGTGCTCCTCCAGTCTTAACTACATTAAAAAACGGCATGGATATAATCGTTGCCGGACAAAAGTCTGGCGCAGTGTTTGGCATAAACCCAGCAACGGGTGACACTATTTGGTCCACACTTTTTGGTCGCGGCGGTATGTTAGGTGGCGTTCACTGGGGTATTGCGGTAGACCCAGAGCTAGAGCAGGCCTACATACCGATTAGCGACCTACCTACCGGAGAGAGTGATATCGCACCCGGCCATGGATTGTACGCTATTAGCTCTGCTGACGGCTCGACCCAATGGTCGGCTACCTTACAAGAAAACTGCAAAGAACGTAGCTGCTGGCCGGGTTTTTCGGCAGCAATTACGTCGGGGCCAAACATCGTAGTGGCCGGCACCATCGATGGCCACCTTAAAATTTACCGAGGAACCGATGGCGAGTTATTGTGGTCCCACAACACCGTAGTCGATGTCGAATCCGTCAATCAAATTCCTGCCAAGGGCGGCACACTCGACGCACACGGTCCGATGTTAGCGGGTAATCAGCTCATTGTTTCATCGGGCTACGACTCATTCGGGCAATGGGGCGGCAACGCGCTTTTGGTGTTTAGTGTTGAAGAGGAGCAGGAGCAATGATTCATTCAATGGTCCTTGCCAGCCGTTTTAAGCGCTTTGTCGCCACTATTATCGACTTAATTCTCACCCCTCTGGTCGGCGTCATAGTCATGCTGGTAACAGGGCTGCTCGAGTCCGCCGAGGCATACACAACAATGACGACCATTGCGGTTCGCGCTTTAAGTATTGCTGTGATTGCCTACATCGTTTTACACGGATGGCTACTGCACACACGTGGACAGACTGTCGGTAAAGCGATTATGAAGATAGCCATTGTCGATAATATCACCGGTGAAAAAGCGCCGCTGTGGAAATTATTGTTGATTCGGATGTGGTTTTTACCACTGATATTTTTGGTTGCCCTAATACCCTGGTCAATAATACCCATTATTGACCAGGCGATGATTTTCACTGCATCGCGTCGCAGTCTGCACGATTGGCTGTGTGGCACCTCAGTGATCAATCAAGTTAGATGAACGTATAGGTCCCATAAATCAGGTTGCTCTTTGCCAAAAAGGGTTTGACGACGTACAGGATGAGTATCAATACCATGATGAAAACACAGCGCAGAACGGTTCTAAAATGGCTGGCGGCGTCTGTTCCGCTTTCCTTGCTACCAAAGGCTATGGGCGCTAGTGCTGATGACATTCGTCATATCTTACCCACCGTCACTGATACTGTTTTTTCTATCTGCGTATCGGTGGCTGAACCTCGAGCTAAGCTTCAATTGTCTATTGATGGCGCCGTGGTTGCGGGGCAACAAAAAGATAGCAAGGGGCGATTTTGGTCTTTTTATGCTGAGGGTCTGACTCCTTCAAAGACATATGATTTGCAATTAGCTGATGCCGAAGGAAACATTGGGCAGTCGTGGCCGCTGCGGACTTTCCCCGATCGGGATTCTGAACCCGAAACATTAAAGTTGCTGGCCTATACCTGTGCCGGGGGCGGCGATGGCGTTGGAATTCCTGCAATGCAGTTTTTCAAACCTCACACTTTTAGACAGAATCTGTTTCGGGCGGGCTTAGATGAGAAGCCAGATGCGGTCATTGCCATAGGCGACCATATATACTGGGATCTAGGTGGCAAAGAGCAGCCCTCCGCATTTAGGCGGCCCAAATGGATGAAGTATCTGTCTCGCTGGAATAGCTACGGCACATTCGACAGAACTAAGCCGACTATTGGCACCAGCAACGAGGATTTATTGGTTCGCATCGGTGATGAGCAGATCGCAAAACTATATGGGACCCGCTTTAAGTCGACGCCTATCTACTTTGTCTCAGATGATCACGACTACTTCGAGAATGACGATGCTACGTCTGACATTGTGACTTTTCCTCCCGATAAATTCAGTCGGGCGGCCCA
>Ga0105356_10003770_pt1 | contig 14800 bp, 20 predicted proteins | sample GOMGulsemesocosm_3_FD_83502 | JGI IMG/M metagenome (GOLD analysis project Ga0105356, IMG submission 83502) | Methane-oxidizing microbial communities from mesocosms in the Gulf of Mexico - GOM9D Gulf of Mexico | ecosystem: Environmental > Aquatic > Marine > Cold seeps | place: Gulf of Mexico...
CGACCGATTTCATAGCCTTTGCAATTGCTACAAAAAAAGAAATGACTAGAGCTAGCCCAAAGAATGGAAGTACGCTAGGTAAATCCCCAAAATTAGAAGCTAAAACAATTGAAGAGAAAAGTAAGCTAAATAGTCCAATGAGAAATTTCATCTAAAATCCTTTGTGACACATACCCCCATTAAGAGGCTGATTATTGCTTTCTAAAATTTGTGTAGCGCAGCAAAAACTAACAAACTTTTTGCTGTCCTACTTTAACTTCTTGTATGGTTTTAATTGCGCTTTCTTTGTTTACTTAGATAGAAAAATGGAACTAACCAAACAGCTATAAGTATAAATATAACTTCCTTAGAGAGAGCTGCATCTGAGATAAAGTATGAAGAAATAAGCATTACTAAAGCAAAAATTACAGAAATTAGTATATTTGCCAACCAAGCTTTTTTATTGTCCATATAATGTATCCTTAGATGAATTTGATTGAAAACATAACGCCTTACCGAATGCTCGAAATTGTTAGCTAAAATAAGCTACACAGGAAAAAACAGCGGCGATTTGTCCTAGTTAAGCAACTTATTAGCCGTTTTAGAATACCATAGCATGATCTACTAAAAACCTACCACCTTGGTGAGTTAAGACTATTTCAGCTACATACTCACCCTCTACTTTAGAGCAGAGTTGTTTCCAAATTATAGCTGCCGAGTCTGGGCGTTTGAGTACTGCAATAAGCTCCCTTTTCCCCCAAGTACCTTTTTCGGATTGGTATTTTTTACATACCCACTCTAAATGTTCTTTAGTGACAATTGCTTTAGCTCTTTCAGTAAAATCTTGAACATGCTTTTTGTGATCAATGTCTGTCGATGCTTGCATCAAGTTATCCATTATAGGAGTAGCGACAGCCAATATTTCTTGTTCCGACATTTCCAGAAAATTCATCCAAACTCCTTGATACTGCTAACGCCGCATTAAGCGAAGTAGAGCCTAAGCAACTGTTTATTATGTTTCGTTTAAAGTTATTGTTAGGTGGTTTTACTTAGGGGCTAATCCCATATCATCTAATCTAAATATTATTTCTTCTTTTCGAGTATTAGCAACTTCTTGCCAGTGTATTCCTTCCCTAGCTCCGATAATTGCATAAATAGAGTTTAAGCCTGTTCCTTTAACTTCTTGCTTAAGTTGTTTGTATAACTCAAAAGGATCAACTTCCATAAACTCTTCTACAGAATTTACGTTTACTTTTGCTAGGATTTCTTCACTCTTTGGACCAAACCCTTTTAAATCTCTTAATCGCATTATTAATTAAAACCTCGAATATACTAAATCACCAACAGCCATTTAAGGGGCTAATTTCGTCTTTTTATTTATCTCAGGGTAACCAATACAGAAAAGTGAGCCTATTAATAAAACACTATACTCAATTCCATTAGAGCCAGAGCCGACAACAAACCATCCATGTGGTAAGTGCACCATAATTAAGCCAGTAAAATAAATAAGAATATAGGTTGCACAAATATATGGTAATTTTTTACCTGCCAACAAAAATAGTGAACCTATAATTTCAAAGAGAGTAACCCCCAAAGCTATGGCGAGACCAAAAGGAAAACCTTCACCTGTTAACCAACCACCGAAAGGTTCATAACCTCCAGTTAAAAGGCGATGCCAGCCATGACTCGCTATGATGATCCCAATAATACTTCTTAAAAAAAGGAATGATAACTCCTCTCTAGATTTAACTGTACTCATAACTTAATACCTAATACCTAATACCTAATACCTAATACCTAATATTCATATGATACTTAGTTGATTATAACAAATCCCAAAGGGAACTCGATATATAACCCACTGGTTTAGTTCAATTTAAATGCCCTACCAGAAACGTTTGATGACGCTAAATATAAGTGCCACACCATCTAACAGGTCCTCCTTTATCTTTTTTAAAGATAGATTACATGATCCCTCTAACTAATCCCCCCAGGGATTAAAATTACATGATGGTGTTGCATATTGAACCGTAACACCCATTTAAAGGAAAATAAATTGTTGATTGAAATAAGAAACTAAGGTGCAAAAACCTACTCTTACTTGTCGCTTAGAATGCATTTTTATGCCTTTTTCTGCAACTCAATGTTTGTAATTTCATTTATATCAGGCTCTTCAAAATACTTGCTAACATGATAAAACATTTCTTCTGTATCGAATGCTGCTCTTGATGGTTGTTCAATGCTTCTTTGGGCTATTTGTTTTAGGCACAATGCATCGCTTACTTTTAAGTAAATAAGCTCCGATTTTGATTTTGCTTCTATAGATAAATTATTAAACCATTCCCGCTGCTTTTTTGTATTGGCGGGGAAATCCATAACCACACTTGAGCCAGCTCTTAATATATTTTGAACATGACTCTTTATCAAAGGTCTTAGCTGACCAGAAAATTTAATATAATCATCAAAAGATGTAATTTGATTCGGATAAAGCTTAGATAGCCATTCATCCTCAGAAATAAGTACCGCATTACGCTCAAGCGCAATTTTTTTAGATTCAGTGGATTTTCCTGCGCCCATTTTTCCGCAAAAATATATCAACGTTCCTCGATGAGACATGAATCCTCCTTGACGTATAACGCCGCATTAAGCGGGCTAAAATTGTGGGTTATAATGTGCAGAAAATTGTTTTTAGGCAGCTTATATTGGCTTGTTAGTTGCTGCGATAAAAGCACCTTGAGCTGTCTATATTTTTTTACCTGACAATTTTTCACCATTAAGGCTAAGTAACAAACCAGTTACGGCACCTGTCTTATCCTTGATAAATGAGATAGTTGCATCTACAGACGATAAAAAAAACTCTGTTTTTGTCTTTGAGAAAATAGGTAGCCTTACATCACCCGTTGCAGTTATAAATAGTGCTTTAGATTCATGAGTAACGTCTATTGAAAAATTTACTAGTTCATATGTACCTATATAATTATCTAACTCATGTTTTTCCAAAATCACACTAGAATGAAGCCGATTATTAAGACTAAAAACTTGATTAGCTTTTTTATAGTTCGAATGCTTCACAAGTAAATTTCCAAAGTGATTCAAGTCATTAGCACCAAACTTAAATTTCTGCTCTTGCTGCATTTTTTTGACAATGGAAAAACCGTTGCTATAACCTTGTTGATCCAATTCTCGCTTTAATAATTTAACATCATCAGACAAGCCAAAATTTTCAATATAAAATTCTGCAACTTCATCCATAAAATTTTCTGGTTTTGCTCCAGCTAGGTTGCTTAAAATGACTATTGAAATATTAAGTTCAGGATAAACGGCTACAGCAGATTGACCGCCTCCAGCAGTCACTATTTTTGAACCGCTCGGAGACTCCACTACATACCACCCCAATGCATAAGGATGCATTGATGGATTTTCCTTAGCCCAATTATCGCTACTTAGCGTTGCCTTCTTCCACAAAACATCAAGAGATGAATCGTTTTTAAAAAACACGCCATTTTGCAATTGCTGTGTCCAATGTGCTAGTTCAGTCGCATTTGAGCTCATACCAGCCCCCGCACGAATTATGGATGGAAAATACGTTAATACATTTGTAAGTTCTTTTTGTTGATTAAGTCTATAATCTCTCGCTTGATGTGAATTAACCCCTTGAAAATGAGCGAAGCCTGCACTGTTTGTTAATGATAACTTTTTAGATGTAAGTTGATATTCCCTAATCAATTCAGCATAACTCTTGCCACTAATTTGTTTTATAATCTTACCAACAATTAAATAATTAGTTTGGTTGTAATGAAAAGCAGCTCCAGGCTCAAAATATAAAGCTCTTTTTTTCACTTCTAACCATGACTTTTCTTCACCTTCACTATCAATTAACTGAAAATGTTTGTTCATAATATCTGGTAAGCCAGATGTATGTGACAGTACTTGTTTCAAAGTCACTTTTTGCCAAGTTTCAGGTAGATCTGAAATGTAAGCTGAGATAGGTGCGGATAGATTTAAATCGCCTTGTTCAACAAGCTGCATAACAGCAACAGATGTAAAAGCTTTGGTTATAGACGCAAGGTTGAACACCGTTTTCTCGTCTACCTTCACGTCATCTTGAACATTGGCTAAGCCATAGCTTGCAACTTTAAGCATTCTATCATTCTTGACAATCGCAACCTGTAGCCCCGGTATATGATTTTCTTTCATTTTAATACGAAAATAATCATCAAGAGAATCTGCCAATACATTATTATTGAATAGCGAAAAAATTATAAAAAAGTGTAATGAATGTGAAAATAACTTTGATTCTCTATATACAGATTGGAGCAACTTATTTTACCTTTTTAACTAATTGACAGCTTCCAAGACTTGAAAAGTCGGAGAAGCAACTAACGCTTGTATTAAGCGGCTAAGCACATTTTGCTGTACTGCGAAGAGCGCGAGCAAACTGTGCGCCCTTTTGAGTGAATTGTTATAAACCTGTACACATTACTAAAAGCAGCCTTCAACTAAGATCAATTTACTCTCAGTTGTATTATGCCTAATAGAGAATAATGGTTGTGCATCGGGATCGGCTAAAAAACCTTTTGCAATATCTTTAGTTGGGAACTCTAATACTACAACTCTTTCAGGATGCCAATCACCTTCCATAACTTCAGGTTCCACACCTTGAACAATGTATCGGCCGCCATGTTTTTCGATAAACGTAGGGATTTTATCGATGTACTCTTTAAAAAGACTAAAGTCCTTTATAGAGAAATCTAAGATTAAATATCCTTTCAACTCTCATACTCCATTAGTTAAATTGACTCATATTCGCCGAGGTCTATTATGCCCTGTTAATGGACAAAATATTGTTGGCTAAAATGTTGAGGAACGAAACAGAGCAAACTGTTTTTAGTCCCGCTTACTTAAACGCATTTATAGAGTTTAATTACTGAGCGTCATAATTCGATAATCCGAATGTTTGAAGCTCGATTTTTCATAGGCTCGTACTGCAGCACCATTATCTTTATGGACATACAAGCGGAGCTCCAGCCCTTTTTGAGATTTCATTTCACTTTTAACAGCTTCAAGCAATAATGCCATTCGACCTTTTCCTCTCTGACTAGGGGCCAAATACATACTTTGTATCCACCAATAATACCCCGCATTCCAATCACTCCATTCTTTCAGTGCTGACACACTTCCTACAGGAGTGTCTTTTTCATCAACTAAAACCCAATAAGTAGCAATACTGTTATCCTCTAAAGCAGCGCTAATCCCCTTTTCTAATGTATCAGGTATTTTTATACTACCTTCGGCTTCTATGGCTTCTTCAGCAGTAAACTTAACTAAATATGATAGATCTTCTCTTCTGGCTTTTCTTACACTCAATGTTGAATCCTCTTGAACACTAATGAATGATATGGAATTTCCACTCGGCGTTTAAACTCTTTGTAACATAACCGCAATCAATGGCAATTTACAGTTGGTTAAAATCAGCAACGCACGAGAATGAAAAACAATGTTTTTACTTTTTATCAATGACTTATAAAAAAATCAATCGTAATTTTTATTTATAAAGCCAAATACTTTTTTATTTACCTTGCTTGGAAATACTACTTGTGGGTTTACTTGTTTAATGGCTTTAAACATATCACTTAAACTATTCCCATAATTCATACTTACATAATGAAATTGACCATCTTTCAACAGTACTCCACGTTGCACGCTACCACTTCCTGCATGACCGAGTGTTTGACGATATTCAAATCGATTAATATCTGAAATTTTAATATCGAAGCTCCATTTAGGAGAAAATGGATAATCAACTATAAAGCGTTCCGTGGTGATCGTTGCTTCATATGTAGCTGGGTTTTTTCGGTGCCACCAAGCAACATAAAATAGAACAAAGCTTATTAATCCAAACCCTAGAGTCCAATAGGTTTTTAAATCAGATGAAATTGGATTTTTGGAAAAGTACTCAAAAGCGAATAAACCGGCAATGTAGAACCAACAAGCAATTCCCATGCGAATAAATAACAAAGATTGTTGTTTTCTATTTTTCTTATAATGATAAATAGTATTATCTTGCATAAACAATCCTGATTTCCTATCGCCCTATTAAAAGGCAAAATTCAGTTGGTTAAAATAAGCGATATTGAAGCAAAAAATAGCGATTGGCTATAATCGTGAAGTTATGGGCAACTGTTATTTTTTGCTTAATCAATTTGTTAGATGATTATTTTCCCTCATATATTTAAGGAACAGCAAGAACAGCACAATTACAAAGATCACCACTCTCAAAAGAGGTCAATTCGCCCGCATTAAGTCCTGGAACAGGAAATAGGCGAACTGTTAGCGGTTTATTTAAACGAAATGCCATTGTTCCTGTATCTCTCATTAACGCCGAGATTTTCTCTGACGGTGTATCACCCGGTATTGGCACCGTATCTAAACCTATGCCACATACTGAGCTGTAAGTTAATAATGAACGTATATCAAAATGTGAATTGATACTGCCTTTGGCAAGCCCGGTATCTTCGGTTAACGCAAGCATTAACCCAGAAAAACCGACAAGTTCAACATCTTTAACCGATTTAAAAACCTTAGTCAGTAATGATGAAGCTTCAACAGTACCCGATGCGCCAAAATATTCAACCCCCATTAGCTCATAAACGTCTACCATGCTCGCACAATCCTTAGAAGGAGCAGCAGAGCTATCAAAACCAGAGAAAACATACGATTTATCACAGCTTGAGTTTTGAATTATATTATTAATATTGGTTATGTGGTGCTGTAAAGCACTATTCATCACTTTGTAATAACCTTTGAATTGCTCATTATGGTTTTGTTTTTCAATAGATTGATTGTATTCGTTGAGTACATTAACCAATAAATCAGGCGTTTCTAAACCAATAACAAATCTATTGCCTAATTCTTTACGATGGTAACTTGCGGGAAAATACGGAATGAGCGGTTCACAATTAAAATTAACAGTAAAATTGAAATTACCTTCACCTCTAGGTGTTATCGAGCTAATACGTTGAACTGCCTTTACAGAATGTTGAATTAATTGGTTATCTAAAACGCCAAACTCATCCAGACCCACATTGACACATACATTGCATAAATCGCCAAATTCTTTGATCAGCTCAGGCAAGAGTTCTATCTCTTCACGTGTTTTTGCCTCACCAATAGCAAATCTAATTCTCATTCCAGAGTTATTAGACGCAGTTAACAACGTATTTAAATAACTTAGGTCAGCTCTGGCATTATCTAAGTTATCAGTATTTAAATACTCACCAAAGGGGTTGGTAACAACTCTAATTGATTGAACAGTATAATCTTTAGTCTTAAATTCCTCAGCCAAATTCAAACAGAAAGCAGAGGCTTTTTTTATTTTATCATCCCAACTTTCTTTATTGCTATCCAAAGATATAAAGGTTGTTATTGTTCTTATCTTACAAAGCTCTTTATTTTTATATGTCAATTTATTCCCCTTCGGAATTGATTGTCAAATCACCTAACGCTTCGCTAAGTGATGAAAAACAGTTGGCTACAATTTGTGCGGCACAAACTAAAGCCAACTGTTTTTTGTCCGTTTAAACGACTTATTGTATGCCTTTGGTTGATCCCGGCCATTAAAATAACGAAAGACACCCCTGCGATTAATACTAACTTTAATTTGTGCACAAAACGTCCTTGTAAAACTAACGCCACAATTAGCGGTTATGTAATAGTTTGCTAAAATGTGTAGGAACCTGACCAACTGTTTTGGTTCCGTTTGATGTGCTTGTTTACCGACATATAGCGGTAGATATTTAATTATTATCTCAGATGTTTATCGAAGAATTCCTTTACAGCAACTTTCGTTCGATTGTGAGATTCAATATTTCCTTGAACAGTTCCACCATTTGCAAAAGTATCATCAGGCTTAGATAAACGTCCCGGACGATGGCCAGCATTGTCGAATGCAATATGACTATAGCTAAACTCAAAATTTGAATCATCTAAAATTGAAACTAACGTATCTGCCATGGTTGTACTTGGCCATTGTTGATCATCTTTTCCTGAAAGTAACAATAAATTAGCTTTAATATGCTCTATAGGCAGCAAAGCTGAGTTAACTGAATTTTTATCGTCCAACGCATTTTCGAACATCTGACGGGTTTTGATAAGCTTTTTATCACGTAGAATACGTGATAACCAAACGGCTCCATCAATTAATCCGACACTATGGTAATTCAATGGTTCGCCATCCCATGACCATGATGATTCATTAAAGCCAGCCCAACCAGGACCTGCCCAAACAACAGAGCTTGGTGATCTTACGACGACAGCTTTTACTAATGGATTATAATAGGACGTTAAAATAGCGGCTTCGGTTCCTTTAGAGTGACCAAATATTCCGATAGCGCCTTTCTTTACTAATTTATGATTGTCCAACCAACTTACTGCTGTATTAAAATATTCAATTGGTATATTCACTAAATTTTTTGGTAACTCTTTAGCGCCGAAATAGCGAATATTAAGAACAACAAAACCTGATGATGACAGCCACTCCGCATCTTGGTTTTCGTATCCTCCACCTGAGCCACCGAGAAGTAAAACAGCTGGGCTTTGGTTGTCAGTATCGGGTAACCATAATCGGCCAACAAGTTGATTATTTTCAATTGTTTTGTATCGAACATCTGCCCCTTCAGCAGCATACGCTTGGGTAATTAGTAATATAAAACAGACTGAATATTTCCAAACAGTTTTTAAACTCAGATAATTCCCAATCACCTTATTAAGTACTCCATACATGGACAGTCGATATAACACCCTAATAATGGGCAAATTGCAGTTGGTAAAATTGTTGAAGAACGAAATACAGCCAACTATGTTTTGTCCGACTTGAAATCCCTTGTTATGTGCTAAACCTACTTAAAGGTTTAAAGAGAAATATTTTGCCTCGTAATTCATACCTTTAGCAAGGTAAAAATTATGTGCTCTTTCTCGCGTTACACCTGAAACCAATCTTATTTGATTGCATGATTTTTCTTTAGCGTAATCAGAAAGCCAATCGAAAATTTTACTACCATAACCTTTTGATCTGCTGTCTAAACAGGTAACTAAATCATCAATCTCCAGGTATTTACCTGTATGTAACCAATTAGAAATTCTCATTCCAGCAACAGATTTAACTTGTTTATCTTTTAAATAAACTAATTGATAACCATTTTGCCTATGTAAATCTTTAACTTTGGATACAAACTCATCATGTTCATATTGAGGTCGAAGTTGTGAGAATAATATATAACATTCGCTAATCTCTAAATCTGAACTAGCTATTTTGATCTCCATACACGAATCCTTGACTGACAACTAACGCCAAGCTAAGCGGAAATGACAGTTAGGCTTAACTGCGCTAAGCACAAGCCAACTGTAATTTTTCCGTTTAAGCGCCTTGTTAGTTTGTTGTTATATTCCAAGCTGTTCAACACAAGTTTGAAAACTTACTACAGCACTTATTGTTTTTACAAATGAATTTTTTTAACCTGATAATTGCAGCAACACCGCTGGTAACTACTATAAACTGACCAAGCAATAGCATGAACAACTTTGGCCAGAAATTAACTTCCTCTGTGAATATTGGGTGCCAGAAGTAAGTAAGGGTTAAGTTTCCAGGAAAAAGTAATATACGGTACCCTGGTAGTGGCCCATTAAAAAACGCCCAAAAATTCCAGCTTATAGAAAATGCAATTAACCCTATGATCATGGAAATAAGACCAGCGTATATAGCAACTTTAGATAGATTCATATAGCTTCATCCCCCCCAATTAACGGGCAATAAAATAGGTGGTGAAATTGTTGAAGAACGAAACACAGCCAACTATGTGTTTTCCTTATTAATTAACTTATACGCAAATCACTCACGATTTAACGTAAGGATATTTACACCATTATCAGTTACTTTTAACTGTTCACAACCATTAAAAGCTAGCTTAACAGAAACATAACCGCCTGTACTTCCATTATACATTTCACCGGACCACTTAGGTTTCAAGTTTTTTATCACAGTAAGTCCGTTAGCTTTAGGGTTATCCAAGTGTGATTTAACATTAACAGTTTTAGTTATTAAATCGACTTCAAGCCACGCATTTTTATCTGCATGTTTCCAAGTGCCAGATATTTCACAATGTATATCTTGAGCAAAACAGCTAGAAGATGAAATGACAAGCACTGTGATTAGATGTTTGATTGACTGCATAATTTCCTTTGCATTGGTGTTAGCCATAAAAAGTAGACACCGGTTATGCGCCAATGCGCTCAAATTCAGCAGGACTGACATAGTCCAATGCTGAGTGCCTACGTAATCGGTTATAAAAAACCTCAATGTCTTCAAATATACCCGATCTAGCTTCATCTATCGAGCAGTATTGCCCTGCGTAAATTAGCCCTACTTTCAAGCGACTATAGCAAGATTCCATCACAGCAAGCTGCCTTGAGATACTAGGTGCACCATAACGCGCTTTAAACGTGGAATTCATACCAGCACCACTTTTAAGAAATTCACCATAGTCACCTAACAATTTAATAGCAGGAAATACATCGCCTGTATAAATAAACAGCCATTATTTAAAGGAACGTAAAATGAGAAAATATAACAAAAAGGCTTACAGTTTTAACTTCCTAATTGAATAGACATGGCTACTTTTTCAATACCATGTGAGGGAATCCACTTTTTAACCCCTACAAACCCATGTTTTTTATATAGGATAATTGCGGGTTCATTTACTGCCGCCGTTTCTACAGTTATCTTCGCTGCATCAAATCCATCAAGAATAAAGCTCATTAATTTACTTGCGATACCTTTTCTAAAGTACTTTGGATCAACTGTTAAACTATTAATTTCTAAATGCTTACCTTCAACTGCAATTTCAATAACGCCAGCAAGACAGTTATTATCAATAAAGCCATAGAAGCCTGTTATTGAATTAACTATATCTTTAACACCCCGTGATAATGGTGGAAAATCAAGAGTACCAATAAGCTGTGCCTCTACTTGATAAGAGTTTTGAAATACAGTGTAAATTTGATTTGCGACATCTTCATTCGAATTTTCTAACTTTGTGATCATAGTTCGCCTGCCTTTTTGTTTTATAACGCTTCACCTTCAAGGCTTTATTTAACATTTGTAGTGGTACAGCTTTTCTTAATAGAGAGTGTTATAACTTAAGTGCAAAAGCTATGCTTTCATCATCATAACCGGGAATAACAAATACCCCTTCAGCTTCAAAACCTAACTTCTCTAATACCCCAATTGAAACTTTGTTCATTGGCGCGGTATATCCAAGAACCCTCTTCAAACCTAGTTCATTTTTAACATGCTCCAACAGGGCTTGTGCTGCTTCCATGACATAGCCCTTACGGTGGTACTTTTCAAGTACCGCGTATCCAATATCAAAGTCTTTAACATTTTCACGTTGTAGTAAACCACAAGTTCCTATCGGCGTTCCACATTCACGTAATGTCACTAAAAATAAACCAATGCCGTATTGCCGATAACTTTCTTGTGCCTTTGAAATGACACTTTCAATGGCATCATCAACCGTTTGTATGTTTTTGTCTCCTATGTGTTCAATAAAAGTAGCTTCATTGTATTGTGTAATAATGAAACTCGCATCCTCTGTTGAAAGCGGTCGCATGGATAATCTTTTTGTAGTAATTACTGAAGTTTTCATTTAAGTAGATTCCTCTAAATACGGTTGTGGCTTATTACGCCCTTTAAATTTACTTGGTATCACTACCGAGCTTATAACGACTACAATGCCAATTAACGTCCATATCTCTATAACGTCATCAAACAGCCAGTAACCAAATACAGCCGAGAACACCAAACCACTATACTCCGCAGGAGCAAGTCGGCTAGCATCCGCTCTTCTTAGCGCATGAATAATTAAAAAGGTCATGCTGATATACAACAAGGCGAGATAAAATCCAGTGCTAAGCACCGCCATGCTCATTGGAGCCTTCTCCCATAAAGCGAGTGGTATAATAAAAATAGCCGCATAAAAATTCGACCAAAATAAAGTTACCATCGGGTGCTCTTTATCAGCAATCAGCTTCAAACAAACACTGTTTAGCGCTAGCGTAATAGCGCTAATAAATGCCAGTACAATATAAATATTCATTTCACTTGGCCGTGAAATCATTAATATTCCAGCAAAACCTGCAAATACAGCCGCTATTTTTATGAGGCTAAGCTGCTCTGATAATAAGTGCGCACTAATTAGCACCAAAATAATAGGTGAGGTATAAAGTACAGAGGTTACTGTCACCAAAGGTAGATGCATTAAAGCGAATAAAAAGGTGATGTTGCCAAAAGTAATCAATAAACCGCGAAAAAAATGCAACTTGTGAAACCGACTTACAGTAAACCCGCCCGAAAGAGCGGCAAGAATGGGCAGTAACAAAATTAGTACAAACGCTGTACGATAGAATATTAATTGATAAATTGAGTTCTCCATCCCCAATTGTTTAATCAATACAGAGCTTAAAGCGGCAAGTAACTGTACTCCAAGCATCATCATCAGTGCGTATTTTATATTCATCAGCGAACCTGCTCCTCAGTCATCATTAATTAAACTCATGGTATAGCGAGCTAACCTGATTGAATAATGATAATTGTTACTTTAGTATGAGATAAATTAATACCAAATTAATAACAAGCAAAATAAAGACACCTTATAAATTATGTATAAACATCTACCTCCTTTAAAACCATTGCGGGTTTTTGAATCAGCAGCGCGTAATATGAGCTTTAGTCTAGCTGCACAGGAATTGTTCGTTACCCAAAGCGCTGTCAGCCATCAAATACGCCAGTTGGAGCAGTTTTTAGGAAAAAAACTCTTTATCCGTCAAGGTAAAATATTATCGTTAAGCAGCGCCGGAAAATTATATTTTCCAACTGTCCAACGTATTTTTTGTTCTCTTGATGCGGTTAGTGCCAAAACCATGGGCCAGTTATCAGGCATTACTCGGTTGGCAGTATATAGTTCATTTGCCTTAAAATGGTTAGTACCAAAATTGCCAGAATTTCGCAAATTACACCCTGAAATTGATTTACGTTTGACTATGGTAACTGAGGCCGAAGTTGACTTAGATTTACTGGGTGTCGACTGCGGTATCAGCATTCGTTGTGATAACCCCGCTTATCATTTTGCCCATTTACGCAGTGAAGAATGGTTTCCAGTATGCAGCCCTGATCTTTATGACAGCTTTTCCCAGCTGCCTTTCCATGAAGCCATATTGCGTTACCCACTGCTTGAAGGTGAACATCAAAACCATGAAAATGATTGGGAGCGTTTATTTAATAAACTGGGCTTAGCGCCTGGCAGGCAACAACCAATTCACTTTTTCAGTCATACTATTTTGTTACAGCAAGCAGCAATAGAAGGTCAAGGAATCGCTTTGAGTACTGACATATTAGCCAAAAGTGATATTGAAGCCGGTCGTTTGGTAAAAATTCCCCTTACATTTAACAAGGCATCAGATATTTTTAATCACTTTTATTTATGCTGTGCTTTGGAGAGAAAAAATGATGTCGCTATCATGGCATTGCAAAAATGGCTCAAGCATGCATTTTTACAAGACGAAAAACTTTTTTGAAGTAAGCCTTCGCTGAATGGACAGTTTTTTTTATACGCTATTTATTTTAGGCAAAAGCCTATGATGAACAGCAAAAACAACGAAAAACCCCATAACAGTATTATCAGGTCGCTCGCGTTAAGTGAATTAGGAGCGTATTTAGGTGCAGGAAAAGAATACATCCGACAACGAATCATAGTACTTAGAGGTATCAAAACGAAGAAGTTCGCTACTGTTAAAATTTTCTGTAAGTAGCTAAACCTTACTTGGTGTCCACTACAATCCTAATAAGTATGGATAAAATTATACTTCTGATCATATTACTTCCTTGAACATAAACCCACATTAATAGGACAAAAAATTGTTGGCTAAAATAGCGACGCAGGAGCAAAACCAACTGTTCTTTGCCCTTTTGAGTGACTTGATATGTGTTTAATTACCAGAAATAATTTCCCATAAGATGTTAAGCCAAAATGTATCATCATCTTCTGACTTTTTTTTATGCTTAGCAGCTAATTTATACTCTCTTTGCGCTGCTTGCGGTTGTCCTATTGACTCATAGTAACGACCGGCTTTCGCATTACGATTAGACATTTCCTTAAGGTCGGAGCTTGAAGCACAACCACCTAAGGTTAGTGACGAAATAATAATAATAACTTTAAATTTAAACACTAAAAAATCCTTTTATACACCTGAAAATAGCTAAACACATAACGGTTACATAAGCTAAAAATTATTGTTAGCTAAAATGTTGAGGACCGAAAAACAGCCAACTGTTTTTTGTCCTGATTTAACAGCTTGTTAGTAGTTTTTCGACGCACGTAAGTCTTCCATTACTACCAGAAGCAGCGTGGCAATAGGTCCAAGTAATAACGAGATCAAGAACCAATTTAACCCTTTACGACCTTTTCCTTGAGCCAAACCAGCGTTTATTAATGCCAAGGTTCCCCAGCCAACGAAATACGAACCCGAACTTGAAATAGTTTCCATAATTTGAGATATCCTTAATGACTACTAACGCCCAAATAACGGGCTAAAAATGGTTGGCTAAAATAGCGACGCAGGAGAAAAAGCCAACTGTTTTTTATCCGTTTAATTTCTTGTTAGCTTTCTGGTGCCACTTTTACGAGTTTCTGTTTAACATTATAGAAATAATAGATAGCCAGACCGAAACCAATGACAAAACTTAGAGAGTGTCCTGCTTTTGGGTAAC
>Ga0105356_10003771_pt1 | contig 14800 bp, 12 predicted proteins | sample GOMGulsemesocosm_3_FD_83502 | JGI IMG/M metagenome (GOLD analysis project Ga0105356, IMG submission 83502) | Methane-oxidizing microbial communities from mesocosms in the Gulf of Mexico - GOM9D Gulf of Mexico | ecosystem: Environmental > Aquatic > Marine > Cold seeps | place: Gulf of Mexico...
AATAACCTGATGCTGCCAGTGTGAAGGATCATGGCTCATAAGTATCTTAAAATCACCTGCATCAACTTGTTCTGCTGCTTTTTTCAAATCTCCTTTTTGCTTGAATCCTTTACCCCAATTTTCAACACCTACTAAAGCTATACGCTGTCCTTCCTTTTCAATAAAACGACTTTCATTTCGCATTAAATCAAACCCCAATTCATTTTGTATCTCAGTTAAATGCTTTAAATTTTCTTCTTTCGCCTCTTCGGTTTCCCAACTTACATAATCGCCATAATCATGATTCCCTAAAATGGAATACATTCCATCTTTTGCATTTAATTTAGAAAACACACCTTTCCAAGGCAACATCTCTGTCGCTTTATTATTGACCATGTCTCCAGTGAACAAAATCACATCGGAGGCTTGCTCATTGACCAAATCAACAGCATACTCAATCTTTTCTTTATTATCAAAACTCCCACTATGGATGTCACTTATTTGTGAAATTCTATATCCGTCAAATGCTTCTGGCAAATCTTCGAAGTGAAGGGTGTATTTTAAAACTTTAAAATTATACTTCCCAATCACCATTCCATATAAAAAGGAAGCAAATGGTACGGCAGCTATTCCTAAGGCAATTTTACTAACAAACTGTCGTCTCGAGGGTAAATACCCAGTATTCGCAACACCTCTACCTTCAGTAAAGTAACGATACATTGCTTGTGGCACTCTAAAAACATCCTCACCAAACATGATTAGCATTATCGCTATTTTAGGAATATATAGGGTTAAGAAAAATCCAATCGCCAGACCCATATTAATACTAATTCCAGCATCTCTATTGGTAGATGTAATTTGATAAATAAAATTACCTAACACGACTAATGAGATGATTATATAAGCAATATTTACCCCTCTATTTCTAAAGGTAGTTTTAACAGCCTGGAAGGCATAAAAATCAATTATTGCAAATATTACAATAAAAATAATCCAACGAATCATAGTACAATTTTATCAAATATAATTCAATTTAATCTGCCATAATGATTGTTTAAATTTATTTAACTATACGTTAAGATTTACTATCTTTCCCTATCGTTTAAGAAAACAATTCTTTAATAAAATATTAGCTGTAAAATATAATTCATGACTCTTAAAATTATAATATATTAGAATTATGCCATTCAATAATTTAACACCAATTCTTGAAGTAGAACACATGGATGAAACTATTGAGTTTTATGTGGAAATATTGGATTTTAAATGTATTGGAAGAGAAGGAAACGAATGGGCGATAGTTGAAAAAGATGATGTTCAAATTATGTTTTCACCACGACTATTTAAGGACACACATCCTACCACTTATATGACAGGAAGTTTATACATTCGTACCGACGACATTGATGTTATCTGGCAAATTTTAAAAGACAAAGTTTCCATTTGTTATCCTATTGAAAATTTTGAATATGGGATGCGAGAATTTTGCATATACGATAATAATGGGTACCGCCTTCAATTTGGTCAAGAAACGAAAATTAACTAACCTAAAAATCTATTCTCTTTAGTCCTATGTTTATAAAAGCTCGAAATTTATCATCACGAATACTTAATAAAATCATCATTATTTGTGTTATTGGTAGCCTTTTAAGTTGTGATAATACAGCTCAAGATCCAATCCATGATTCTAACAAAGATTTTACACAATTTGTAAATCCATTTATTGGCACTAGCAAGATGGGACATACTTTCCCTGGAGCAACCGCACCATTTGGAATGGTTCAATTGTCTCCTCAAACCAATTTTGAGGTCATGTTTCAGGATAATGGAAGTTATAATTCCAAAACCTACGAGTATTGTTCGGGGTATCAATATTCAGACACAACTATAGTTGGTTTCGCGCACACTAATTTTAGTGGAACTGGACATTCTGATTTGGGTGATTTCTTAGTGATGCCAACCACCGGCGATTTAGTATTAGACCCTATTAAAACAGTTACAGGAGACAAAGGATTTTATTCTAATTTCTCTCATGAAAACGAATCAGCTTCTCCAGGGTACTACAAAGTAAAATTGGACGATTATAATATTACTGCAGAATTAACGGCTAGCGATCGTGTTGGGTTTCACCAATATACCTTTCCAAAATCAAAGGATGCACATATTATTTTAGATTTGGTATATAATGTTTATCACCATGACAATAAAAATGTGTGGACTTTTATCCGTGTAGAAAATGACTCTTTAATTACTGGCTACAGACAAACTAAAGGCTGGGCAAGAACCAAGAAAGTGTTTTTTGCAATGGAGTTCTCAAAACCATTTAAAAGCTACGGACATAAAAAGTATACTAAAGAAATCTATGATGGTTTTTATAGACGATTTAATCAAAGTGAGAATTTCCCAGAAATGGCAGGAAAGGATATTAGAGCATATTTTAATTTTGACACCGAAGCCAATGAGCAAATTAATGTAAAATTTGCGTTATCTTCAGTAAGTACTATAGGTGCTTTAAAAAACTTGAAGACTGAAATTCCGCATTGGGATTTTGATAAAACGAAAGCTGAGACCAATCAAAAATGGAATAAAGAACTTTCTAAAATAGATGTAAAAACGACGACTTTAGACGACAAGAAAACATTCTATTCTGCCTTTTACCACACCATGTTAGGCCCTATTATTTATGAAGATGTCGATGGTAAATACCGTGGATTAGATCAAAATATATACAATTCTGAAGGCTTTACAAATTACACCATTTTCTCATTATGGGATACCTATCGCGCATTGCATCCTTTATTTAATATTACACAGCCTCAACGCAATAACGACATGATAAAATCTATGTTAGCCCATCATGATGAAAGTGTTCACAACATGCTTCCAATATGGAGTCATTATGCCAATGAAAACTGGTGTATGATTGGTTATCATGCAACCTCTGTCATTGCAGATGCCATGGCGAAAGACGTTGGTGATTTTAACAAAACTCGTGCTCTTCAGGCTTCAGTGAACACAGCAAATGTTCGATATTTTGATGGCCTTGGCGACTATATAGATTACAAGTATGTCCCCGATGACAAGAGTCATTCATCAGTTTCTAAAACATTAGAACTTGCCTATAACGATTGGTGCATTGCCCAAATGGCAATCCAAGTTGGCAACACAGATGCTGAAACAGAATTTTTAGAAAGAGCTGAATATTTTAATAATGTTTATGATCCTTCAATAGGATATATGCGCCCTAAATTATCTAATGGAACATTTAGAAAAAACTATGATCCCCTAGACACTCACGGGCAAGGGTTCATTGAGGGTAATGCATGGAATTATGGCTTATATGTTCCGCATCAGCTTGACAAAATGATTAGTATGATGGGAGGAAAAGAACAGTTTAGTCAACATTTAGATTCTCTCTTTACCATGGAACTGGACGACAAATACATTGCTAAAAATGAAGATATTACACGTGATGGTATTATTGGCAATTATGTCCATGGAAATGAACCTGGACACCACATCCCCTATTTATACAATTGGACGGGTAAGCCTTATAAAACACAAGAACGTGTTCGTATGATAATGGAAACCATGTATGGCAATAAAGAAGATGGTTTATGCGGTAATGATGATGCTGGACAAATGAGTGCTTGGTATATATTTAGTAGCCTTGGTTTTTACCCAGTAACTCCAGGATCTCCAGACTATGCTTTAGGCAGCCCTATAATTGAAGAGGCCATCATTACTTTAGACAATGGAAAGACCTTAACTATTAAAGCAAATAACCAGAGTAAAGCTAATGTTTATGTAGCTAGTGTAAGCATAAATGGAACAGTGCTGGACAATAATATGATATCACATCACGATATTATAAACGGAGGCACTTTAATTTTTGAAATGAATAATACCCCTAAAAAATAACTATACACATGAAACGTAGAAATTTTATTAAAAATGCATCTTTATCTGGCGTAGGAATTACCGTTGGTGCTTCAATGATACATTGTAAAGAAGACAACTCAAAAACAAACACGATAACTGAAGGAGAAAAAAGTACCGCTACTAGTTTAGATAACTATCCAATAGCAATATGTACTTGGGGGTTTAGCAAAGCCAATGCAAAAGCTGGCGAAGAATTATCTAATAATAAATCGGCACTCGATGCGGTTATTTCAGGAGTTGCTATTGAAGAAGAGAACATTAAAAATACAACTGTTGGAAAAGGAGGGGCTCCCGATCGTGAGGGGAATGTAACTTTAGATGCTTGCGTTATGAACCCTGAAGGTGATTGTGGTGCTGTTGTTTGTGTTGAGAACATTATTAATGTCGCTGCGTTAGCAAAAAAAGTAATGGAAGAAACGCCACATGTGATGCTTGCAGGTCAAGGCGCTGAAGAATTTGCATATGGTCAAGGATTTAAAAAAGAAAACTTACTGACAGAAAGCTCTAAAAAAGCTTGGGAAGACTGGAAAAAAGAATCTAAATATAAGCCTATCATCAATATTGAAAATCATGATACTATTGGGATGTTGGCCATTGACAAAAATGGTGACATTGCTGGGGCTTGTACAACTTCTGGATTAGGCTATAAAATGAGAGGTCGTGTTGGAGACTCTCCAATAATTGGTTCTGGATTATTTATAGATAATAAAATTGGAGGCGCTGTAGCTACAGGAATGGGTGAAGAGGTTGTAAAAACTGTAGGAAGTTTTTTAATCGTGGAACTCATGAGAAATGGAATGAGTCCACAAGCAGCTTGTGAAGAAGCTATTAGTAGAATTGTAACCAAAAGTGATCGCTATAAAGATTTCCAAATTGCATACATCGCTATGAATAAAGCAGGAGAAGTTGGCTCTTACTGTATTCATAAAGGATTTACCTATATGAAGTATCAAAACGAAACCAATGAAAATATCGTTTCCGATTATTTTAATAAGGTTTCATAATTACGTTTGTATTGAAACTTTTTAGTTTCGATTAAACAAAATAATTTAACGCATTTATAAATAATTAAGACTCCACATTTAATAAAATGTGTGCTATATTTGCATCATATCAAAAAATTATAATGAAATATAATAGAATTCTTTTAAAATTATCTGGAGAGGCCCTAATGGGGGAGAGACAATATGGAATTGATCCAGATCGTTTAGCCGAATATGCTGAAGACATAAAGGAGCTTAAAGAAAAAGGCGTACAAGTAGCCATTGTCATTGGTGGCGGAAATATTTTTAGAGGAGTCGCTGGTGCTAGTAATGGAATGGATCGTGTTCAAGGCGATCACATGGGAATGCTTGCCACTGTTATTAATGGTTTAGCTTTACAAAGCGCTTTAGAAGATGCCGATGTGCCTACACGATTACAAACAGCTATTAAAATTAATGAAGTTGCCGAACCTTTTATTCGACGAAAAGCGATGCGTCATCTTGAAAAAGGGCGTGTAGTAATATTTGGTGGAGGAACAGGAAATCCGTATTTTACAACAGATTCGGCCGCTGTATTACGTGCTATTGAGATTGAAGCCGATGTAATTTTGAAAGGGACTCGTGTTGATGGTATTTATACTGCAGATCCTGAAAAAGATACTGCAGCCGTAAAATTTGACACTATCAGTTTTGATGATGTTTTAAGAAAAGGACTGAAAGTTATGGATACGACAGCATTTACATTGAGTCAAGAAAACAATCTCCCTATTATTGTTTTTGACATGAATAAAAGAGGGAATTTATTAAAGGTTGTCGCTGGAGAAAATATTGGCACAAAGGTTAATTTGTAAAAAACCTTAAATTTGTTTTGGTCTATTATTAGGCTAATCGATTATAACATAACAAACATGAACGACGAATTACAATTTATTTTAGACACTTCCAAAGAGGCTATGATAAATGCTCTAAGGCATTTAGAAAAGCAATTTGTTAATATTAGAGCTGGAAAAGCGAGCCCTGCAATGCTTGGTAGCGTCATGGTTGATTATTACGGTTCGCAAACACCACTCTCTCAAGTTTCCAATGTCAATACTCCTGATGGTCGTACAATTACTGTACAACCTTGGGAAAAAAGTATGCTCCAAGAAATTGAAAGAGGCATTATGATCGCCAACCTTGGTTTTAATCCAATGAATAATGGTGAAACAATAATAATTAACGTACCGCCTTTAACAGAAGAAAGACGTCGCGAATTAGCCAAACAAGCAAAAGCTGAAGCCGAAGAAGCTAAAATTGGTATTAGAAATGCACGTAAAGATGCCAATAACGATATTAAAAAAATGGATGACGTTTCTGAAGATGTACAAAAAAATGTAGAAATGGATGTCCAGGAAATGACCGATTCTTATGTAAAAAGAGTTGATGACTTATTTCATGTCAAAGAAAAAGAAATTATGACAGTTTAAATTAAAGCGACACTAAAGTCGCTTTTTTTATGTTATATATATTCAAATTATATTTTAGGACATTTCAATGAAGTATTTTTGGTTTTTTATTTTCTCTTTGGGCTCCCTGTGTATCAGTCATGCACAAATCCAAACCCCTTCCCATGACACTCAAAACTCAAAAAATGATTCCTTAAGAAAAGCAGCGTTCTTAAGACATATTGGCAATGGCTATTTCCCCACAAAGTATGTGAATCTGGATTTAAGGTATTTGATTAAATACAACCAATTTGAAGGCTTTAGAACAGGTCTTGGTGGTATTACAAATACTGCGTTTTCAGAAAATTTTCGCCTTCAGGGTTATACCGTTTATGGATTTTTAGATAGCCGTTTTAAATATAGCTTTGGTGGTGGTTTCCGAATTGCAAAAAAAACGAATACCTGGATTAATCTTACCTACACAGACGATTTACAAGAAACAGGAAGTTCCAATTTTTTAACAGACAAACGTTTTTTTCAGTTTTTTGAACCTCGATTAATTAATATCGATTTATTTCATAAGCATATTTCTAAAACCATATCCATTGAACATCAATTACATTCCAAAATAATAACTGAAACACAATTTGGAATTAGCCGGATTAATCCCACCTACAATTATACATTTAACTTAGGAAATAAAGGATCCTTTTCTAGTTTTGATTTAACGACGGCAAAAATCTCTTTGCAATGGAGTCCTTTTAGTGTATTTCAACTCCACTCAAATGGATTTAACGAAACCAAATCAGGCTATCCAAAATTTACATTCCAATACACAAAAAGTTTTAATAATGTAATGGATGGTGATTTCAGTTTTTCAAAATTAGATGTAAGAACCATTCAGGAATTTAAATTTCAAAATGGTACTACAACACAAATTGTACTTACTGGAGGTGTTGCAAATGGAGATATGCCTATTACTCACATGTATCATGCATATCCCAATAATGTAAACAAGGAAACTATCTTAAACCGGTTTTCGGTAGCAGGGACAAACAGTTTTGAAACTATGTTTTTCAACGAATTTTTTTCAGATAAATTTGCAACCCTGCAACTAAAGCATAAACTCCGCCCATTTAATATCTCACCATGGTTTAAACCTCAATTGGTATTAATCTCTAGATATGCCTTTGGTGAAATGTCAGATACTGATAGACACGAAAACATCAACTTCAATACTTTGGAAAAAGGATTCTTTGAATCTGGTCTTGAAATCAACAAACTTTTCTTTGGTTTTGGTTTGAGTTTTGCATACCGCTATGGGGCATATCACCTTCCAAAAATTGAAGACAACATCGCCTTAAAATTTACCTTTAATATTAATCTTGATAAATAATTGCAAAACACGTGTTTTAGCTTATTTATCTATACATTTTATATACCTTTGCGCCATTAAATTAAGCTATGGCAAAATTATTTTCGGTAGGCTTTTGGGGAGCCGTTGCGCGATTAATTCTTCGAAATAGAATAGGGATCATCCTTGTTGTTGCAGCAGCAACTTACTTTTTTGGACAACAATGGGATAAAATGCGTTTCACCTATACCGAAGCAAATTTACTGCCAGATGAACACGAAGTAAATTTAAAATATAATGCCTTTCTAGAAACCTTTGGAGAAGAAGGGAATTTAATTGTTCTCGGCGTTAAAGATTCCTCTTTATTTTCTGTTGAAAAATTAAATGCTTGGAACGCTCTCGCTAGCAGTTTCAAATCCTATGATGAAGTTGAAACGGTTGTAGCCATTAGTGATCTTCAAAAACTAATTAAAAACAACACCACAAAGCAATTCGATTTAGAGCCTTTTATTGTAGATTCTATTTCATCAGTTGCACAGCTTGAAACATTACAAAAGCAATTGTTTGAACAATATCCATTCTACGATAACTTTTTATTTAATAAGGATAGTAAAACAATCCGATCGGCAATTTATTTGGAGAAGGCCATCGTAAATACTTCAGCTAGAAAGGAGTTTATTACTAGTGTACTTATTCCTAGTATAGAAAATTTTGAAGCTAAATATGAACTCGATGTACGTATTTCGGGAATGCCATATATCCGTACTTTAAATTCACAAAATATTATTGATGAAATTGGCACTTTTATAACTGCCGCTTTACTAGTAACATCTTTAATTTTCTTTTTCTTCTTTAGATCATTTAGGGCGACAATTATATCGATGGTGGTTGTTTTAATTGGGGTTATGTGGACCTTTGGAATCCTTGGGATTTTAGAATACGAAATTACCGTACTCACGGCATTAATTCCTCCTTTAATAATAGTTATTGGGATTCCAAACTGTATTTTTCTAATAAACAAGTATCAACATGAGGTACTGAAACATGGTAATAAAGCAAGGTCTTTACAGCGTGTAATTTCTAAAGTAGGGAATGCTACATTAATGACAAATGTCACTACAGCTTCAGGTTTTGCAACCTTTATTATTACAGACAGTAAGTTGCTAACCGAATTTGGAATCGTGGCATCACTGAGTATACTTGCCATTTTTATTTTATGCTTACTCATAATTCCTATTATTTACAGTTTCATGCCAATGCCAAAAGACAAGCATTTGGAACACTTAAACAAGCGTTGGATAAACGGCTTTGTTGATTGGATGGAGCATAGTGTAAAACATAAAAAAATAACAATTTATATAACTTCCTTGATATTATTGGTGGTTAGTATTATTGGAATCTACCAAATAAAAATTTCAGGAAGTCTTATTGAGGACATGCCACAAAAGGCAGATTTTTTCAAAGATATTCGCTTTTTTGAAGAAGAATTCAACGGGATTATGCCATTGGAAATAATGGTAGATACCAAACGAAAAAAAGGGGTTATGAAACTCTCTACCTTAAAACGTATGAGTGAACTTGAAGACCTTATTATTGAAACTCCCGAATTGTCAAAACCAATTTCAGTAGTTAGCTTAATTAAGTATTCTAAGCAGGCCTATTACAATGGGAATCCAAAATATTATCAACTCCCAACATCCCAAGAAAATAGTTTTATACTCTCCTATGCAAAAAACTCATCATCTAATATTGATTTGTTGAAAAACTTTGTAGATAGTACTGGTCAATATGCTCGAATTACTACGTTTATGAAAGATGTAGGTATCGATAAAATGGAGCGTATTGAAGAAAACTTACGCAACAAAATAGCTAAAGTACTTCCCAGTGATAAATACGATGTTACTATTACAGGGAAAGCTTATTTATTTCAAAAAGGAACAAAATATTTAGTAAACAATTTAATCCTATCATTGTCTTTGGCCATTGTGTTAATTTCAATTTTTATGGCTTATATGTTTCGATCAGGAAGAATGATTATCGTATCATTAATTCCAAATTTAATTCCCCTTTTAATCACAGCTGGATTAATGGGATATCTAGGTGTTCCTATAAAACCATCAACCATATTAGTCTTTAGTATTGCCTTTGGCATTTCGGTAGATGACACCATTCATTTTCTTGCAAAATACAGGCAAGAATTACAAGCTAATCACTGGAAGATAAAAAAATCAGTTTATGCCGCATTACGTGAAACAGGAGTAAGTATGTTTTATACTTCAATTGTTTTGTTCTTTGGTTTTTCTGTATTTATTATTTCAAATTTTGGAGGAACAGTTGCCCTTGGCGCATTAGTTTCGGCAACGCTATTATTTGCCATGCTAGCTAATTTATTACTACTTCCTTCTCTATTATTATCATTGGAAAGAAGCATTGCAAACAAAGCTGTTTTAAAAGAACCAAACTTTAGAATTATACCTGAAGACGATAAAAAAAATGAAGAATTCAAGTCTTAAATCCTTAAATAATTCTTTAGAATTTTGAGCCTTGATATTTTGGCACTTGCAAGCCGATTTTTTTATCTTTGCACACTAAATTAAAATCAAGACCATGGAACTGAGTACAGTCGCAACATTATTATCACAAGACAAAACACTTATTGAAATAGAAACCAAAGGATGGGTTAGAACTTTTCGTGCCAATCGTTTTATTGCTTTAAATGATGGTTCAACAATCAATAATATTCAGTGTGTCATTGATTTTGAAAATACGGATGAAAATCTCTTAAAAAGAATCACAACTGGTGCTTCAGTTCATATAAAAGGAATTCTTGAAGAAAGTCAAGGAAAAGGACAGTCGGTAGAAATAAAAGTGTCTTCAATTGAAATTCTTGGAGATTCAGATCCTGAAACATATCCTATTCAACCAAAAAAACACTCCTTTGAGTTTTTACGTGAAAATGCACATTTGCGTACAAGAACAAATACCTTTAGCGCTGTAATGCGCTTACGATCGTCATTATCATTTGCCATCCATAAATATTTTAATGAGAATGGTTTTTATTATATGCATACCCCTATTATTACTGGTAGTGATGCCGAAGGTGCTGGAGAAATGTTTCGAGTAAGTAATTTAGATTCAAAAAAACCTGCGCTTACTGAGAATGGTGATATCGATTATTCTAAAGACTTTTTTGGTAAAGAAACCAACCTTACCGTGTCAGGGCAATTGGAAGCTGAAACCTATGCCATGTCACTAGGAAAAGTATATACATTCGGACCTACTTTTAGAGCCGAAAACTCAAACACGTCACGTCATTTATCAGAATTTTGGATGATTGAACCCGAAGTTGCTTTTATGGATTTAGCGGGTAATATGGATTTGGCTGAAGACTTTATGAAATCTGTGATAAGCCATATTCTTGAACATAATAAAGAAGATTTGGCCTTTTTAGAACAGCGCCTAATACAAGAAGACAAATCAAAACCACAGGCTGAACGTAGCGACATGACTTTAACCGAAAAATTAGAGTTTGTTGTAGACAATAACTTTAAGCGTGTTAGTTACACTGAGGCTATCGATATTTTACGTAATTGCAAGCCTAATAAGAAAAAGAAATTTAAATATCTCATCAATGAATGGGGTGCAGATTTACAAAGTGAACACGAACGCTTTTTAGTTGAGAAACACTTTAAATGTCCAGTGATTTTATTTGATTACCCAGCTAATATCAAAGCATTTTACATGCGATTAAATGAAGATGGGAAAACAGTTCGCGCCATGGATATATTATTCCCAGGTATTGGTGAAATCGTAGGAGGCGCTCAACGAGAGGAACGCTTAGAAGTCTTGAAAGAAAAAATGGCGGCTATAGATATTGATGAAAAAGAACTATGGTGGTATTTAGATCTTAGAAAATATGGAACAGCGGTGCATTCTGGATTTGGGCTTGGGTTTGAACGTTTAGTTATGTTTGCAACAGGAATGAGCAATATTAGAGATGTAATTCCTTTCCCAAGAACACCACAAAATGCAGAATTTTAACAGCATGTTTAAAAATATTTTTATGAAAACAATCTACGTTCGTTATGAATATAGATTGTTTTTTTTATTTTTATAAAAACCCAAAAATAAAATGCTTAAACAGTATTTACAATTTAAACTTTCTCAAAAGTTATCGCCTCAACAAATTCAATTGATGAAGCTGATACAATTGCCTACACAAGCTTTTGAACAACGTTTAAAACAAGAACTTGAAGAAAATCCTGCTTTAGAAAACGGCAAAGATAATGACGATAATCTTGAAGATAATTTTGAAAATTCATCAGATGATATTAACGACAACGAATCTATCAATGCAGAAGACATTAATATTGACGATTATTTAAGTGATGATGAGATTCCAGAATATCGGATGCAGGCCAATAATTATAGTGTCGATGATGAAGAAAAAAGTATTCCTTATGCCTCAGGCACCTCATTCACACAGCATCTTAAAACTCAATTAAACACCTATCGTCTTAGTGATGAAGAATACCAAATTGCAGAATTTTTAATAGGTAGTGTTGATAACAGTGGATATATCCGTAGGTCATTGATGGATTTGATGGATGATTTAGCATTTACCCAAAATGTATATACCTCTGAAGATAAAATTGAAGCCATATTAAAAATAGTACAGCAATTGGATCCTGCAGGAGTAGGCGCTAGAAATTTACAAGAGAGTTTAAGCATTCAGTTAGATCGAAAAACCCTAACACCGAATATTGAATTAGCACAAAATATTATTAATAAAGCCTTTGAACAGTTTTCAAAAAAACATTATAAGAAACTCCTTCAAAAATTCGATATTTCCGAAATCCAGCTTAAAGATGCCATTTTAGAAATAGGACGATTAAATCCAAAACCAGGAGGCTCTTTTTCAGGAAATAATAATATGATTGAACATGTTGTTCCCGACTTTAATATTAAAATTTTGGATGGAGAATTAGAGTTAACTCTTAATGGTAGAAATGCTCCAGAGTTACATGTCTCAAGAGAGTATAACAACATGCTTAAAGGCTACAAGGAGTCCAAAAACAAGTCTAAATCACAAAAAGATGCCGTATTATTTATCAAACAAAAGTTAGATGCAGCAAAATGGTTTATTGAAGCGATAAGACAGCGACAACAAACATTGTTTATTACTATGAGTTCGATTATGCATTATCAAAAAGAGTACTTTCTAACTGGTGATGAACTCAAATTAAAACCGATGATTTTAAAAGATATCGCCGATGAAATTGAAATGGATGTCTCTACAGTATCTCGAGTTGCAAATAGTAAATACGTGGATACCCCGTATGGAACGATACTAATTAAAGAGTTCTTTAGTGAATCGATGAAAAATGATCAAGGTGAAGATGTATCTACACGAGAAATAAAGAAAATACTAGAGACTGTTATAGAAAATGAGAATAAGAAAAAGCCTCTTACAGATGAAAAATTAGCGGTACACCTAAAAGAAAAGGGCTACCCCATTGCTAGACGAACCGTTGCAAAGTATAGAGAACAGCTTGATATACCAGTTGCACGACTTAGAAAACAAATATAAAGTGAACACAATTTTAAAAGGCATTTCGTCTATATTTCATCCACTTTTCATGCCTTTGATTGGGGCTACGTTTTATTTTTCTAAATCTCCAAGGTTTATTCCCCCCTCTATTATAAAAGCCAAATTATTGTCAATAATATTATTGACAATAATACTCCCTATTCTAATATTTTTTTTACTCAAAACGTTGCGTAAAGTAGATTCTATTCATCTTGTAACTACCAAGGAACGTATTATACCTCTTGGATTAAGCAGTATAATTACAGTTATTATTGTTCAACGTGTTTTACCATACACTGAACTTATAGAATTGTATTGTTTTTTTGTTGGTATATTACTCTCTACGCTAACGTGTTTAATGCTTGCCGTTTTAAAGTTTAAAGCAAGTATCCACATGATTGGTTCATCTGCAGTGTTAATGTTTTTTATAGCTATAAGCATCCACTTTAGCATTAATATTAACGCTAGTATAGCAGTGTTCTGTATCATTATTGGTGCCATTGCAACTTCTAGACTTCATCTAAATGCGCACTCAAACATTGAACTTATTATAGGTTTTTTTGTGGGCCTAATTCCCCAAATTTTAATGCTAAATTATTGGCTGTAGTTTTTTTCTTTTGAAGTTTATAGAAGATAAAACATGATTCCAATTTTAAGAGCTTTAAAGTCAATAGGCTCTCCATCAAGTTTTGCGCTCTTTTCAAATAATGGATTTAGCCCATAATATACATGTACATTCCATGTATTATATCCAACACTCATCGTTAAACCATATTGAAGCGTATCAAAATCACTAATATTCGTTTGTTTTAAACTTTCCGATGAATTCGCAAACTTTGTTGAAGATGCAATTAAGTATCCTAGTTTAAAACCAGTATAAATTCTCCAAAATTTATAGGTTTCAGGAGTAGATGTTCGCCATCGTAATTCAAAAGGAACCTCTATGAGATGAGTTGAAAATTTGTTTTTTGTAAATTCTGAATTCCCTAAAAGCTCAAAAGTAGTTTCACCTTGTTGGTCTTTGGAAATAAATAGATTTTGATTGAAAGAATTTGCCGAATACCCAATCCCAAAACCTAAGGCCCAGTTTCTGTTTTTATTAATTGGCATATCTTTTATAAATCCAAAGTGAAATCCGCTTGAAAACCCATTTTGAGACATGCCTTCTGGCATATTTCCTAAAACATTATAAGTAACACCAACATAAAATTGGTCTTCCTTATAGAGTGAATCTACAATTGTTGATGCCTCAACTTGACCAAAGGTAAGCGGGCTAAATATAAAAGCAATACAGCAAAATATAATTAATCTCATAATAATATAAAACTTGATTAGAAGATCCTCTAGCGATAATAACTTCAAAAGTATTATAAATAATAAAAGGCATTCTAAATAGAATGCCTTTTATTATTTATACAAATTAATTGTTTTTCTAATTTCTAGAAACATCTCCTTTAATAGAAGCATAATTAATTTTTAAAGCATTAACTTTTCGAAGTTCTTGCTTAACATCTCCTACTAATCCCAT
>Ga0105356_10003772_pt1 | contig 14798 bp, 7 predicted proteins | sample GOMGulsemesocosm_3_FD_83502 | JGI IMG/M metagenome (GOLD analysis project Ga0105356, IMG submission 83502) | Methane-oxidizing microbial communities from mesocosms in the Gulf of Mexico - GOM9D Gulf of Mexico | ecosystem: Environmental > Aquatic > Marine > Cold seeps | place: Gulf of Mexico...
GGGTGTTAATTACGTTTGCTCCAAGTCCCGGGGCGTTGCTTGACGAACATCAGCTTTTTTCCCGCTATGGTGGTGAAGAATCTATTGTAGTGTTTCCTGCCTTGTCGCAAATATAAGCCCACGACATAGCGCAACAAATTTGCGTAACCTGTGCCAATCAAAAACATCCTAAAGGTATACGCTCAACCGTTAGCATCGGCGTGTCATTGTATCATCAGTCAGTCGATGACAATGACAGCTTTATTCATCGAGCTGACATGGCTTTATATCAAGCCAAAGCGCAAGGGCGCAATCAGGTGAAATTGCAAACGAGCGATCATTTATCCAATGAAGATAATGAATCAACCAATTGATAATGGCTTGATCTTCATTAATAAATAACTACAAATTGCCACTTAACTATATATCATTTAACAAGTTTATTATAATGTTAGCCTGTGCGTTTACAGGGAGCAAAGCATGGCTAAAGAATACATCGCAAGATTTGAATTTATAGAAATTATGATCCGTTGGCAGGGTAGAGTAAATGCTAGCCATTTGACAAAATATTTCAATTTATCTAGACCATCAGCCAGTAGAACATTCAATAAATATATCGCTCTGCACCCTAATAGCATCATTTATCAAGACAGTGTCAAAGCTTTTTTGGCCGATGCTGAGTTTAGCTTACGTTATTCAACAGCCGAATTTAGTCAATATCAATCCATAGTCAACAGTAGCTCAGCGCTTAGTTTTTCGCATATTGTCGACGTTAGCATTCCAACCCGAAACCCCCAACAGAATCTGGCTCAGCCTATTTTACGGGCGATAGACAATAAGCTGGCGATTGACATTGGTTACACCTCACTTTCAACGCCTCAATACAAAGACCGAATTATTGAACCCCACAGCTTATTTTTTGACGGTTTACGCTGGCATGTTCGAGCATTTTGCCGCAAAAATATGGCTTTTCGTGACTTTGTATTATCGAGATTCAATGGTGAAGTGATTAATGAAGGTAAAGCCCAAACTGATGTGGCTGATGATCTGTTATGGCACAAAATAGTCGAGATAGAAATAGAACCTGATCAACGGCTAACACCGGCTCAACAACAAGTAATTAGTGACGATTTTCAAATGGCGCAAGGCCGCTTGACTATAACATCGCGTGCCGCTTTGATTTCCTACCTGCTAAAACGTTTGCATTTAACCCGCCAAGATCCCGACCCCTGTACCCAGCAAATCGCCTTAACGCCACAATCAGAACAGCATATTCTACCTTACCGTTTTGACCTGTAAACAAATGAACATGTCTAAAAGTTGACGCGTTGTTTGAATACCGTTGTGGTGGTTAAATGAGTGGATTGAAAGTTTGATATTTTTTATGGAAGAAGTAATGGAACAACTAACTGACTTAAAAGCAATATTACACTCCAAGCGTGCAAATATTTATTACTTAGACAAGTGCCGAGTAATGCAAAAAGACGGACGCGTGCTTTATCTCACCGAAGCAAAAAAACAAAACCAGTATTGGAATATTCCCATTGCTAACACCACCTGTATTTTACTCGGGACTGGCACCTCAATTACCCAAGCAGCGATGCGAATGTTGGCGCAAGCAGGTGTATTAGTCGGATTTTGTGGTGGCGGCGGAACACCGTTGCTAATGGCCAATGAAATCGAATGGCTAAGTCCACAAAGTGAATATCGCCCTACTGAATATGTTCAAGGTTGGATGAGTTTTTGGTTTGATGAGCACAAACGATTTCAAGCAGCACAAGCATTTCAGCTGGCGAGAATCGCTTACATGGAAACTATTTGGGCTAAAGACAAAGACTTAAAAGGTGAGGGTTTCAACACTGATAACGCCCAATTGTCCAGTTTTTTAACCGAGGCCAAAGCCAATATAACTCGCGCTAATAAAGTCACTGAACTGTTGCCGATTGAGGCTGTATTAACCAAGCGGCTCTATAAATTCGCCGCCAATGTGACCAAACATGGTGATTTCAGGCGCGAGCGTGGTGAAAATGGAGTAGTGGTAGACAACGCCAACGCCTTTTTAAACCATGGTAACTATTTAGCCTATGGCTTAGCCGCCACGACCTTGTGGGTCTTAGGCATTCCCCACGGTTTTGCGGTAATGCACGGTAAAACCCGCCGCGGCGCGTTAGTGTTCGACATTGCCGATTTAATCAAAGACACCCTTATTCTGCCATGGGCCTTTATTTGCGCCAAAGAGGGCGCAACCGAGCAAGAATTTCGTCAGCAATGCCTACTCGCCTTTACCCAACACAGCGCGCTGGAATTCATGTTCGACCAAGTTAAGTTAATCGCGATGAAAACTGATTGGACTGACGATCGTGAGGATAACAAAGGCGGTGACGCCTCATGATGGTCACATTCGTATCACAGTGCGAAAAAAACGCGTTAAAAAAGACCCGCCGCGTGCTAGACGCCTTCGCCAACCGCATTGGCGATAACACCTGGCAAACCGTGATCACCCAAGAAGGCTTAGGCGCAGTCAAAAAATTGCTACGAAAAAGCGCCAGCAAAAGCACCGCTGTGAGTTGCCATTGGATCCGTTCGCGCGCACGCAGTGAATTGGTGTGGGTAGTGGGTAAACGCGATTCGTTTAATTTTGAGGGCGTAGTGCCGGTGAATAGTACAAAGAATATGAATTACAATAATGAAGAAAATAATTGGCAGTATTTACCCCTCATACAATCGCTAAGCGCAATTGCTGCGCTATTTCATGATTGGGGGAAGGCATCGGATTTATTTCAAGAAAAATTAGCACCAAAAAGTGAGCATAAATTCAAAGGCGATCCTATTCGTCACGAATGGGTGTCTTGCTTATTACTCTCGCAGTTTATCAAACAATCAGTTACACAACAGGGTGAAAACAGTGGCGAGCAATGGCTCACGTTGCTAAGTGATAGCGATATAGACGAGCAAGCGTTACTGAGCTCAATTGACAAAAACGACATAGCAACAAGCAGCCCATTTACTCAGTTATCGCCTATTGCTGAGCTTGTCATGTGGTTGATTGTATCTCACCACCGTTTGCCTAACTTACCGAGAACGACACCAACTGGTGAGCTAACACCACAAGTTGCATCGTATTATAAGGGCGAAAAGCGCAGTGAAATACGCGGACTACTGGCACTGGTGAGCAAAGAGTGGGGTTATGAAAATCGATATGATGAAACCGAGTATCAAGCGCGAGTCAGAAAATGCTTTGAATTTAACCATGGCTTACTCACCCAAGCGAAAAAATGGCGTGGCGAAGTCAAAAAATGGGCGACTAAATTAAACAATCAACAAGTGCTCGCCAAGCAATCTATCAGCGATGGCAGCATTCGAGTCGTGCTTCATCATGCACGCTTATGTTTAATGCTCGGGGACCATTATTACTCCTCGCAAGAGGCTGCTAAGAATTGGTCAGATGATGCAGGGCTCTATGCTAATACCGACAGAGATAGCGGCAAGCTTAAACAAAAGCTCGATGAACATCTTTATGGCGTAACGAAAGCAGCGTTACAAAATGCGTATTATTTACCACGTTTTGAAAATGAGCTGCCAAGCGCAGAAGATATCAACAGTTTAAAGAAACCCAGCCCTAAAAAGTTCGCATGGCAAGACAAAGCAGTCACGGCGATAACGCAGTGGCGCACTAAATACACACAAACCCAATTTGGATTTTTTGCCGTGAACATGGCCAGTACAGGTCAAGGAAAAACTTTTGCCAATGCCAAGATCATGCGTGCACTCTCAAGTGATGCAAACAGCCTGCGTTATACCCTCGCATTAGGACTTAGAACCTTAACGCTTCAAACCGGAGATGAATACCGTGAGCGAATAGGGTTAGATGACAGCGAACTGGCGGTATTGATTGGTTCAAGTGCTGTGCTTGAACTACATAACAGCAATAAAAGAATCACAGATGAAAAAGCCATTACGAATTTAGGCAGTGAATCTGCAGAAACGCTACTCGATGAAGATATCGATTTTGATTGTGATGTCCCGGATAAGGGGCTAATAACAGTGCTCACTAATGAGCGAGACCGTAAGTTTTTATACGCGCCAGTGCTTTCATGCACCATTGATCACCTAATGAGCGCCACAGAATGCGTGCGGGGTGGTCGCTACATATTGCCCAGCTTGCGCATGATGTCAGCGGATCTAGTGATTGATGAAATTGACGACTTTAGTGGGGATGATTTAGTTGCTATAGGGCGGTTAATTCACTTTGCTGGCTTGATGGGGCGTAAAGTGATGATCTCCTCAGCGACTATTCCGCCCGATTTGGCTGAAGGTTATTTTAAAGCCTATCGCGATGGCTATTTATTGTTTGCTGCCTCACGAAATATTCCGCCCCTTATTGGGTGTGTATGGTCAGACGAATTTAAAACAGCCGTTAGCACACATAACCAAGCAACGCTTAGCGACGCCATTAAAGGCTATCGAGAACAACACGCCATTTTTGTTGATAAGCGTATCAAAAAATTGGCCAAAGAGGTTGCTAAACGCAAGGCGCGCCTTGTCGATGTTGATAGGGTGTTGAAAGCGGAGAATGATGTAAGCCAAAATCTTGATGAGCGCAACAAAAGTAAGCAATCTCTCTATTTTAATATCATGGCAAAAACAACGAGTGAGCTGCATAAAACGCATCACACCAAAGATATTAAAACAGGCATTGATGTCTCTTTTGGCGTGATCCGCGTGGCTAACATAAACCCTTGCGTCGATTTAACGCGCTATTTACTTAGTGACTATTCGCCTGCGAACGACACACAAATACGCGTGCTTTGTTATCACTCCCAGCAAACCTTATTGTTGCGATCTGAGCAAGAAAAACACCTTGATGAAGTCTTAAAACGTAAAGAAAATATCGGCGAAGCGCCAGCGGCATTCTCACACAAGGTGATACGACAACACCTAGATACCATTAAGTGCGATGTAGACAGTAAAAATGCAGATAACAACAAGACGGCAATAAGCAATGTGATTTTTATCTTAGTGGCTACACCGGTGGAAGAAGTTGGCCGCGATCACGACTTTGATTGGGCAGTTATTGAACCGTCATCGTATCGCTCCATTATTCAATTAGCCGGGCGGGTTCGCCGCCACCGAGATGGCGAAGCCGCTTGCCCTAATATCGCCATTATGCAGCGTAATTCAAAAAGTGTGAGAAATGATGGTGTGAGTAACACTAAAGTGCAATCGATTAATGACGCGCTGGTGGAAAAACCGTGCTTTGAAAAACCCGGTTATGAAACCAATAAACTACTCCTTAATAGTCACGATTTAAAACAACTGCTCAATGAAGGCGATATCAGTGTGCGGCTTGACGCAGCGCCGCGTATTCAAAAAGAATCACATCAGAAATCAGGGCACCTTCGTGCGGTGGGTGATAGTTATGCACCGCAAAGTTTGGCGGAACTAGAGCATGCGTCTATTTGGAAGTTATTGGCCAATTATGCCAGTAAAGACAACCCTAAAAATAAAGTGAAAGCAGAAGTTGGCCCGAATACATTTCAAGGATATTTACGCGAAAGCTGGTGGCTAACTGGGCTGCCACAAACCTTTTTTCGTTTTCGCGCTGGAGATGCTGGCATAAAAACCTATCTCACTTATTTACATGAACAACAAGCCTATAAGTTTTGTGAAAAAGATGAACAAGGCTTTGCTATCGATCGACAGCTGCCATTAGGTATCCGCTTTGAAACGCTTAGTGAATGCGCGCAGCAGCGTTTATGGCTAACGCGACATTATGAGCAAAGCGTTAAACAAAAAGCCAGCGAACAAGAAATGAGTTTACGTCGAATATGCCTTAAATATGGTGAGCTTAACTTTCGCCATCAAGAGGGTAAGCAATATTATTATAATGACCAGTTTGGGCTGGTTAAAGAATGAATTTGAAATACCAAGGAGGTGTTATGTTAGATCCTGCATTAAGCGAGTTTTTTGCCGTTCGCAAAGAAGCTTGGCTCAAGAAAAATATTAAAGCATCGATGGATGATGTTGAAATTAATCAGTTGAACATCGATTGTGATGATGTCTTTGAGGCTAAAAGTTGGCTACCAAATGCGGCTCGGCGAGCAGGGCAAATATCCATTGCAACGCACCCTTGCACTTTTAGTCACCCAAGTTCGCGTAAAAATAAAAATGGGTATGCTAGCTCTGTTATTGCTAGAACATTGAGCGCAGCCGATGGATTTTTACGCAGTGGTAATGTCAATGTTGAGCCCGATGCCTTGGGTAATGCGGCGGCATTGGATGTGTATAAATATCTCACTACCAAGTTAGCTGATGGTCAAACATTATTGACTCACCTTGAGCAAGATAGCCCGCAGGCAAAAATTGCACTTGATTGCCAATCGCAAGATGAGTCATGCCTTTATGACGTTTTAAAAGACGGTTTTATGGTGATGTTGCAATCAGGTGGTGAGTCAATTACTAGCTCTAAAATTAAACAGGTTTATTTCCCTGTCGATGATGACTTAGTGGTTGGTGATCAAGATAAATACCATCAGCTATCTATATTGTCGCCATCAGGCATTATGTTTGATCTACGAAAACGGCTAGATACACTGCGTTTTTCTGATGAAGTAAAAGCTGCGCGTAGTAGCAAAAAAAGCAATAAAGAGGGCGCAAGTTATAAAGAAATTTATAATCTGACGACGATTGGTTATGGTGGAACAAAACCACAAAATATCAGCGTATTGAACAATGCTAATGGTGGGAAAGTGCACCTATTTATGTCGCTACCACCAAGCTTTGCAAAGCGCGATACCACTTTTCCTACCAAAGATTTCTTCACTCAGAGCGTGCGCATAAATACTAAAGCCTGTCGCAGCGTTTTCTATGCCTTGCACGCACTTTATAAGCAAGATCAAAACAATATGCATGTGCGTGAAAAGCGTGATGAGCTTTATCAAGATATTGTGGATTATATGCTTGGTGTGTTGTGGGAAATGCGCGTCGCGAAGGATCAATTTTTAGCGAGTCATTCGCAGTTACCCAGCCAGCAAAAAATTTGGCTGCAAGTAACGCCACATCCTGACAATGACGATTGGCTCGATGGGCTGCTTAGCCAAATAACCCAATTTATATTTCAAGGCTACGAAGCCATTTTAGGCAAAAAGGCGATAAAGCTCGGTGATGCCGAATACAAACATATAGCCAAGTTGGTTGACAACAATAAGGAGTTATTGCGATGAGCCAACAACTGATATTAATTCCCCACATAAAGGTGCATAACGCCAACGCGTTATCCAGCCCGTTTACCATTGGTTTTCCAGCCATGACAGGTTTTATGGGAATGGTGCATGCATTAGAGCGAAAGCTTAATGGGCAAGGTATTTCCGTCGCTTTTTCTGCTGTAGGTGTTATCAGTCATCATGCTGATTTACAAACACATAAAGGCAATAATGATTTTGTTCACTCCATCATAGGTACGGGTAATCCACTGGACAAAACTGGCGCACGTAGCGCTTTTATTGAAGAGGCGCGTATCCATCTTGATGTGAGTTTACTTATTGAAGTCTCACTCTTGGCACTTGAGCAACGCGATGAATTAATTGAAAAAATACGTCATTTACTTAACGGCCACATGAAATTAGCAGGTGGCGACATTATGAGTCATCAACAACCGCAATTTCACGTGGTGGACGATGACGACAACAGCCTGCAAAAATTACAACGCCAGCTCATGCCGGGTTATGCCTTAATTGAGCGACGAGACTTATTGCAACGAGCTCAAGAAGAAGGACTCGATGCCTTAGATGGGCTAATCGATTTTCTGGCAGTACACAACACCTGCACCGTGACACAGCAAGAAGATTCCGATGGCAACAGTAAAGAAAGCATTAGTTGGACAAGCCAGCGAAAAACATCGGGATGGATCGTGCCTATAGCCACGGGGTTTCAAGGGATCAGTGAGCTGGGCGCTGCAAAAAATCAACGAGATGAAAGCACTCCTCATCGATTTGCTGAAAGTGTTGTTACCCTTGGCGAATTTAAAATGCCACATCGTATTAAAAGCATCGACAATTTGCTATGGCGCTATCAATTTAACAGTAAGCAAAGTTTATATTTGTGTGAGCAAAAACAAGCGGCTCAACGAGTACATGCACTGGAGCCGACTCAAGATTTCAGTGAAAGCGAAGACGACGAATTTTAAACGTTAAAAACTAAATATATAAAGCTCTTAATAATAGAAAGGAAACTAATCATGGCTAAGAAAGAAAATATTGCATCGGTATTGGCGTTCGAGAAAAAATTAGTATCAAGCGACGGCTACCTATATGGCACTACGTGGGAAAACAGAAACGACGCGACAGCGCTAGTCCTCGTTGAAAAATCAGTGCGCGGTACGATCTCAAATCGCTTAAAATTAGCGGTAAAAAATGATCCTGCAAAATTGAATGCCGAAGTTGAAAAAGCCAACTTACAACGTGTTGATGCTTGCGCATTATCCCCCGAGCAAGATACCTTAAAACTACATTTCACTTTAAAAGTGTTAGGCGGTATTACCAAACCATCAGCATGCAACAATGCTTTGTTTAAGCAAAGCTATAAAGCAGCTGCGACAACTTACATTAAAGAACAAGGATTTAATGAATTAGCGAAACGTTATGCAACCAATATTGCCAATGCACGTTTTTTATGGCGCAACCGCGTAGGCGCAGATAATATTATTGTTGAAGTGAACGCGCTGAATAAAAATGCCAAGCAAAGCTGGAGTTTTGATGCGGCGACGTTGAGTACACGCCATTTTGATCATAAAAATAGTGATGTATTATCACTGGCAGAGCGTATTGCCACCGCATTATCAAGCGATGATGATTTCTTAATGCTCGACATTACCTGTTATGCACAAGTTGGGTTGGCGCAAGAAGTATACCCAAGTGAAGAGCTAGTGCTTGATAAAGGTAAGGGCGAAAAAAGCAAAATTTTATATCATGTTAATAATATTGCCGCCATGCACTCACAAAAAGTGGGCAACGCGCTGCGCTCGATTGATACTTGGTATCCAGAATTTGAGGATGAAGATAAAACCGCAGGCCCAATAGCCATCGAACCATATGGCGCAGTAACTAATTTAGGTAAGGCCTATCGCACCCCTAAAGATAAACAAGATTTCTACACATTTTTTGATGCATGGGCACGCGGTGAAAAGCTGAGCCGCGTCGAAGATGAGCATTATGTAATGGCCGTGCTAGTACGTGGTGGTGTGTTTGGTGAAAGTGATAAATAGGAGCGCCATGTAATGACTCAAACATTGAAACACTACATCGATATCACGCTATTGCCCAGTGATGATATTGGCGTTCATTTTTTATGGGGCAAGGTGATGATGCAAGTGCATCTCGCCTTGGTCGAAATAAAAGACACCAATAATAAAACACCTATTGCGGTTAGCTTTCCTGAATGTAAATCAGCAACAGCAAAGCACGCAGCGTTTATGGGCAATAAGGTGCGCTTATTTGCAGCATGTCTGAGTGATTTTGACAAACTCAATATTCAAAAGTGGCTCATTCGCTTAGAGGATTATGTGCATATTAAAGCAGTAAAGGATGTGCCCGGTGAAATCGAAGGTTTTGAGAGTTTTAATCGAATAACCAAAGCAGGCAGACCAGATAAACTTATTCGCCGGCGCATGAAACGCAAAGGCGAAACAATAGAGCAGGCCACAAGTCATTTCTCCAGCTACTCAATGGACCAAACAATTAAAGCACTGCCCTTTATTAAAATGAAAAGTTTAAGTGATAAAGGAGATTTTAATCTCGCCATTAAACGCACAGCTATGAGTGAACGCAATCGAGAAATAGCGTTTTCAACGTATGGCTTTAATAAAGAGGCAGCTTTACCTAAATTTTAACCTAAAAGTAATGCTCTTTAAAAAAATGTATTAAAACAAATAGCTACAGCATGGCTAGAAATTTAGGTGTTTTTTAGGTAAAACGTCTAAATCATTGTTGTAGCTATTTTTTTGTCTGTTACACTACTATCCGCGGCAGCACACGCCGCTTAGAAAAGGCTGCAAAAGTGTGACTTCCTTGTTTGATTATCCGCGGCAGCACACGCCGCTTAGAAAGCCAACCCTTAAGCATTTTGATTTTTTCTTATATCCGCGGCAGCACACGCCGCTTAGAAATTTAACACGAATTGGCATATCTTTAGAAAAATATCCGCGGCAGCACACGCCGCTTAGAAAAGCTCTAACTTTCTTGTCGTTAAAGGCCATTAATCCGCGGCAGCACACGCCGCTTAGAAAATATCCTGAGGCAAACCACACGCAATAAAGTCATCCGCGGCAGCACACGCCGCTTAGAAAACGTTATTTAGATTCCCATCGACGCAAATAGGATCCGCGGCAGCACACGCCGCTTAGAAACATTGATTCGAGTACAAACGTCATTTGAGCGCATCCGCGGCAGCACACGCCGCTTAGAAAATCCTGCCGAGTCTGCGCCATCCGTGACTGAGTATCCGCGGCAGCACACGCCGCTTAGAAAATATTGCCGTCGATGTTTTGTAAGTACCAGGAATCCGCGGCAGCACACGCCGCTTAGAAAAAAAATATAGAAACAGCAAAAAAGAACATCACATCCGCGGCAGCACACGCCGCTTAGAAATTGCCTGAAAAATCAGTTCTAAATCTTGACCGATCCGCGGCAGCACACGCCGCTTAGAAAACCATTCGCGCCATAAGATTTAGCAACAGGGGATCCGCGGCAGCACACGCCGCTTAGAAATACCGATGAAGATCCGACTATATTCTTAATCGATCCGCGGCAGCACACGCCGCTTAGAAAATATCATCATACAACGCATAAGAAGCGGGAGAATCCGCGGCAGCACACGCCGCTTAGAAAAAGACAAAAAAAAGTGCGGCTCTTAGCTTTGAATCCGCGGCAGCACACGCCGCTTAGAAAAAAATAATCAATTGGTGATGCTAAAATCAATGATCCGCGGCAGCACACGCCGCTTAGAAATGACAGAAAAGCCTTATTGTGATTCACCTTCAATCCGCGGCAGCACACGCCGCTTAGAAAAACATTCCAATGTATATGTTTAATAAAATAGAATCCGCGGCAGCACACGCCGCTTAGAAAACCAGAAACAGGCACCAACGATTTAATATGCTATCCGCGGCAGCACACGCCGCTTAGAAAATGACATTTAAAATATCATTCCAAGTTGAGGTATCCGCGGCAGCACACGCCGCTTAGAAAGCGTGGCCACAGGAAGAACGAAATAGGATTTAATCCGCGGCAGCACACGCCGCTTAGAAACCTACCCTTTTCTTTGCAATAAACATTTCTAAATCCGCGGCAGCACACGCCGCTTAGAAAGCTCCCGAACGCGGCCGATATTGGTATCAATCATCCGCGGCAGCACACGCCGCTTAGAAATAATAAAGCTTGTTCAGCACTAAGGCTGCTTGATCCGCGGCAGCACACGCCGCTTAGAAATTGTCATTAGATAGATTAATTGCGCGTTTCCTATCCGCGGCAGCACACGCCGCTTAGAAAATTTGTTGCTTAATTACTGTTGTAACAACTTCATCCGCGGCAGCACACGCCGCTTAGAAAACTGAGACTGCTGGACAATCGGTTACCATTACATCCGCGGCAGCACACGCCGCTTAGAAATTAGTAACATTTCGCCAATACTGATTTGTCGTATCCGCGGCAGCACACGCCGCTTAGAAATTGGTAATGCTACGGACTTACGCACTACCTACATCCGCGGCAGCACACGCCGCTTAGAAAACCGTTGATAATACTAATGAGAATAAAATTAAATCCGCGGCAGCACACGCCGCTTAGAAAAGCATCTTAAAAGTGCCAATCAAATCGTATTAATCCGCGGCAGCACACGCCGCTTAGAAATCTCCAAACAATTGTCCTGTTGGCTGGTTTTCATCCGCGGCAGCACACGCCGCTTAGAAAAGGCTGCAAAAGTGTGACTCGCCAGGCTGCAAATCCGCGGCAGCACACGCCGCTTAGAAATCGCTTTTAGTTGTTTGTTTTCTTTTACCAACATCCGCGGCAGCACACGCCGCTTAGAAATTCATTTGAAAGTAATGAAGTAAAACCTACACATCCGCGGCAGCACACGCCGCTTAGAAAAGCCAAAAGAGCGGCCACGTTTAAGCTACTGAATCCGCGGCAGCACACGCCGCTTAGAAAGTGTTACTGACTATTGCATTAATGACGATGTGATCCGCGGCAGCACACGCCGCTTAGAAATGTATGGGATTAGTCTTGATTGCAATCGGTCTATCCGCGGCAGCACACGCCGCTTAGAAATAACATCGACATTAAGCCCGTTTTGATGTGAGATCCGCGGCAGCACACGCCGCTTAGAAAGCTCCCGAACGCGGCCGATATTGGTATCAATCATCCGCGGCAGCACACGCCGCTTAGAAATTGCCCGCGTAGCCCTTTATTAACAGTCTTTTATCCGCGGCAGCACACGCCGCTTAGAAAATGCCCGATTGATTAAAATTGATTAAGAATAAATCCGCGGCAGCACACGCCGCTTAGAAATCTAAAAAGCGCTCCCAATATTCGGCCATTAGATCCGCGGCAGCACACGCCGCTTAGAAATGATGCTGTTGATGAATCAGATGATTGGCTTCATCCGCGGCAGCACACGCCGCTTAGAAAACCGAACTCTTTTTTTTCTCCGCATTCCGAGCATCCGCGGCAGCACACGCCGCTTAGAAAGGCCCCGGTCAACCGGTAGTCATCAGACAGCAATCCGCGGCAGCACACGCCGCTTAGAAATCGATCAGCTTGCAGACAAACAATCGCAGAATATCCGCGGCAGCACACGCCGCTTAGAAATGCACCATAAAATCATCTGAACCTAATGAAGAATCCGCGGCAGCACACGCCGCTTAGAAAATTTGAACACATTGAAAAACAGATTTGCCCTCATCCGCGGCAGCACACGCCGCTTAGAAAATTGCATCTAAGTATGCCGAAACATCATTATAATCCGCGGCAGCACACGCCGCTTAGAAAAATGATCGCAGCAAACTTTCTTGAATACCTTGATCCGCGGCAGCACACGCCGCTTAGAAAAAGAGAAGTTAATACAGTCTGAAAAGCTGGTGATCCGCGGCAGCACACGCCGCTTAGAAATGTCAAAAAAAGCAGTACTGGATAAATTAAAGATCCGCGGCAGCACACGCCGCTTAGAAAAAATCACCTTTTTTCTGCTGTCCTAACAATGGATCCGCGGCAGCACACGCCGCTTAGAAACTACGTGGCCGTAATCGTCTGCGCGTTTAATTATCCGCGGCAGCACACGCCGCTTAGAAATGCCCAACGGGAGGTGATTTATCTAAGTAAAAATCCGCGGCAGCACACGCCGCTTAGAAATCGCGCCGTCTAGCTTCGGGTATCACTTTAATATCCGCGGCAGCACACGCCGCTTAGAAAATAAAACGTAAATTGACCAAGGTCGTTAGTTGATCCGCGGCAGCACACGCCGCTTAGAAACGTGAGATAGCTATCAAACTCTTGCACAACGAATCCGCGGCAGCACACGCCGCTTAGAAATACCCTCTCAAAATTGTTCCGAACTTTCTCTGATCCGCGGCAGCACACGCCGCTTAGAAACAGTACGCAAACTGCGCAACATAGCAGGATATATCCGCGGCAGCACACGCCGCTTAGAAAAATCCAGACCAATAAATAACAATTTACATCACATCCGCGGCAGCACACGCCGCTTAGAAACGACCGCTGCATTAACAACAGCAGTACCGAAGATCCGCGGCAGCACACGCCGCTTAGAAAGTTGGGCGCGTCAGACTGTTGACTTATGATCAATCCGCGGCAGCACACGCCGCTTAGAAACAAGCCGGTTATAAAATCATTTATGGTGTTAGATCCGCGGCAGCACACGCCGCTTAGAAAGTGATATGGGGCTGACTCGGTGTCTTTACTTTATCCGCGGCAGCACACGCCGCTTAGAAAAGCTAGCACTTAGCGAAAATGAACTGATTGATATCCGCGGCAGCACACGCCGCTTAGAAACAGCGAAGAAGCTAATAAATGACCATCCGAATTCTGCGGCAGCACACGCCGCTTAGAAAATTATCTACCCCCGAATGCAATAATTGGTGCGATCCGCGGCAGCACACGCCGCTTAGAAAATCAAGGAACTGATCGTTGACCCATTGTTAGGATCCGCGGCAGCACACGCCGCTTAGAAATTTAAGCGTGACTCTTACGCCATTAGCCGTGAATCCGCGGCTGCACACGCCGCTTAGAAATAGACAAAGACGTTGCAAAATCTAAGATTGAAATCCGCGGCAGCACACGCCGCTTAGAAAAGCCCGAACATTAGTCAATAATGTTCCAGTGAATCCGCGGCAGCACACGCCGCTTAGAAATGATGTGCTCGTATTATGCTCTGAACATCTTGATCCGCGGCAGTACACGCCGCTTAGAAATGCCCGTCGTCAACCTCAGTGGCAGTGAACTGACACTATTAATTTCGGAGGGGTATTTCTAATAATTTAAAAAGAATAACAACACCGATAAAATGCTAGTCAGTCGGTGAGCTTCGACACAATTCTTCAATAATCTGTGCCAGTTTTCGCGTCGCAGGTCCTGCGGTATCAATATCTGGAATAACTAATTGACAATTTATTTTTCGGATTTTTCCGGCGGTTAAATTCAGTGGCACTAAGGTGCCAGCGTCAAGCGATGCTTGCACGAAACTTTGTGGTACCCAAGCAAAGCCTAAGCCGCGTTCTAACATTGCTACTGAGCTGGTAAAGTTGCTGA
>Ga0105356_10003773_pt1 | contig 14796 bp, 9 predicted proteins | sample GOMGulsemesocosm_3_FD_83502 | JGI IMG/M metagenome (GOLD analysis project Ga0105356, IMG submission 83502) | Methane-oxidizing microbial communities from mesocosms in the Gulf of Mexico - GOM9D Gulf of Mexico | ecosystem: Environmental > Aquatic > Marine > Cold seeps | place: Gulf of Mexico...
CTCATAAAAAATGAAAATATTAGCAAACGATGGAATTTCACAAAGTGGAATTGCTATTTTAGAAAGCAATGGTTTTGACGTTATTACGACAAAAGTTGCTCAAAATCAATTGGAAAATTTCATCAATGAAAATTCAATTGATGCAATTTTAGTACGAAGTTCAACGCAGGTTCGTCAAGAATTGATTGAGGCCTGTCCAAGTATCAAATTAATTGGTCGTGGTGGTGTTGGCATGGATAACATCGATGTAGAATATGCCATTGACAATGGACTACATGTAATCAATACTCCAAATGCATCTTCTAGCTCTGTTGCTGAATTGGTTTTTGCGCACTTATTTGGAATGGTTCGATTTTTACATCAATTAAACAGAGAAATGCCCCTAGAAGGCGATACTCGTTTTAAGGATTTAAAGAAAGATTTTGGAAATGGAACTGAACTTCGCGGGAAAACTCTGGGGATTGTTGGGGTTGGAAGAATTGGGAAAGAAGTTGCTAAAATTGCTTTAGGAATTGGAATGAAAGTCATTGCTACAGATGCATTTGTTGGCAATGCAACCATCAATGTACCTTTTTATACTGGACAATCTATTGATATCGAAATTGAAACAGAACCAATTGCAGAAGTTTTAAAACATGCCGATTTTATTACCTTACACATTCCAAGTCAGGACAACTATATTATTGGGCATGATCAATTTGACTCTATGAAAGATGGTGTTGGTGTTATCAACGCAGCTCGTGGTGGTCTTATAGACGAAGTGGCTTTAGTAAATGCAATAGAAACAGGCAAAGTAAAATATGCAGGTTTGGATGTTTTTGAAAAAGAACCCACACCAGAAATTCAACTATTAATGAATCCTGATATTTCTTTAACGCCTCATATTGGTGCAGCAACTGTAGAAGCTCAAAATAGAATTGGAGAAGAGTTGGCTGCGCAGATTGTAAAATTACTTTCATAAAGGGTAATGGCAATAGTAAAACCTTTTAAAGCTGTTAGAGCGACAAGAGATAAAGTTGCATTGGTTTCTACCAAATCGCGCGAAATTTACACTCCAAGTATGTTAAATGCGAAATTGGCGTTTAATCCATATACTTTTTTGCATGTAATAAACCCAGGGTATAAATACAACAAGCAAGACCTTAGTGGGGATTTACGGTTTAAATTAGTTCACAATAGATATTTAGAATTTAAAGAAGATGCTATATTTACACAAGATGAAGTTCCTGCTTTTTACATCTACCAGAAAATAACACCTACAAATTCTTTTTGCGGAATCATTTCTGCTACTTCGGTAGATGATTATCATAATAATGTCATCAAAAAACATGAAGGCACACTAGAACAACGAGAACTACTCTTTGAGACCTATTTAAAAAATACTGGTTTTAATGCTGAACCTGTGCTCCTAACCTATCCAGATAATGATAAAATTACAAACATTATCAAAAAACATCAGCTAACAAGAGCTGAATTTGAATTCTCTACTACAGACAAGAACTACCATTTACTCTGGATTGTAGACAATGAGGAAGATATCGCTTCAATAACAGATACCTTTAAAGAAATTAACACATTGTATATTGCTGATGGACATCATCGATCTACATCATCCTGCTTATTAGCACAAGGCTTAGCAAAAGAAAACCCCAACCATACTGGTACAGAGAATTATAATTTCTTTATGAGTTATTTACTCCCAGAAAGTCAGTTAAGCATTTATGAATTTAATCGGTTTATAAAAGACCTTAATGGATTTACACCTCATGAGTTTTTAATCGAATTAGACACCTATTTCAGAATTGAAAATCGCGGACAGGAATTGTACAAACCGAGTAAAAAACATCATTTTAGCATGTATCTCAATGGAGAGTTCTACTCTCTGTACTTGCGAAAGAAAATCTATGATTTTACAGATGCATTAAGTGAATTGGATGCAGAAATTTTATACCAAACCATCTTAAAACCAATTTTAGGAATTAAGGACATTAGAAATGATTCGAAAATTGTGTATTCTCAAAATAAATCTGACAGCTTAGAATTAAAAACAAAAGTTGACACAGGAGAATTTAAAGTATCCTTTGGAATGCGACCAACAACAATTGACGAATTAAAAAGTATTGTTGATGCAGGACAGCTAATGCCTCCAAAAACCACCTATATTGAACCAAAGTTAAGAAGTGCGATCACAATTTATGAGTTTTAGCACGGACCTTGTACATCCTTTTTTATTATGATAGCAAACAACCTTCGTCACCTACAAAATAAGCTCCCAAAGCACGTAACTTTAGTTGCTGTGTCAAAGACAAAACCAAACGCAGCAATTTTAGATGCCTACAATGCTGGTCAACGAATTTTTGGAGAAAATAAGATCCAAGAAATGGCTGCCAAGCATGCTGAATTACCCAAGGATATCCAATGGCATATGATTGGTCATTTACAACGTAATAAGGTAAAATACATGGCACACTTTGTGGAATTAATTCATGGCGTTGACAGTTTTAAAACCTTAAAAGAAATAGACAAACAAGCAAAAAAAAACCAACGCGTTATTAAATGTTTACTACAGGCAAGAATTGCTAAAGAAGAAACAAAATTTGGCTTATCGTTTTCAGATATTAACCAACTAATAACGTCGGAAGAACTCTCAGAATTAAAAAACATAAAAATCATAGGTTTAATGGGAATGGCAACGTTTACGGAGGATCAAGCACAATTGAAAGAAGAGTTTTCTTCTTTAAAAGAGCTGTTCGATACCTTAAACAAAACTAACGCATCGCTTGATACACTATCTATGGGAATGAGTGGTGACTATCCATTAGCAATCGAAAATGGAAGTACAATGGTAAGAGTAGGTAGCGCAATTTTTGGCGCTAGAAATTATATTGTGTAGATTTACACAAAAAGCTAAAAAAAAGAAATTTGTACGCAATTTTAGATATTGAAACTACGGGTGGTAAATTTAATGAAGAAGGGGTTACAGAGATCGCAATCTATAAGTTTGACGGTCACGAAATAGTAGACCAATTCATAACACTTGTAAATCCAGAAAAAGACATTCAGCCTTTTGTTGTTCAACTTACAGGAATCAATAATAAAATGCTGAAAAATGCCCCAAAATTCCACGAAGTAGCAAAACGAATAATTGAAATCACCAAAGACTGTATTGTGGTTGCACACAATTCAAGTTTCGATTATAGGATTTTAAAAACGGAATACAATCGTTTAGGCTATGCCTATAAACGCGATTCTTTATGTACGGTAGAACTAAGTAGGAAATTAATTCCTGAACAACCATCATATAGCCTTGGCAAATTGTGTAAATCGCTTGGCATACCTATGAGTGATCGGCATAGGGCTTCTGGAGATGCATTGGCAACCATCCAATTGTTTAAACTACTGTTAGATAAAGATGTAGATAAGTCCATTATAAAAAATACCGTTAAGCATTTTGACTGTAAAAAAACTTCTGAAAAATTATTTGCATTATTGGATGAGATCCCTGCGATTATGGGTGTCTATTATTTACACAGAGAAGATGGTCAAATTATTTTTATGGGTAAAGGAAACAATCTCAAAAACGACATCAATAATCAATTCATAAAAACAACAAAAAGAGGCAAGGCGATTCAAGAAAAAACGGCTTCTATAACTTACGAACCTACCGGTAATGTGCTGCTTACCAATTTAAAATTTTATTTAGAGTTAGAAATCAACAAACCTAAATACAACTTGCGAAGTAAGAAAAAAATGCTCTTTAATAATTTTAATAGCGATCATATGCTATTGATTGACAAAGGAAGAACTATTGACGAGCATTCTGTAATCTTAATTGAAAATAATGAGGTTATTGGATATGGCTATACAAACTTAGCATATCAAGAAACACAACGCGATATTTTAAAATCGATGCTAACACCAATTCAAAACAAAACCTTAGCAAAAACCATTATAAAAAATTACTTAAAATCAAAAAACACAGCTAAGATAATTCGGTTTTAAGCTATGAAAAGAATTGCTATACTCTTTATTTGCTTTACCTCAATAGTATATTCTCAAAAAGAAAAATCTGAACACACAGGCCAAGTTACTCTTGAAGACCTTCTACTAAGTACGTATGACAAAGATGCCACAGCCAGCTCACTCATTTTAAAAGAGCATGCCAACTACTATTTTAATGAGAAGAAATATTATGAAAGAATAACTGATTATTATTTCAAAAAGAAAATCTTCAAAAAGAACGATTCTAAAAATTCAGAAATCGAAATCCCAATTCGAGGAGCACGAGAAATATATGATATCAAAGCATATACTTATAACTTAAATGACAAAAATGAACTTGTAAAAACTGAAGTTCACAAAAGTCAGATTTTTGAAACTCAGGTCAATGATAACTTTAAAAAAATTAATTTTTCTTTTCCAGGTGTCAGAAATGGCAGTGTTTTGGAATATGTTTTCTCAATAAAAACACGCTACACTGGTATTTCCGATTGGTATTTTCAAAGCAACATCCCTAAAGTAAAAAGCAATTTCACCGGGCAAATATATCTTGGAAATAAGCAGTACAATGCCACTCTAAAAGGGCTTTTAAATCTTAAAACCTCCAATTCTTCTTTGCAAAAGAAATGCTATTCTAAAAATGGCAGAAAGAGTGACTGTTTAATTGTTTCGTACGGTATGGATAGTATTCCGTCTTATATTCAAGAAAAATATGCTACTAGTTATTTAAATTATATCTCCAGAATCGTCTTTGATTCCAATTATAATTATGGAATTGATTCAAAAGAATACAGACGATTACAATGGAGTTTAATAGATGTCTCTTTTCAAAAAGGATTCTCAAAACTCATAAAATCTCAAGAGAAGTTTTTTAAACGAAAAATCCCTAAGGAGATTCAACTTGAAAAAGACAAGCTTAAAAGAGCCAAACAAACGTTTTACTTTATCCAAAATCATTTTATATCTAATGCTGGCACCTCAGACAAGTTAAACATTGCTAAAACGTTCAAAAATAAAATTGGTAATAACTTTACGATCAACCTTTCACTTCTAGCGTCTTTAAACGCCATGAAAATAAATAACAGCCTATTATTTGTATCCACTAGAGACAATGGCTTTCCATCAATGCTTAATCCATCATTAAATGACTTTAATTATATCATTGTAAAAATAACTATTAATGGTAAAGACTACTTTTTAGACGCCTCTAATACGTTTTTATTTTTTGGAATTACCCCCTTCAAAACATTAAGTGGCAATGCACGTGTTATGAGCTTACTAAAAGGAGGTTATTGGGAAAAAGTAAGGCCTTATAAAAATTCATTTGAAAACGTGCATGTAGAAGTTGATGTTAAAAATAACGAAGACATAACGGGAAATATCAAGATCACACATGCTGGATATTCATCAATTATTACAAAATTTCTATTCGACAGGTTAAAACGTGAAAAATATATTGCATCATTAGAAGAGGCAGATGAGACTATTGAGATTAACAATTTCAAGATACACGGATTAGAAAATACAAGTTCTAAAACGGAACAGGTTTATCATTTTAACTATGAAAATATTGAACAAGAATTACAGGATAAATTATATATCAATCCATTTTTTTACACCAACATAAAGTCAAATCCATTTAAACTGGAAGAACGTATATATCCTGTCGATTTTGGGTATAAGCAAGACTATACCTACAGAGCCAAAATTAACTTACCCAACGGATACGAATTGAAAACGGTCCCGACACCTATACTTTTATCCTTACCAAATAAAGCAGGAAGAATCATCTACACACTAAAAAAGAGCAAAAACAGTGTTATTGTTTTCTTTAAAATAAAAATTACTAAAACCGTGTTTTTAAGTTCTGAATATGAAGCTTTAAAAAAATTCTATGCTGAAATTATCAAGATACAATCAACAAGTATTACTTTAGAGAAAAAATAGCGGACCAAAATAAATTGATATGAAAAAAATTGCTGTACTCCTATTTCTTCTTGCATATTCCTCATATGGCCAAATTTCAAAATCGGCCAAAATGGGACAAACTACTTTAGAAGAATTACAAATGAAATTTTATGATAAAGATCCTGCCGCTGCTGCTGTAGTTTTATACGATCAAGGAAACCTTTATACATATGACAATAACCTAAATCGATTCAGAACTGACTACTACTTTAGAATTAAAATTTTAAAAAACGAAGGGTTAAATAAGGCGACAGTTAGAATTCCATTTTTTAACAATTCGCATCAAAACCAAGAAATTAAAAATATTAGTGCTACCACCTATAATATAGAAAATGGAAGTATCACTAAAAAGCACATTTCTAAAAAAGACATCAATACCATACAAATTAATGCAAACATGAAAGAAATCAATTTTGCGTTACCTAATGTGAAAATAGGCTCCGTAATTGAGTATTCTTACACCCAATTAAATCCTTTCTTTTTAGAAGTTGATGATTGGTATTTTCAAGGTGATATTCCAAAAGTAAAAAGCGAATATCATTCGTCAATTGTGGGGAATTACCAATACAATGCAAAGCTAAATGGGTATTTTAAATTGTCAAAAAATAATCCAACGGTAAAAAAACGTTGTGTCACTTTTACTGGAGATGGCTACTCTAAACTTACTGGAGATTGTAATATTTTGGATTTTGCTATGACAAACATCCCTGCATTCACAAAAGAAAAATACCTAACCAGTAGAGAAAATTATATTTCTAAAATATCGTTTCAACTTCAATCTATTTATTATTCTAATGGCAAAAAGGATCAATTTACAAATACATGGAAAGGTACAGATAGAAAATTAAAATCTGGAATATTCTTTGGTTCTGAAATAAAAAAGACCAGTTTTTTCAAAAAAATCATTCCCGAAGAAACGTTAAACATTCAAGAAGATTTATCGAAGGCAAAAAGTATTTATTATCATTTACAAAACCATTTTACAGACAATAGAAACGGCTATAGTTTTCAAAAAATAAATACCAAAAAGGCTTATGACCAAAAGTCCGGAACTGTTGCAGATATAAACATGGCCTTATACAATGCGTTAAAAGCAGCCAACTTAGAAGCCTTCATTGTATTGGCATCTACCAGACAAAATGGAGAACCAACAAAATTATATCCAGTCATTAATGATTTTAATTATTTACTTGTTAAAACACGTATTAATGGTACAGCCTACTTTTTAGATGCGAGTAAAAAATATTTATCTTTTGGAATTGTTCCTTTTGCGACCCTTAATGGAGAGGCAAGAGTAATGGATTTTAAAAAAGGAAGTTACTGGGAACCAATACAGCCATCCGAAGAAACATCAACAAACACATTAGTAAATGTAAACATTGAAAACGATGGAAATACACGTATCAGGTCGAGGGTTGTTAAAAAAGGATATGATGCCTTAGCCCTTAAATCTAAATTAAATGAGACACGTGAAAAAGACTATCTCGATAGTTATGAGTCTCGAAATGATTTTATTATTAATGAGTATAAAGAAAAAGGAACTGAAACTAAAGCCGCATTAATTACGCAAACATTCGATATTTCAGCAAACCAAAAAGATACGCCATCAGATAGATTGTATTTAAATGTATTCTTTTTTGACAAGATCACTTCCAACCCATTTAAATTAGAAAGTAGATTTTACCCTGTTAATTTTGGGTACAAATTTAATAACAGCTTTAGAGCAAACATTAGCCTACCCGAAAATTATACTGTGAACAGTTTACCAGAGAGCAAAGCTTTTACACTTCCTAACAATGGTGGAAAGTTTCTGTTTAATTGTAAAAAAATTGGCAAAAAGATTAGTATCATATTCAAATATCAATTAAACAAAGTAGAATATACAAATGAGGAATACTTTGCATTAAAAGAGTTTTTTAACCAAATAATAAAAGCCCAAGCAACCTTAATTACTTTAGCCCGTAAATAATTTAAGTACCACAGCATTAACTTATTAAACTTTTTTAGTAAATTTATAGGAAATACGTAAAAATTGATTCTTTTCTGTACAAAAGTCCCCTCCAAATTTGTACTGACAACCTAAAACAACTCTCATGAAAAAGCACTATCTCATTGTCTTTTTAATGTTTCTTAGTTCTTCTATATCCTCCCAACAGTATACAACAGGCTTAGATTTCAGCAAAGATAAATATGAAGAAGTTACAGAAACAGTTCCTCTAATTACAAGAAGTGTTACTTCTGTTCCTAAAAGTTTCAGTTTAAAACCCTATGCTCCAACGCCTGGGAATCAAGGTAATCAGCCCTCTTGTGTTGGCTGGGCCAGTGGCTATGGAGCAAGAACAATTGCCAATGCTGTTAAAAACGAATGGAAATACAACACCACAAAAATCAATCAGAACACCTTCTCTCCTGCTTTTGTATATAACCTCATCAAATTTAAAGGAGATGTCAATTGCAAACGAGGCTCCTACATTGCTGATGCCATGAAGCTTTTAAATGCCTCTGGTATTTTGCAATTAAAAGATTTTAGATATAGTGCAAGTAACTGTAAAACAAAACCATCTAGTTTTGGCTACCAAAAAGCAAAAAAAAATACGATTTTAACCTATGAAAGACTTGCAAAATGGGACAATCCATACAATTTAGTTGGGAAAGTAAAAAAAGCTGTAGCAAACAAAAATCCCGTTGTAATTGGCATGCAAATTCATGCTTCTTTTTATAAGTCTAAGGGGGTTTGGAATGGTGATACTTCAAAAAAACTCGGTGGACATGCCATGGTTGTCGTTGGATATAGCGACACTAAATATGGAGGCGCTTTTTGAATTTTAAATTCTTGGGGGACCAATTGGGGTAACAACGGTTACATATGGGTAAAATACAATGATTTTAAAACCTATACCAAGACCGCCTATGTTTTAATAGATAGCTCAAAAAAGAAAAAAATCAATACCGATGTTGTGAGTAATTACACTGCAATGGCTGGCGAAATGACTTTGCGCTTAAGCAATGGAAACAACATGTATCCAATATTATCGGACAATGCTTCTAGAAATTTTAACATTGTAAAAGCAACAAAAACAACCTATCGCATTGATAAAAGTTATACCTCTGGAACACAGTTTAGGATATATTTAAAAAGCAAACAAAAAGGCTATGTGTATTTAATAGGATATGGCTCTGGAGATAAATCTGTGAGCAAGCTATACCCTTTTGATAAATTTAGTGATTACTTTAGCTATACCAATAGCGAAATTGCACTTCCAAACGAAGATTATTTTATAGAGTTTGATTCCAAACCAGGTAGAGATATTTTATGTGTTTTGTATAGCAAAGAAAAATTAAATATTAATAGCATTGTACATACAGCCAGAAATGGCTCTGGAGATTTTGTCTCAAGAGTAAAAAAAGCATTGCAATACAAAATGTTTAAAGGGAATAACATAAAATTTGAAAGAAACAGAATAGCATTTTCTACAAAATCTACGAACAGCAACGCTAAAGTTGTTCCTATTTTCATAGAAATGAACCATCAATAACATAAAAGTCATGAAAATTAAAAGCACTTTTTTATTCGCACCTTTTTTACTCTTATTTACTGTAAGTGTTCTTGGCCAAAGCAATCTTGTTTATTTCGAAACATTTAATTCACAAGGAAATTGGACAAAAGGAGACAATTCTGTAAGGAATTTATATGTTTCTAATGGGAGGTATTATTTTGAACATAAGAAAAATGAAGGATCTAGAGAAATATCAACCCGTAGCTTTGTAATTGATTTTACAAAAGACTTTGAAATTGATACTAGTATTCTAAAAGTATCTGGAGAGCAAGATTATGGAATCTCTTTCTTGTACGATTATAAAGATGAAAAGAATTATCGAGAATTTGGCTATACAGCTACAGGCTATTATAGAATAGCTGAATCTAAAAAAGGGGTGTATAACAACATAAAATCATGGGCAAAATCTTCTTCTCTACGAACAGGAAATAATACAAGCAATACACTACGAATTAAAAAACTTGGAAAACGAATAACATTTTACATTAACGGAACCTATGTAAAAGGCCTTGACTATAAAAGTTTTATGGGCAACAAAATGGCGCTGAAACTTTACAGGAAACAAAAAATTGGGATTAGTCATTTTAGAGTAAAATACCTTGGATCGACTACAACAAGTTCAGAATCAAAAACGATATTATTTGAAGGATTTAATGGCAATAGCAATAACTGGTCAGAGTCCAGTACTTCAGATGTCAACTTAGCGATATCGAATGGTGATTACATCTTTGATCACAAAAGAGCCTCAGGAGGTTGGTCGTCAACTATTGAAAAGAAATATGATACCTCAAAAGATTTTAGAATAAGTGCACAGCTTAAAAAGAAATCTGGTATCACTGACAATGGCTATGGAATCATATTTGGAAGAAAAGACAGCAATAATCAAAACTTATTTTATATTTCTGGACAAGGATCTTATAACATTTGTAAATATGTCAACGGTACAAGAACGGCTATTAAAAACTGGACAAAATCTAGCCATATAAAAAATGGAAATGGGGTTTCAAATCTATTGACAGTTATAAAAACAGGCAGTAAGATAGAATATCTAATAAACAGCAACGTGGTGTATACTAGCTATTCTTACAGATCTTATGGAGATAGAATTGGTTTTATTGTTTATGATAAGCAAAAAATAGCAGTAGGATATTTAAGCATGACCTACCTAAATCTAAAAAAATCCAATCCAATCGTCCAAAAGAACACTACGACTTCTAGTACTGAAAAAATAATTTGGGAGGATGACTTTGTAACGAACAAAAATAATTGGGCTACTAGTAATGATGCTAAAGCAACATTAGAGGTAAAAAACAACAAATATTATTTTGACCACAAAAGAGCTTCTGGAGGGTGGTCTTCAACAAAAGTAATCGATATTGATACCAGCAAGGATTTTGAAATTGAATCAAAAATATTAAAGATAAGCGGTATTAAAAACAATGGTTTTGGATTTACATTTGGTAGAAAAGATAGTGATAATCAATTTGTATTCTCAATTACTTCAAATGGTTCTTATGCCATAGATCAGTATAAAAATGGAACATACACGGCCATCAAAGATTGGACGAAGTCGACACATATTAAAACTGGGAGCTATGCCTATAACACCTTAAAAATAAAAAAAGAAAGAGGGTTTATAAAATTTTATGTCAACGGCCGCTATTTAACCTTATATACGCACAAGGCTTTTATGGGGAATCGTTTTGGTTTTGTAGTCTATAACAATCAAAAAATTGCAATAAACAATCTTAAGGTCAAGTACATCAATCAAAAAAAGAACAATGTAAACGTCAACCCTACCATTGTAGCAAGCGGAGAAAATGTATTGACAGAATATTTTACGGATAATAAGAACGGTTGGCCCGTTGGAGAAACAACAGAAAAAAACATCTCTGTTGCCAACAGTTTTTACAATTTTGAACACAAGTTAGCGAAAGGTGGTTGGGCCATTAATATTCCTAAAACAATTGATACTTCTAGGGATTTTGAAATTAAAACCAATATTAAAAAAGTAAGTGGCGTTACCAATTATTCATACGGATTACAATGGGGTAAAGAAGGGACAAATAGCTTTCGATTTTATCTAACCGGTAATGGCTATTATAAAGTTGTAAGAGTTGTAAATAATAAAGAAGAAGTCATTAAAAAGTTTACACTTTCTTCGGCAATAAAAAAAGGAAATGGAGCTACAAACACGTTAAGACTTGTAAAACAAGGAGATCATTATAAGTTTTATGTAAATGGCACCTATGTAACCCAAACCAATTTCGAATCTTTCTATGGGCATAGATTAGGGTTTGTAGCCTTTAATAAACAGAAAATTGCTGTCGATAATATTTACATTAAATACCTAAAAAAATCCAACAAAACAATTGTTACTTCAAATACATTAAAGGTACCATTAAATGAACGTTTTTCTAGCAATACCAATGGGTGGAACTTAACTGATAATACCAATACTAAAACTAGAATTAGCAACGGGAAGTTATATATAAAAAACAATACAGAAAAAGGAGGGGCATTTATTAGTAAAAAAGTTGGGATTGACACCAGTAAAGATTTTATCATTGAAACCTCTATTACAAGGTTGACAAATAGTTCTAATGGTTCTTTATCATTTGCATTTGGTAGACAAAACAACACCAATGAATTTGATTTATTTTTATCTAAAGATGGAAGCTACTTATTGCGAAAATTAGAAAAAGACAAATCTATTAAGTTAATTCCATGGACAAGCACAAGTGCATTAAATACCCAAGCATATCAAGCCAATAAAATTAAAATAGTTAAAGCAGGAAACCTATTAAGGTTGTATATAAATGACCAATATGTAAATGAAGCTCCCTATTCTAAATTTTTCGGGAATTACATTGGATTTAGCGTCTATAACAAACAAGAAGTTTCTATTGATTATTTAAATGTATCCTATCCAACTGCCGACTTTAACACACCACCTGAAGTGGTAATCGCTGAACCTATTGTTCAACGCGGATTTAAAATTGTAAAAACAAAAAGAATTCTTGTTCGTGGTAAGGCAACAGATAAGGATGGAATTTATGAAATAATAATCAATGGAATAGATGCCACAATTTCTGATGATGGTTCATTTACAGCCAATGTACCGTTAAAAATTGGCACCAATGAATTGATTGTAAAAGCAACGGACCTTAAACAAGCCTCATCAACAAAACGGTTTACCATAAAAAGAAAATCACCAGATGTTGTAGATGTAGACCCTGTTGTGGTTAAAAAAGACAAAAAAATTGATACTGGTTTTGGACAATATTACGCGTTACTTATTGGGGTTAGTGATTATGGAGATGGGGCGATTACAGATTTAGCGGGCTTACCAACCAAAGATGCTAAGGATTTAGGAAACGTACTAATTAACAACTACAATTTCAAAAAAGAAAACGTCGTAATTCTTAATAACAGCCCAAAAGCAAATGACATTATTAAAGAGTTTAGTAAATTAAAAAAGAAAATTACTGACAAAGACAACCTCTTAGTTTTTTATGCAGGCCATGGAGTCTATGACGAAGTTAGTCAAGTTGGGCATTGGTTGCCTTCAGATGCTGATATGGAATATGAACTAAACTTAATCAGCAATTCTCAGGTGGTTGATTTCTTAAAATCCATACAATCTAAACATACCTTACTAATTTCTGATGCTTGTTTTAGCGGAAGTATCTTTAAGACCAGATCCTTCGAGAAATCACCAAAATCCATTCAGAAAAAATACGAACTCACAAGTAGAAAAGCGATTACCAGTGGTACTTTAAAAACGGTTCCTAATAAAAGTATGTTCTTAAAATACCTGTTAAAGAGGTTAGAAAACAATACAAGTCTTTACCTATCTGCAAGACAACTTTTTAATAGAATTGAAGAGCCCGTAATGAATAACAGCCCAAATACTCCACAATACGGTACTATTTACGGAATTGGAGATGAAGGTGGAGATTTTATCTTCATAAAAAATTAAAATTGTTGTATTTTAGCACAACAACAAAACCTAATTTTTGAAAGAACAACCACAAAAAAATTCCTTAAAGCATCGGCTTCATGAAATAATTTATGAAGCCGATACTCGTGGAGGCAAACTATTTGATGTCATCTTGCTTATTGCAATTCTAGCAAGTGTCTTGTTGGTAATGCTAGAAAGTGTAGAAAGCTTTGATGCCAAATATCATACGTTTTTAAACGTTTCTGAATGGGTAATTACGATTCTATTTTCTATAGAATACATCCTCAGAATCGTTTCGATAAAAAAACCTATAAAGTATATTTTTAGTTTTTACGGAATTATAGACCTTCTTTCTACCATTCCTAAATACCTCTCCTTTATTTTAGTTGGCTCCCACAATCTTGCGGCCTTAAGAGCATTGCGCTTATTAAGAGTTTTCAGAATTTTAAAATTGGCAAGATATATTGGCGCCTCTAACAGGTTAATCGTTTCATTAAAAGCAAGCAAGGCTAAAATTGCTGTTTTCTTATTTTTTGTAGTCATTATTTGCATCATCTTAGGAACAGTAATGTATATGATTGAAGGGGCCGAAAATGGATTTACCAGCATCCCCAGAAGTGTATATTGGGCCATTGTTACCTTAACTACAGTTGGTTATGGAGATATTGCACCTCATACGCCAATTGGTCAGTTTATTGCGAGTATTATTATGATTATGGGATATGGGATTATTGCCATACCGACCGGAATTGTAACCACAGAAATGGCCAAAGCAAATGCCATTCATACCAACACACAATCTTGCCCCGAATGTTTAAAAGAAAATCATATAGATGCTGCAGAATTTTGTTATAATTGCGGTACTAAACTGAATTAAATGTCTTCTAAAAAAGAGAATGTTCTTATAACAATTGTTGGCCCTACTGCCATTGGTAAAACGGCGTTAAGCATCCAACTGGCAACCCACTTTAATGCAGAAATTATTTCCTGTGATTCTCGACAATTTTTTAAAGAAATGCGCATTGGAACTGCTGTACCCTCTATAGAAGAATTAAACGCTGCCCCCCATCATTTCATTCAAAATAAAAGTGTTTTTGACAGTTATAATGTAGGAGATTTTGAACGAGACGCCCTGGACAAACTCAACGAGTTATTTAAAACAAACCCTGTTGTTATACTGGTTGGTGGTAGTGGTTTATATGTTGATGCTGTGCTAAATGGATTGGATTACTTTCCAAAAGTAAAGCCAGAAATTAGAGAAAACTTAAATAAAACGTTGCTTTCTAAAGGAATTTCCCATTTGCAACA
>Ga0105356_10003774_pt1 | contig 14796 bp, 23 predicted proteins | sample GOMGulsemesocosm_3_FD_83502 | JGI IMG/M metagenome (GOLD analysis project Ga0105356, IMG submission 83502) | Methane-oxidizing microbial communities from mesocosms in the Gulf of Mexico - GOM9D Gulf of Mexico | ecosystem: Environmental > Aquatic > Marine > Cold seeps | place: Gulf of Mexico...
CAGGCGGTCACCCTTAACCAGTTTTCTAATGAGAACGTAGCTAGCAAGATAGTTTGCGTTGCTTCTTTGGGTGACCCGAAACTATGGTAATTAAGCTGCTAACAAGTGGGTCGTGTGGGACTGGGAAGTCCAGACGACAAAAAACAATCTCCACTAGACAGTCACAGTCTTATAGCATGGCAGACCGCGTCCTGACACAAACGCACCTGAAGACTCCGAGCAGATACGCTTAGCCTGGATTATAGGCAGTAATAAACCACGCGCTGGATGGCGCCCAAATAGAGCCATCTTGACGGGCATATTTGCCGATGACATCTTGTAGCGCTTCAATTACTTGACCCTTTAAGCGCTCGCCTTCCTCTTCTGCAAGGCGGACGATTTCACCCGCGGGTCCAATTTCCAGAGCAAACTGAATAGCTTCTTCGATGTTGCGGCCAATACAGATATCTGAATCAAAACGTTCAAATTGAATCCGCTCAAAACCCACTGACTGAAGCATATCACTGACCATATCCGGGCCAGCCATTGAAAAAGGACCGGGGCCACAATGTACGGCATCCGTATCATCGTGAGAAATCACCGGCACAATTTCCCGGACGCAGCGTTCTGCATCGTGTAACCAGGGGTTGTCTTCTCTTTTGCGCCAGACTACCTGAGTGAATTTACCGCCGGGTTTTAAGGCGTGACGAATATTCTTCATCGCTAACCCTGGCAGGTTAAAGAACATCGTACCAAAGCGCGCGAAGGCTTCATCATAGGGCCCGCCGAGGTCACCAGCTTCTACATCAGCGACAAAGAAGCTGGCATTGTCGACACCCTCTTCACTGGCCGTTTTTTTACATTCATCAATAAAATTACTCGCGCAATCAACACCAATGGCTGAGCCACCATTATTTAGGGATTTGGCAATCTGAATAGTGCAATCCCCAAAGCCGCAGCCCACATCAAGAATTCTTGTCCCCTCGGGGTATTCATATCGCTTTAGCACCTCCTCGCTGATTGAGGCATAACCCTCAATAAAAAGGTATTTAAAGCGAGAGAACTTTTCAAATAAGACCGTATTCCAGGCTTCGATAACAATATCATTGCTCATTGGTAACTCCTTACTAGTGCAGATCTTCACGATGGTGAGTTTTTATTTCCATCGTCAAGATCATAAGCTTAATTTTAGAGTTGCTTCCTACCGCTATAGATCAGAAAAGCAGTGAATGTATTCGATTACAACATTTAAGTGAGCGCTTGAGAACACGTTGCAAAAATGACATGGCTCCAAGGACGCCAGCTATTTCAACCACTTCCATCGGGTCATTTTCAGCCCCCTCTTAACTTTGACACAGGCTGGTCACAACCATATTTTACCGCCATTAGCGATAAAGTCTGTAATCAGATTTTTAAGTGGCTCATAACCTTCAACGACAAGTCCTATACAGCCACAGGCCTTGGCAGTTAATTAATATTTTTTGTTCAGTATTCATATCAGCTCTCCGATTTTTTGTGGTGAGTGGGTTTGCATTAACCTGAAAGCAATCTTAGAAAAATAAGACTAGTTATGCTTGGATAGCATCTGGTTTTGTTATGGAGAAAACAGGGCGATTGGTAACAAATCACGGTCGTACGGCCAGCTGAGGCGGCATTGAATAAAGCCCGGGAGAATTGTGGTACTCTGCGGCATATTCTTGGCTGCGCGGATTAACAGGACTTTAATAGTTAGCTTGTTGCGAGGCGCACGACTACACGTACTGGAAAGGTGGCATCTATCAAGATAGGCTCAATGCTGATAACGAATTTAAAACCTGCGTAACGGCCACCGGCGAGCCAAAAATTGCGCTGCTCATGCTGGCTGTGTCAAGGTCGGCGGTACACCCAGCCTACTTACAAAAATTCAGATGGGGGTTATGATTGCCTTTTTTACGAGGTTACAAAACACTAACACATGAAGGGAAATCAATCATACAAGTGGAGCGTTCCGCTTCGCTTCACCAGTCCCAAACCCTAAGCGTTAAGTGTCTTTAATGCCTGCACGTCTCAGGAGTTCTAAGAAAATGACATCAAGAATTAATGGTCGCCCCCTAGCCGCTCCAAACTTGCAGTTTTCATTAAAATAGAGGAATACCAAAAATGAAAATGGCTGCGCAATTGCTCATATTACTGTCGGTGAATGTCATCATTTCATGTTCTAGTACGGAGACGTCAACGCTAGATAACTCTATTAAATGCAACGAACCACGCCCTGAATTCTGTACCATGGATTTCAATCCTGTCTGCGCAACCAGAGACAACGGCGTTAGGTGTGTAACTACACCTTGCTCATCTGCAGAATCAGCAACCTACTCAAACGGATGCTCTGCCTGCTCTGATAAAAATGTCTTTTCCTATGTTGCTGGGGAGTGTGAAAACTAGTGTATTCCATGCCTAAAAAAGCACGTAAACGCTGCCACACTACGTTCAGCGGGGACTCCAACTCCTGGCGGTGTTATGCCCCCTGAAGGATCAAAGAATGATCACTAAGGCGTATCTTCTATTTGCTTTTACGCTCGTATTGTCTGCATGTGCAGGCGCTACCCAGCCAATAAAGTTCAAAGATACCAATATTGTCACGGAGGATGCCTATCTCAAGAATAAAGCAACAAATGGTGTCGTTTTACTGGATGTAAACTGGGGCCGCTGGTGGAACTGTGGAGGCCATGAAAACGCCCAACTTATTAGTTTGGCGTTTGATCAGCTTCCAATGAGCCCAATCACCAACGAAGCCGAACCTACCCTTGTTCTGCATAGCCCTTCACGCTTGATGGTTGATCCAGTATTTTTGAATTATGCTTACTCACTTGAGCCAGGAGAGTACGCTGTCAGCACCATTAGCATCAAGGTAGCCGACTCTATATCTAAAGTAGGTTTTCTCACAGCAAAACGAGATAAATTATATTCAGAGGGTGTGCCAGTTGGCGGCACCTTTGTAGTTAAGCCTGGCGAGGCAGTGTTTATTGGCAATTTCTTTTTAGATTGTGCCTATGGCCCAACACTGTGGCGCTATCACTCGGATGGTAAAGAAGCATTCGATGCTCAAGTAAGGGAGTATAAAAAACGCTTTCCATTTCTAGAGCTAGATAATGTGCAATTTCGCTTATTTAAAACAAAAGAATTCGGTAATGACTATGAACTTGCGCCATGAACAGGCTTCCTGTCATGACAAGGTAAGCAACCTAACGCCATAGGCGTGGGTTCTTTTGACGTTAGGCTAAGGAAACGGTAATAACACGATGATTAAAAATAAACGATTTCTCTTACTTATAGTAGGGATAACCTTTATTTTTGTGGTGGCAACTTTAGTCTATTCCTCAGTGGATAATTCATTGTCTGAAGAAGACAAACAGTATATTCCAAAGTATTTAAGTTACGTTGAGTATTTACCGGAAAAACCAACATATAAAGATGAGCTGAATTTTATTATTTCAGTTCAACGATCTGTTCTCATGATTGCACCTACAAATGATGGGCTACCCTTTGGTCAGAAACGAGAACCAAGAGAATTATATGAAGCCAGAACTGGCTTATGCTTCGACAGAAGCAGGGTTATTGAAAAAATACTAAGATATGCTGGTTTTGAAACTAGGCATGTCTCGATCTACTCCACAAAAAAAACGGGTTCCGCATTTCTATCACTTATTTCTCCCGGTGTATCCTCTCATGCGGTAACGGAGGTATGGACCCAAAACGGCTGGTTAATAGTTGACTCAAACGAATTTTTTGTTTCTATCGATAAAGATGCTCAGCCCGTATCAATAGAAGTTATACAGCATGCGGCAGGAGATGCTATCCCCATAAAATGGAATCAAAATCCACAAACAGAGATTTACGCTCAACCCTTTACTTTCGTTTATGGGCTGTATTCAAGACATGGCCAATTCTATCCGCCATACAACTTTATTCCAGACATCAACTATCGTGAGTTCATTCAAACCCTATTGTAAATCGCCAAACAGGCCACTGCTGTCAGAAAGAAAAACCCAGCCTTCGGCAGCCCTAAAACAAAGCCTTAATCACTTACTCAATTTATGCGCACCCTCATTCTGATTCTTACCCTACAGTCTTTCTCTGCAATCGCCGCAGAGATAGCGCCATTCACTTCAGACGGATGTAGCTCGTTTTCAAACGGAACATTTTCACAGCAGGAATTATGGTTAGCTTGTTGCGAGGCGCACGACTACACGTACTGGAAAGGTGGCACCTATCAAGATAGGCTCAATGCTGATAACGAACTTAAAACCTGCGTAACGGCCACCGGAGAGCCCAAAATTGCGCTGCTCATGCTGGCTGGGGTTAGGGTCGGCGGTACCCCCTACTTACCAACGAAATTCAGGTGGGGCTTTGGCTGGCCGTATTTTCGGGGCTACAAAGCATTAACACATGAAGAAATCGAGCATATACATCAGCTTGGTCAATGACATTTCTAAACTGGGCAGTGCCGCATGCTCTATCGCGACGATCTTGCACTCGTTTAATTTCCTATAAAACAGAGTATAAAGTTGAACCACACTGCCAAATATCATCTTTCAGAACAAATGCCGATGAAGTCCGTCATTCAAGAAGAAGCCTCCGGTTGTGGCATTGCCAGCGCAGCAGCTATTGCCGGCATGCCCTATCAAGAAGCCAAATTAATCGCCAATAATCTGGGTATTTATGCCGAAGATAAAGCGTTATGGTCGGATACTCGCTATGTCCGTCAGTTACTAGACGCTTTAGGTTATTCCACTGGCAAAGAAGAATGCCCCTTCAAAAATTGGCAGAGTTTGCCTGACTGCGCTTTGTTAGCCATCAAATGGCATACAGAAAACGGCAAAGCCTTTTGGCATTGGGTGGTCTTTAAACGTGCCGGAGACAACGACTATGTTTTGGATTCAAAGAAAGCACTTAAAAATCACATCCGAAAAGATTTTGGGCGAATGAAACCCAAATGGTATATCGAGGTTATTACCTAACAGTGAACTCAAATATCGTAAAGAGCGCCGCATGAAAATTTCCCTTATCGACAAATCAAAGGCTGAGCAAGTAGCCAAACTGGCGGTATGTTTGACCAACGAGATCATTGAACGCACCGGAGTAAAATATTTCAATGTTGATAGCTCACTAGCCATCAAACTATGTCAGGATTTTATAGCTCAAGGGCATTACCATGTCATCGCTGCACAGGATGGCGACACCCTCGTTGGCTTTGGTGCTCTGTGTGAAAGCCGCTCGCTTTATGCTGAAGGCTGCTTTGGTATTCTTCAGGAGTTTTATGTGTTACCGGATTATCGATCTCAGGGAATCGGCAAAGCATTGCTTGAAGAGATAGCACAATTCGCTAAGCAACAAGACTGGCGGCGACTTGAGCTTTGCACCCCACCCGTACCTGAATTTGAAGCTACTGTTGCCTTCTATCAAACCAATGGTTTTGAAATCACCGGTGGCTATAAAATGAAACGAGTCATCCGATAAACTGTATTTATAGTTAAGTACTGAAAACACGCCTTGGCTATATCCTAAAAAATGAAGATCTACCTGCTAACGCATCCTCGCGAAGTGAACAAAAAAACCAATACCGGAACGCTGGTGTCTGAGGTATTAGCCGAAAAATGCCAGCTTTTTCTCTGGCATAGAGTCACTCCAAGTCCCGAGCTATTAGCCAACATTGAGCGCGAGTCCGTCGCCCTGCTCTACCCCACTGAAGACAGTGAAACAATCGAAGATGTTGAGCAATTCGACAGCATTATTATCCTCGATGGTACCTGGCAAGAGGCGCAAAAAATGTATAACCGCAGTGCGTATCTCAAAACCCTGAAAAAAATAAAAATCACACCGCGACAGGCTTCCATTTTCACGCTCAGGCGTAACCAAAAATCCGATGGACTGTGTACGGCTGAGTGCGCCATTGAAATACTGAAACTTGACCACTGTGATGCTCAAGCGGAGCAACTACAAACCAAGCTGAATGACTTTATCGAGAGCTGCTAAGGCTGCGCAAGTGCGACAATTTTTATCACAGCTTAATTCTCATCACCCCTCTGCGACGAGTTTTTGCTAGTATTAGCTAAATCACCTTTTCAATCTGTCACGGCACGTTTTCACTCACCTCGAGAACACAACTGCTATGTCTGAACTTTATGGCTTCAATGCCTACTCTCCCAAAGAAATCGCCGAACGTGTCAAAACCATTGGCGTCACCAAGGGCCAGTTACCGTTTCTACAAACGTTCATGCTAGGCATACTTGCCGGCGCATTTATAGGTCTCGGGGCGCTGTTTTTCACCTTAGTAAAATCCGATGCCTCGCTCAGCTTTGTGGTAGGCCAATTACTGGGAGGGCTGGTATTTTGCCTCGGGTTGATTCTCGTGGTGGTCGCCGGTGCCGAGCTTTTCACTGGTAATAACTTGCTTGCCATGGCCTGGGCCGACCGTCGTATCAATACACGCACGTTATTAAGAAATTGGCTGATCGTTTGTATTGCCAATTTTTTTGGTGCCGCAGGCTTGGCACTGCTGGTATTTCTTTCCGGTCATCCGGAAATGAATGACGGCGCCGTTGCCGAACAATACCTGAAAATTGCCGAAGCCAAGTGCACGCTGCCCTTCTGGACAGCTTTTTTCAGAGGCATGTTGTGTAATGTGTTGGTGTGTATGGCGGTGTGGATGTCACTGGCCGGTCGCAGCGTAACAGATAAGGCTATCGCTATTATTTTCCCCATTACCGCCTTTGTCGCTGCCGGTTTTGAACACAGCATCGCCAATATGTTTTTTATCCCCATGGCCATGCTGATCAAAACCTTCGGTAACGCTGAAACAGCTGCTCTAGCCGTATCCTGGACCGGCTTTTTTAACAATATCGTACCGGTTATTCTCGGAAACTTACTAGGCGGTAGTGTACTGGTAGGACTGGTATATCAAGTCATTTATCGCCGCTCATCTGAATAATCCGCTGCCTCAACTGCGTTCCAAGCCATGCCTCTTTGGTGTACCTTAGGGCTGGAAATAACAATAAAATCAGAAAGAGAGGACACTATGGATAATAAATTAGTACTCATCATTCTTGCGATTTTACTGGCCCCGGTTGCGGTTTTCCTTAAAAAAGGCGCCGGGAAAGACCTCGTCATCAATATTATTCTGTGTTTCTTCTTTTATTTGCCAGCCGTTCTTCACGCGCTCTGGATCGTCACACAATAGCTGCTTGAGAGGTAGGTAATGAAAGCTCATGAAACGATTAATTACCTTGAATTCCCTGCCTCTGATCTTGATGCGAGCAAGGCTTTTTTCAGTACGGTGTTTGGCTGGTCATTTACCGACTTCGGCCCTGACTACAGCTCTTTTTCAGACGCCAGTGTTGATGGTGGTTTTTACCGTGCCGAATTATCAGCAAAAGCTGATAATGGCAGTGTATTAGTGGTGTTTTACAGTGATAATCTGGAAGCCACACAGGCAAAAATTGAAGCTACGGGTGGCACAGTAGCCAAAGCTATTTTCGATTTTCCCGGTGGCAGGCGTTTTCACTTCTACGAACCCAGCGGCAATGAATTTGCGGTATGGTCTGACGTAGATTGATAATTACATATCCTTGCCCCACCATCGCGCAGGGACAATCAGGAAATCTAAATGCAACGCTTGGTAATGCTCGTTCTACTTTGTGTCACAAGCCCCGCCTGGTCAGGTGACGGCATCGATGTAACTAACCCTGAGCAGGTCGCTTCGTTGTTAAATATTCAAGACAAACTCGACTCGGTGAGTACGGCCGTAATGGCCTGCATCGACTCGGGGAAAGCCCACGCAGTTTGCCTGTGTGAAAGCGAAGCGACAATTATTGATTTTAACGGCAGTGTCATGGCGCTATTTGACACTCATCCAACTCTTAAAGATCAAGATTTAGTCAGCTTTAAAGGGCCTGACGACAGCTGGATTTCGCAGAGTCTCGCGGGGATAAAACAGCAAGCCGCTATGGCCTTATCCTGTCCTTAAAACACGCATAAAAAGCGTCATTCACCTTACTCAAAGAGCTTCAGAATGATCGAATTTAAAACGATATGTCTTTTCCTTGTCACCGCAATTGCAGAAATCGTGGGTTGCTACCTACCTTACCTGTGGCTACGAGAAGGCAAAAGTATTCTGCTGTTGATCCCGGCTGCACTTAGTCTGGCACTGTTTGCCTGGTTGCTGTCATTACATCCAACAGCAGCGGGACGCGTCTATGCGGCCTATGGTGGTGTGTATATTTTTGTGGCGATATTGTGGTTATGGTCTGTGGATGGCATCAAACCCACTGTTTGGGATTTAGTGGGTTCCAGCGTGGCGCTGGTGGGCATGGCCATTATTATGTTTGCGCCGAGGAATGTGTAGGAGCCATTACTATCGCACTGTCATTCCGAGCGAGCGGAATCTTAGCCGGCTCTAAAAAGATCTCTCCTTTCAGTTACCCGAAGGGCACAAACGGAATGGCAGCAACTTACTGAAGCAGCCATCAAACCCTAACGATTACCGCTCTGTCCAGAGTTGGCGCCACTACCGCCAGAACGGCTACGATTACCGCTACTACGGCGTGCACCGCCACCGGCAGGCTTTCCACCAGCTGGTTTATTAGCGCCAGTATGACGTTTATTTTTACCGCCTGGTTTATGACCGCGCGCGGTATCACCGGAACGCTGACCATCTCGGTGCCCTTGGTGAGGTTTCTTCGGCTTTTTCGGTTTGATCGGGCGACGATCCAGATGCGATTCAGGCACATCATGCACCGGCTCAAAGCCATCAATCAATTCGCGACGCAGTATCTGCTGAATCAAACGTTCAATCCCTGATAACTCGCTGAACTCATCGGCGCTTACCAACGAAACCGCTTGTCCAGTGGCTCCTGCCCGGCCAGTACGGCCAATACGATGGACATAATCTTCCGCCACATTCGGTAAATCGAAGTTAACCACCTGTGGCAGCTGCTCAATATCCAAACCACGGGCAGCAATATCGGTTGCTACCAGTACCCGCACAGCGCCACGTTTAAAATCTGCCAGCGCCTTCGTACGTGCACCTTGGCTTTTATTACCATGAATCGCTGCGGCCGTAATGCCCGTCGCTTCCAGTTGTTTGGCTATTTTGTTAGCGCCGTGTTTAGTTCGAGAAAACACCAACACCTGCTGCCAATCACCATCATTAATCAGTTGAATCAACAGATTGGTTTTCTGTTTTTTATCAACCGGACAAATCCACTGCTCTACGGTTTCAGCCGTGGTATTGCGTGGGCTAACAGAAATTTCAACAGGGTTATTCACCAGCCCCTTGGCTAGTTGACGGATTTCATCGGAGAAGGTCGCCGAGAACATCAACGTCTGGCGATCTTTAGGCAGAAACGAGATGATTTTTTTAATGTCGTGGATAAAACCCATGTCCAGCATGCGGTCGGCTTCATCCAGAATCAGCACTTCCAGCTGTTGAAACTTCACCGCGCGTTGATTATACAAATCAAGCAAGCGTCCTGGTGTTGCCACCAACACATCAGTACCACGACGCAATCTCATCATCTGTGGATTAATTTTCACTCCGCCAAATACCACTGCCGAACTCAATGGCAAATTTTTACCGTAAGTGGCAACACTGTCGGCCACCTGCGCCGCCAGTTCACGGGTCGGCGTTAATACCAACGCACGCGCCTGATTAGCCTCGGCCGATTTACCTTCCATCAAGCCTTCCAACAACGGCAGTGTAAAACCTGCTGTTTTACCGGTGCCCGTTTGTGCCGCCGCCATCACATCACGGCCAGAAAGTACCGCCGGAATGGCCTGCGCCTGAATAGGTGAAGGTGTGTGATAGCCCTTCTCAGTAAGCGCTTCAAGAATGGGGGCTGACAGGCCTATGGTATCGAAAGTCACGGTGTCGGAAGTCATCTGTTATCTCATTGAAAGTAAAGCCGCTGAAAGGTCGAATAGCGGGCGTGCAGCTTACAGGATTCCAGCCATTATTGACATGACTCAACGAAGTGTTTGAGAGCCATTGCCTTATTCATAACGGCATTGGATACTGATGCCATCAAGGCGCATTTAAATAGGTAAACGACATGGAAATCACCACTGCCATTTCATCGGATATTCCTCAGCTGTGTTTATTGCTAGACTCGCTATTCGCCCAAGAAGCCGAATTCAAACCCAACCCAGAGGCTCAAACCCGAGGGCTATCAGCCATTATCGACAATGCTGAAACCGGCGATATTATTGTCGCGCACGATGCCGGTCAGATTATTGGCATGATCAATCTACTGTACACCGTTTCCACCGCACTCGGCGCGCGGGTCGCTATTCTTGAAGATATGGTGGTATCCGACATTTACAGAGACAAAGGCGTCGGTTCAAAACTGCTCGACTATGCACTGGAATTCGCCCAAAGCCTGGGCTGCCAACGTGTCACTTTACTCACCGATCATGACAACACTGGCGCGCACCGATTTTATGAACGCCATGGTTTTGAGCGCTCGCCCATGGTGCCATTTCGGTGGTCACCGGGAACCATGGAGAGTGACTGATAAATCCGGCCGACTCCTGGAAAAGCTAATTCACTGAAATATTTTGCCAAAACAAGAGTCATAATTATAAGAGTCTGCATATTAAGCAGCCTCGCTTTGAACATCGTCGGATACCCACATTGGGAGGACATGATGACACTTTCACTAACATCCAGAGCCTTCGCTCATGAAGGCAAAATCCCATCACAATACACCTGTGAAGCGGAAGACATTGCACCACCACTGGAGTGGGAAGGCGTACCAGATAATACCCGCAGTCTGGTTTTAATTATTGATGACCCGGATGCACCGGATCCGGAGGCGCCAACAATGAATTGGGTTCACTGGGTGCTTTACAACATACCCCCCAACTCAATTGGTTTACCTGAAGGCGCCACTTCGCAAGACCTTCCTGCAGGTACTGAAGAGGGGAAAAATGACTGGGCACAAACCAAGTACGGGGGCCCCTGTCCACCGATTGGCCAACACCGGTATTTTCATAAGCTTTATGCGCTGGATAACGTTCTAACGAGCATGAATAAACCAGAAAAGACCGAGGTTGAAGCTGCCATGAAAGGTCATATCATTGCTCAAACAGAGTTAATGGGAACCTACATAAAGTCCAAATAGGCACGGATATTTTATAGCTTGGTTTTGTCGAAAGCCCCTCGTGAACCATGGCGGGCAGACAACCTGTAGGGTACATCCAGCGCCACACCATCGATTACAGTAACAATTGCTGTATCTGGATGCTCGCCGACATGCTTTATGGCATCATCAAGTAATCCATCGCAAAAATTTAACTCCTAATCAATATTTGAGGCAACCTCATGTTTTTAGCAATGAACCGCTTCAAAGTCGCACTCGGCAAAGAGGACGACTTTATCAACATCTGGAAAAACCGCGAATCGTATCTCGACGGCGTACCCGGCTTCATCAGCTTTAACCTGTTACGAGGTGAAACCTGCGACGATCACACGTTATTTTCATCCCATGCAAGCTGGGAATCTCGTCAAGCCTTTGTAGACTGGACCAAGTCTGAATCATTTCGAAACGCGCATAAAAATGCCGGTGCGGCCAAAGGTATTTACAATGGCCATCCCAAACTTGAGTTGTTTGATGCCGTAATCTAAAAACCTTATCCCTCCTGCCACGGGGTTTTCACTAATGGACTGGTTAGCTAACGCCGCCACACTGTTTAATGCTGACAAACCCCGGCATTTCACGAATTTCAATCACTGCGACGAATGCGCAGAACACGACGCAACTCTGACGAATACCGATGTTAAACGCATTACGCTGGATGAATTAGGGCACCCAGGCTGGGATCCTATCTGTTTTTGCAATGATGATGGTAAACGCTACTACACTCCCGCCTTCATTCGACTCAGCCTTGCAAGCCTGGAGGACGATTTCTACTTCGAGCAGTTTCTATTCCACCTCAATGCGGACGGTGCACAAAATTCGTATTACCAAAGCTGCTCCCTCACACAACGTCAATTTCTGGCAGACTTTATTGAATTCATGATTAACACTCATTCAAAACAGATCGAAAATCACCTTTGCACAGATGACGCCTTGAGCGCTTATCAAATCTGGTCAGAAACCTAATAACGATTTAGTACTCTAACCCCCACGGCTTTTGTATCTAAAGGAATTCAGAATGACTGCGACCCCAATCTACGCCGCGCTATTGACGCTGTTATTTGTCTGGCTATCACTGAATGTCATTAAACTCAGGCATCGCTACAAAATTCGTCTTGGCGACGGCAATAATGCCGCCCTACGAGCAGCCATTAGCGCTCAGGCAAACGCCGCACAATACATTCCCATCGCCCTGATACTGTTACTGCTGCTGGAGCTCAATCACGCCCATTTTCTGCTATTACATGGCTTTGGTATGGCCTTGCTAGCGGGACGTGTTATGCATGCCAGAGCCATTCAAACAGACCATATCCCCATGCGAGTACGTGGAATGCAGCTAACGCTTTTTACCCTGATCGGTAGCGCCCTTGCTAACCTGCTGTTACTGCTCTTTTAAAGCACCTGGCGAAATATCATAAACGAAGGAGGACATATGCCATCAACCTATCAATCTATCGTTATCAACGCCCCCATTGAAGAAGTCTGGGACAGAGTAAAAATTTTTCACGACTTTTCCTGGGCCTCAGACATTATCACTAGCTGTGACGCCGTAGGCGCAAAAGGCTCCTCTGAAGTAGGCGCCAAACGCATTCTAAATAACGTCTTTCATGAGACACTCACCCGTATGGAACCGCAAAATCATCTGTTAGAATATTCCATCGACGACGGCCCCAGTCCGGTTTCAAGCACTGAAGTATCCAATTACATTGGCTCTTTAAAGCTACGACCGGTAACCCTTGGCCATGCTACCTTCGTAGAATGGAGTTCCAACTGGCAGTCATCGCAACAGGACGCCGTCGAGTTTTGTCACGGTATTTATGTGGCACTATTACAGGCACTGGCGAAAGGCTTTGATCAATAAGAGCTCCGCAAAGTAAATATGAACCGGCATGTTCACAACAACGAGGGCCTGTCGGTTTTTTAACCGCCATTTATTACACTTTCACATTGGAACCGGATCAACCATGAGTCAGAACGACACACTCATACAACACATGCGAAGCATGGCCCGTAGTGGCAGCAAAGCTTCTCAAATATTACGTTTTCTGGTAATTGAACAGGGCATCGAACAACAGCTGGTATTGATGGAGCTGTTTCGTGATGCATTTAAAACCCCATTCGGAAGCGTTACTGCTATCGCCGCCTGGTGGCACGAGGGGGAGCACGAACTGGATGACGAAGCCATCGACAGTTACATCGGTTACGTTATTACGGATTTCCTAAGCCAACATTAATCAAACAACTGTGTATTTAGGGATCCGACACCGCTAACCTGGCTATCAACATGCAGATGTGCAAAACAATACTTGCGTCATGGCGCCAAATTTAGTCCACTGATAGAGCGCATTTTCACGCACCCCACACAAGTCTCCAAAAGGAAACATTATGCCTTACTCGCCCGACCTAATTGATGAAGTAAATATTCTGGCACGTTTCAACCTCAGCACTACCCAAGAAGGCATCAAGGTACACTCAGATGCCGAAGCAGATGTCATCCATGCAACTCAGCGTCTTTATGACAAAGGCCTGATCACTCAAGCTGATGGAGGCTATCTGACACCACTGGGCATCACTGCTGCTGAGCATATTCAAAACGCATTGATGATACTCACGCCGGCTTACCACTAATCTTCCCCATACTCTTTTTTATTGCCAAAAAGCCCTGTTTCGGAGTTCTACATGATCATTAAAGGCAGCTGTGTCGTCACCCTGCACTATTCATTAACCGGTGATGATGGCCAACAACTTGATGCCTCCCATAAAAATGAACCACTGATTTATCTGCACGGCACCAACAGTTTATTGCCGGGCCTTGAAAAAGAGCTTGAAGGCCGCAGTGCCGGGGATGACTTCAGCGTCGCAGTACAACCTGAAGAGGGTTATGGCGTCTCTGATCCTGAACAAATCCACAAAGTACCGCTGGAAGCCTTTTCCGAGGTAAACAACCTTGAAACCGGCATGCAATTCGAGCTGGAAAGCGAAGAAGGCCACGGTGAGCAGTTCACCGTTATAGCCATTGAGGAAGACGAAGTCACCGTCGATGCCAACCATCCGCTAGCCGGTAAAGTGCTGAATTTTAAAGTACAAATTGAAACAGTACGTGCAGCAACCGAGGCAGAAATTGACGTCGGTTACGCACAACAATAAGCGACTTCAATTCATACTTTCATGACCTGCTAATACACAGTGATTGATCAACATTTCACACACCCTGAGCCTGCAATAAACAGCCTTGGCCGGAGCCAATATCAATGAATCGACTGGAAAATTTATTTGAAAAAAATCGCGAATGGGCAGCCGCTATTGTTGAGGAACAGCCTGATTTTTTCGAGCAACTATCACAACAACAAGCACCTGAATATCTATGGATAGGCTGCTCCGACGCCCGCGTCCCGGCCAGTGAAATCCTCGGCCTGATGCCCGGTGATCTGTTTGTCCATCGCAACGTTGCCAACGTGGTGGTTCACACTGATTTAAACTGCCTGTCAGTGATCCAGTATGCCGTTGAAGTACTCAAGGTCAAACATGTCATCATCTGCGGCCACTACGGCTGTGGCGGGGTCAAAGCCGTTGTTTGCAATGAAAGGCACGGCCTGATTGATAACTGGCTACTGCATATTAAGGACATACAGGAAAAACATCAGGA
>Ga0105356_10003776_pt1 | contig 14789 bp, 9 predicted proteins | sample GOMGulsemesocosm_3_FD_83502 | JGI IMG/M metagenome (GOLD analysis project Ga0105356, IMG submission 83502) | Methane-oxidizing microbial communities from mesocosms in the Gulf of Mexico - GOM9D Gulf of Mexico | ecosystem: Environmental > Aquatic > Marine > Cold seeps | place: Gulf of Mexico...
AAAAAATGAAAAATTTAAAAAAATTATCCGTTGTTGCAATAACAATAGCGATCAGCGCTTGTTCTAGCAATAACTTCAAACAAATACCATACGGATGTGATGGTGATGAAAGTGACCCATATTGCTCTTCTGTGCGCGATATTTATAAAAATGCTTCTGAGCATTCAGATAGAACTATTAATGTTCTTGAAGATGATGACGCCATAAAATCTGAAGGCGAATACAACAATATTCAATCTCAAACTGATTTACCCGAGAAAAGTGGCTCAAGTCATCTCACAGAACAAGATCAAAGGATATCAGCAAACAACCCGAACACAATAGGCTTTGGCGCTTTAGAGCAACGCCCTGTGTACACACCGGAAAAGGTTCACAGATTATATCGAGGCCCTTGGAAAGACGATTATAAGATTCTGCATTCCGGAGAACACTTGTTTTATAAAACCGATGGTTCATGGAACTTTGGAGGTATGACTAATCCAGGAAGCGCGTCAGGGCTAATAACACCTGTATATCCGGAAGACTTAGGATTCAAAAAAGGAGCTGAGACTCCAGACAAAGTTGGTGGCGTACAAGTCGGGAGGCACACTCTACCAAAAAAGTACCAAAAAGGCTTTGATGATGCATCAAATGTCCTTTCAACCGTAACTAATTCAATTTCCGAGCAATTAAATAATTAACTCAATAATTTTAGATATATAGGAAAGTTATACATGGATAGTAAAATTCTAGTCAAAAAATATATGAATGCTTTTAAATCATATATTTTTTCTGGCGCTAAAAATGGTGAACAACCAACAACAACAATAATGGCAAATTCATTATTGGAACGAAATCAATTTCAGGATCTATTACCTTATAGAGACATAGATGAAGATACTGATCTAGTTTTTACTGACAATGGTCATACTCCTTACGCTGGTTTCGGCTATTACTTAACGCCCTTACTCATGGCCGGAACGGACACAGAAAATCAGCTAGATGCTTTTTTGCAAAAGCTTCCAGCTGATTCCGTTGTGCAATTTGCTAACTATTCATCCCCAAGTGTCTTTTATTATCTTGATGCATGGTCACAGTCGCGCATTAAGAATGCGCCCTCTCAATTACTCAAAGTATTAGCAGAGCGTAGACGTGACTACATGCTAAAATCGGCAACTGACTTTAGCCTATTGCCTGAAGAGGAACTAAGACCACGCATTAATTGGTTCAACTGCTATATCAATATTCCATTTAAAGGTGATTACACATCAACGAAAGAATTGGAAATATGGCTTAAATCTGTTGTCGAATTGAAACAGTCCCTGTCGGGCACATTAGGGTCTATTGGATTAAATCCACAAGTAATGAACAGTCAACAACTTCGTTCTATTATTCGGGCATTACTAAATCCACAATTCAAACCAACATACCTTGATAAAAATGACAATCTGTCATCCCGTTTTGGTGACACTCTTATTGAAGAATCTTCAAGGATTTACGAGACTGACGAAGGAAATATTCGCTTTACCAAAGCAGGAGAAACTAAAAAACCCTGTGTTGCTTGCCTTACTGTCGATAATTACCCAGATCACTTACAACTATTCCAAATGGCATCACTAATTGGTGCCCCAAAATCTAGAGAAGAAAGAATATCTATGCCTTATTATATGTATACCAATATACATATAATGGATGTTGATAAAACATCGGATGAATTAACTCAAACTCTTGCGCTATTGAACAAGCAAACAATGTCGGAGTCAGAGTGGTATAAGTCCATGATGCAACACCTTTTTGTAAGGGTTAAAGATACTCAAAAACTTCTAGATATGTCTAGAAAAGGAAAAACTCTTGTTCGTATGTATACAGGGATCAATTTATATTCAAATGAAGACAGTGTAAAACTTGATACAGAATATGTTGCTGGGATGTGGCGTAAATATGGATTTAGGATTTCTAGAGAAAGTTTCATAACTCTACCAATTTTCATTAATTCTTTACCTTTTGGTTATGATGCGATAAATGATAATTCTAAATCAGGCATACAACGAGCAATTACATGCCACTCTCTAAATGCTGCAACAGCCGTCCCAATTCAGGGTGATTGGTCAGGAACAAATCCAAATGAAGGTGGCCCACTCTTTATTAGTCGAAGAGGAACACTTGCATGTATCGACATATTTTCATCAAATACAAATTATAATTTCTGTACTGTCGCCACCTCGGGCGCAGGTAAAAGTTATTTAAATCAGGAGTTCGTAGCTGACATGCTTTCGCGTGGCGGTATTGTGAGAGTGTTTGATGTTGGTCGTTCATACGCACGCTTGGCCGAGATTTTGGATGGTGTTGAGATGCGATTTGACCCTAAATACCCTTTATCTTTAAACTGTTTTTGGGGCATAAGAGACGAAGATCATTTAAAAGTATCACTCCCTTTCTTAAAAGAAATTTTTCGACTGATGGCATTTCCGAGACATGAAATACCTGCATGGGAATATCAAGCCCTAGAAAACTGCATAATGCAATGTTATTACAAGTATTTAGATAAGCTCGAAACTGTCCATTTATACGATTGGCTTGAAGAACAAGCTATAGAAAATGATGACTCACGTTATAGCGATATTGCCTTTCAGATTAGACCTCATGCAAAAGGTCGATATGCGGCATGGTTTAATGGCGAGAGACAACTGAAGTTTGAGAACCAATTCACGATTATCGAACTTGAGGAACTTTCACCAGATCCAGAACTTAAAACTTTAGTTTTAACACTGTCATGTAACGAAATAGCAAACGAATTCTACATGGGCGACAGGACTGTACCTAAAATCTGTTTAATTGACGAAGGCTGGGATTTATTGGCTAACCCCAACACGACAACCTTCATTGAACGTCTTTTCAGAACGGCGCGTAAATATTACGCAGCAATTGGCTTAATCACCCAATCCTATAATGACTTCAATATGTCTCCTGCGGCAAAGGCAGCTATAGAAAATAGTGCATGGAGATTCAACCTTTATCAAAAGTCTGATTCCATCCAAGCAGCTAAGGAATCTAAGAAAATACCGGATGACCCATTTTTCTTTGACTTAATCTCAAGCATAAAACCTGGCGTTGGTTTTTCGGAGTTATTTGTTGACCACGAAATGGGAAGGTCTGCCTTTCGCTTTACAGTTGACCCTCACACTCATTTTACTTACACAACTTCACCAAAGGATCTTGCTAAAATGTCAGCTCTAGAAAAACAAGGATTTAGCATAGAAGAAACAATTAACACCTTAGCAGAAGACGTGCTAAGAGAGAGAGGAATTCTTTAATATAACTCATGGCAATTAGAAATAGATTAGAGAGTTCAATCTTCATCATGACCATTTTCCACTGGTCATGGCTTTCTGTTGCCTTTTACTTCTTGGATGTTTTTCACATAAAAGGAAAGTTACAAGAATTTGGTTTTGATTCTACCAGCTTAAACAACTTCACTCTACTCAGCGGTCAACTTGAGATCACAAAGCTATGGGTAGCTTACGCCCTACCCTGGGTTATCTTATCTATTGTCACAGGATTTTCACTGGCATGGCTAGTGGCGGTACTATTCGATAAAAAAAGAGATAACAGAATAAAGGGAAAAGGTGAGTATCGAGGGCTAACCGTTACTATTGGGAATCTACCAAAACCCTTCCCCCTTAAAATCAATAAAGTAGATATAAAGCTCCCTCTTAATGACTTTCCAGAAGAACATAATGCTCTTCTGATAGACATTATTTCTCTAATTCATAGTAATCCTGTACCTGCCGGAATTGGACACGGAGACTTGACTCTTTTTGACCATACGTTAAACGTGATAAATAAAGCTATTGAAATAAATAAAATATCACCGAATGCGTTATGTGCAATTGCTGCACATGACATGGGGAAGCTTTCTACATTTAAACATGTCGATGGTGAGTGGATTGTCGAAGGTAAACACGATGAAGTCGGTGCCAGTCTAATGGCAAAATTTGACAGTTGGTGGAATTTATCGGATGAAGACCGCACAGTTATATATCAAGCAGTAAAGTATTCACATAAACCGGAGAAAGTACCTTCGATTATAAGTTACAGAGAGCAGATCTGTGCTTGCATAGAAGATATTCGCCACGTGGATCATAATGTCACAGGCATTGAAAAAGAAGAAGTTGTAGAAGAGATTGAATCGGACAACTCCTTACTCCACTATTTTAAAATGTTCTTACAGGAAACACCCTTAAGAACATCAAACACTCCTAACGGACAGAAAGCTGGGGGGTGGATAAAACACGGACATTGTTTCATCTTGGAAAGTTATTTTAAAGATACATATCTAGCTGAAAATCATCCTCACGTCCTTGCTGCTTATAACGAACTTGGTAAGAAAGTAAGGTTTTCTCGCATCACCAAGGAGTTACTTAAAGAACTCAATGCAGAAGGAATGCTCGCTAAAAAGTGGAATGACGAAAAGATATCAAAAACGACTGAGGCGCTTTGGGTTATAAAGTGTAATAAAATCCAATTCATTAAAGTTATCATCGTACCTATTACTGAAGAAATACATGCTTCAATTGGTAACGACACATACCACAAAGGGCTTAGTGTCGTATCGTCGTTCCCCAAATACCTTCGTGAACAAAAGAAAATTCACGCAGGGAAAAAACCAGCGGCCAAAGTAGAGACTAAAAGCTCTACACAAGAGAAAATCAAAACAGATATGGCTAAAATTAAAGCCAATAAGCAAGGCACAAATACGAACGAAAACAAGCCTAAAGATGACATCAAAACAAAACCTAATCAGTCAAGTAAAAACGAGCCCACTACAGGTAAGAATAATATTCCCAGCAAAAACAATCCAGTAAAAGGAACAAAACCAGAAAAAACACAAACAAAAGCGACCAATGAATCTACTCAACAAAAGAATGTCACTGCAAAAGATAGCCCAGAAACGAGCAAGGAAAATACTGATGTAAATAAGCCTATGACTAAAAACGGCGCAACTGCATCTCCTGAAAAAAGCACCAAGGAAGAGAAAAGTAATACTTCAGTTAATAAATCTTCTACTGTAAAGAGTGACACAAATAAAACAAAGCCTAAAAACCAAGAGACTGCCACCCCCAAAACAAAAGCGCAAAAAATAAAAGAAAATATGGCTAGGTTAAAAGCTAAAAATGCTACTGTTAAAAAAGAAGACAATACCAATAGTACAGATGAATCCTCAAGTGACAAAGTGTGTTCAGAACAAACCAAACACCAAGAGAGCTCTAATAACGAGAATATAAATAAAATTACCACATCATCTAATCACAAAAATGATAGTGAAAATCCCACAATCATTACCGATAAATCTGATGATGATATTCTTAGTTACCAAGACGAGATGGCTTCAACCTTTATTCCACCTAAAAAAGAAGTGTTTCTTCCTATACTTGCGAGCACTGTAAAAACTTATTTAGAAATAATGTCGGAGTATATTCCTCATACAGAGTCAAAGCCTGTAGCAAAAACAATCATCCCTGGTGTTATCGTTAAAACAAAAGCTGAAGAAGAAACTGAGTTTAAAGACGACAATGAATTAAATGACCTAGATATAAAAGCGCTAGAAGACGTCAATTTACCGTTCTGATTCACACCAATAACCTTTTTGTTTTAAAAAGTCTCCTCAATTCTGCCCCTTCACTCCCTATGTATATTGGTTATCTATAGGAGTTTTACCTTGCGCAGTTTAATTTTATTTTCACTTTTATTAAATATCTCTGTTTTCGCCCAAAGCGATAATAAAAAACCAGAGAAAGAAAGATGCAACGGCTCAACTAAAATTGAGTGTGGCTGGCATTACGGATATATCGATCCATTAGGTGAGCTAGAAACTAAGCAAGAGAAAAAAGAAGAGCTCCCCCCTATCATCATTATTAACGCTCAGAAAGAGAAAGATGATAAGGAAAAGTGCACAGACATTAGCAACTGGGAAGAGAGTTGCGGGTTTATTGATCCAGGTATTGATTTTGACTTTCAAGCAAAACAAAGAGATATATTTTTAAAAAATCTCCTCATGAAAAGCCATGATCCACAGTCTGTTGAAAACATGCAGAGATACCAAAAATGGTTAGTAACAAAAGCCGTTGAAGCAAGTAAGGTTTGGGAATTCAATATGGTTCAAAAACCGGAATTATCTGCTTCCACAAAAAATCCTATTTCTTCCTTTGGTCTATCTATGGCTACAAGACTTAGAGAAGACACTAGTGAAGCCGTATTAAGAGAAGTTAAAAGCGAAGGGGGACTTTTTGTATGGTTTACAAGGAGCGACTGCCCATTTTGTCACAAACAAACAATATTAATGGACAAACTACAAAGAGACTATGACCTTAAAATTAGAAATGTAAGCTTAGATGCTGAATGCATGCCTGGTTATGAAGACGGATGCTTTACTGCACCATATTCAATCCTTCCGGCAAAAGAATTAGGCGTAAATATAGTCCCTTCATTTTATGTATATATGCCAAAAGACGATACTTGGATAAGAGTATCAAATGGCCTAGAGAGCACATCAACAATAATATCCAGAATAAGGAATTTCTTTTTAGCTGTAAAATCCGCACACATAAATGGCATAAATAATGGCGACGGAAATTCACCAAGCATAGATTTTAAAAATAGCGAAAAACTCACAATCCAGGGAACAAGGCAGATTAGGGATAATAATGAAAAATAATAAAATAACTAGATTAGTATTGATGATACTAACAGTGCTAACACTATCAACTGAATCTTATGCTGATAGCTTAAAGGATGCCTTCGATAGTATAAAAAATTCTGCGGCCACAATTGATCCTGGTGTATACAAATCTAAAACTAGAACGTCTGTTACAGGAGGTGGTTTTAAAACGAGATTTCCTACAACCTCTTTAAACTTGTTTTCCTATACACCCCCTAGAATAAGTGCAGGCTGTAACGGTATTGACGCTCATTTCGGAGGCTTCTCATTTATTAATGGTCTAGATTTTCAAAAGCTAGTTGAAAACATTACTCAGAATGCACTTGGGCTTGTTATTCACTTAGCTATAAAAGTTGGTTGTGAACCTTGCCAGACCGTATTAGAGACTATCCAAGAGTGGGCTAACATGGCAGCAGCCCTATCGATAGATTCCTGCATGGCCGCGAAATCGTTAGTAGAGGGAGCAGTATCTGCCAGTGAACTTTGTGGAATGTCAGTATCAAAAGATGGAACCCAAGGTGCCTCATCTGACGCATCAGAAGCAAAAAAGAAATGTAGTGATGAAATAATGTCATGGGACACCTACCAATCCCAGCTAGGATTCAGAGAAGACGGTACGCCTGAAACCAAAACTCAAACTCCACAGTGTGAAATCGAAGTTAATAGAAGCTGGTGTATATTAACCGCTCTAAAACAAATCCCCGTGGACGCTAACAACAAACCAGAAACCATGACAAGTTTAGCAGGAAACGAAGACGAATTAAGACGCAGAGGGAGTGCCGAACTTATAATGAATATGATGCCAAATAGTTTAATAGGAATAGACCCAGACACTGACCAACTCTTGGCGGAAATGAAAGTTACTACCGATAATAAAACCTACATAACATCGTTATATGGCTTTATGACATGTGGAATTACTGCACCAGCAGCATCCACTGGAATAACTCATAAGACTGAAGTAAACAAGATGCTAGATGATTTATGCCGAGATACGTGGGATAAGTCAGGTAGTTTTAAAATATCCGTATGCTCAGATGGTGCAGAAGAGTTTTGTGATGAGCTAGACACCCCTACAATATTAGTTTGGGCGGAATCTAGGAAGTTTTTTGATTCGGCTGGATTATATCAAATAGTAGCAGATACTTTAATAGACGCTTTTAAAAGAATAAGAAGCGGGTCAAAACTACAGCAATCGCATAAAAATATCATAATGGCAGCTCCAATACCTCTCTATCAACTTTTAAATCTATCTGCCACTTATCCAGAGATTTATGACTATATCCTCAAGCCTGCGACTCTATTATTAGCTGATATGATAGTGAATGAATATATGCAAGAACACTTACAAAGGATGACAAATAGCGCTACCGCTAAAAACTTACAGCAAAAAGATATCATTCAAATAAAAAGAACTATCGCAATGTTTTCAGATCAAATAACAGAAGGCGCACTTGCTGAATATTCATCATCAAAAAGCTCTAACAAGAGAGCTTTTGAAAATTCTTTACTTATATCTATAAAACAATACCAAACCTTAATGGTAAACGATGTGGCGGAAAGTCAAATCGGTTCAAATATTAATGCAATGCAACGATTGGGTGTTCAATAAAATGAATAGAACTATATTACTTTTATTAATTTCACTTATCAGTGTACCTGTCTTTGCTAATGTTATTAAACCTGATGGCCTAGATGCTTGGGAGGTTTATGTTATTGGCGGAGCCAGTGTTTTTTATGACATATTCTTCTCAATAATCCTTTTTGTTAAAGACCCATCTTTTACTACTCTAGCACTGACTGTCGCCTTTCTAGGTTTCTTCGTCTTTACAATTCAGAGTATTGGCGGAATAGATCCAAAAAAAGTAGTCGCTTATTTTATAGGCGTAATGGCAGCTTCATACTTAACATTTAGTGCAACTGTAAACATAAATATCATAGACGCGTTAGGTGCTACAGCTAACGACCAAACATTAACTGTTTCTGATGTCCCTGCTTCTATAGGATTACCTGCTGCATGGATCTCAGAAATAGGTGAATCATTCACAAGAAAAGTTTCTACCAATTTTTCTCACGCTGATAATGCTTTATCTTATGTAAACACTAGAACCATCAATATGGAGGGACAGATACTTAGGGATACGATGTCAGCACATCCGTTTACTGCTGAATTGACCCGCTCACTTTCCTTATTTTACCAGGATTGCGTTTTTCCACTAATTGTTAATGGCACTGTGTCAATAGATGCTCTCATGAATGGAGATGATATGCTCGGGGCTATTGCACCTCACCTTAGTGATGCAATTACAACTATTGACTATACGGATGGAGGAACACTAATTGAGTGTAAAACCGTCTATGACAACAGCTATTCTGGTCAAATTACTACTCAACTAGGCAATTATCTAGGATTAACCTACCACGGCAACGAACACATAAGCGCAGCAGATAAAGCAACTGTTTCTTCTGCAAACCTAGGAACTCTAGCAACAGCAATACTCTCCAGCGTACATGATGCCGGAGGAACTGTGCCAAATGCAAGTTCTGTAGTAAAAAACAGGGCTGTTTCCAGAGCCTTTGATGCTGGTATATCTACATCAGGCTCAAAACTGGGCATCAGTAAAGAGCAACTGTCTGGTTTCTTAATAGAAGGCCAAGCAATGAAACAGACAACTGAAGGCTGGAGAATGGCAATAGAAACTTTCAACTCTATGGCAGGATATATATTCACTGTATTACATGCGTTCATATTAGGAATTGCTCCTTTAATAATAATATTCACTTTCATACCAGGGGTGGCTGGTAAAGTTGTCTTGAGTTACGTACAAGTTTTATTTTGGTTAACATTATGGCAACCCATGTTCTCAATAGTTAATTACATCGTGATTTCATTTCAAAATAATGCCATTGCTTCACTTGTCGGCAAAGCAGCAGATGGTACTTATGGTAACATGGCGAGCCCAGGAACTTGGGCACCTATACATGATGCAATTGACAAATACACGTTAGCAGCAGGTTTCTTAGGCACTATGGTGCCGATGCTAAGCTGGGGATTAGTGAAAGGCGCGATGAATTTCTCACAATTCATTAGTGCTGGCGTAGGGTCAAGCGCTGCATCAGGTGCAGCTCAAGGTCTTGCAACAGGAACTCTGTCTATGGATAACTCCTCTTTCAATAATACCAGCGGAAACAAATTTGATACAACTGCCAGTATCAAATCAGGCATGGGAATGTCTACATATTCTTCTATAAGAGGCGGCGGAGTGAATAGAAGTGAATTTACCGGAGACCAAACATCACAAACTGGTAATCAAACTCATACCATGAGCTATGAAGCAGCAACAGCAGCACAATCTGCAACTCAGAAGACGTCTGAGTTAGCAATGACTAAATCTTTAGATCAAGTAAATAGCACAGCATTTCAAAGCCAAGTAGGTGCCATGAGTAGCCTAAACGACACGTTAGCAGAACAAGTTAGTTCTGGCGATATGACAGGAGCAAACGAGACTAAAGCAAATATGAGGACGTTGTCACAACAAATATCAAGAGATCATAAAGGCAGTAATTCTGACAATGTAAGAGTCGCCAACTCTCTTGAAGGTAAAAGCAATGCGTCAGCAGTATTGTTGAAAGTCCTGAAAGACCCTGAAAAAAATGAAGCTTTGAAGGCAGCTTTAAATACAGGAACAGCAGATTCAGTAGGAAATGCATTCGACAACATGATGGATAAAAATCATGAAGACTATAATCCAGAGATGAAGGCCGCTGTAGCCCAAGCCGGAATGGGCGGGGAAAACGCAACGGTTGAGCAAGATATTGCTGCATATAAAAAAGGCTTCGTCAAAGACATGACCCAAGATATGCATTCAGAAGGCGGGGAGGATGGCTTAACAAACTCAGTAGGAGCTTACGTTGCGGCTGAAATAGCTAATGGTGCAGTAAGCGATATAGCCAATGTATTTAAATTAGGTGGCATTTATGGGGCTACTATCCCTTCCGTAAAAGTATCTGGCACCGATGCTATTCGTTACGATTCAGCATACACACGTGCACAATCTCAAGGAGGTGGCTTAAACAATATGGATGCTCAATCTGCATCTGATATGCTCCAAGAAACAAGAAGTATCACAGAAGGCCTTGTAGACTCATCAACTTTGACAAACATTGACAGTGTAAATGACACAAAAGCTAACGGATTAACTTATCAAGCCAGATCGGGACTACAAACAGCTGATAAATTAAGTAACTCAATTTCAGCATCACGTTCTGCAACATCGAAGTATTCCCTAACACAAGACATGAGTCAGGACGAATTTCATAACGACGTCCTCGCACCAATGATGGATATCACAAAGTCATTACCTCAAAATAATTACCAAAATGATTTAAGTCTCAAGGGTTCATCTACAACCCCTGCTACGGATGAAGGCCAAAACCTCGTAATGCCAGATGGCACTACGGTGCAAGATTTACAAGGGATTGAAGGCAAAGCAAAAGCGAATGCACCCATTACAACGGCAACGGATAAAGTAGCCAGTAATATCAATGAAGATGGGAAGGTATTAGAAAAGAAAGTAACTACAGGAATTGATGACACTGAAAACCACATATCAAACGAAAAGTCTCAAGCAAACGTTACAGAAGTAATCTCAGATCAAAAAAGAGATCAGATGTCTGAGGAAAACATTATGAAAGACGCGATTTCTGGGAAGGTATTGCAAGGAATAACAGAGTCAAAGGCCATGGAGGGAACTAAAACTAGTTTAATAGATGCCGCTAGAAACGGATTGAATCAAATATCAGGGACAGGCGAGGTATTTAAAGCACAACAAAGTCAGGGGAATAATGCAATCAATGCCCTTGAAAACGCGGAAGGAAAAAAATTCAATTCCAGGTTAGCAGATGACCAAAAGACAACAGTTGGCAGTGCTGGATTCCAATCACAAAGTATCAATCTATCAAGTGACGGAAAAGGACTTGAGGGCGAGCTAGAGTATTCCCTAGCAAGCGATAACAATCCTAAGGCTAGCTATTCAATGGACGATGACGGAAACATGAAACGGGTCGATGAAGGATTTGAAAAAGAAGCTCAAATTGTGCAAACCGAAAACGGCGATTATAGAGAATACGGTAAAAACCTTGACGGAGAAAAAATATACAGAAATATTGATGGCGAAGGAAACTTCATAGAAGGAAATAATAGAGAGAGAACTATTACTGGTGAAGCAAATGCTAAAGTTGCCGCACAAGGCAGTAGCAACCCTAGTTTAAGAAGTGAGATGGATGAAGTTAGGGACAATAATATAACTCAAGGCGTTTTCCAGCGTGCAGAGAAAGCTCAAAATGCGATAAACAGTGGAGGAACACCTGAAAAAGGTTGGGAGTCTCCAGTAGAAGCAGCTGTAGACCAGTTGTATGAATACTCCGAACAGGGTGTAATTAAAGGAACTGTTGCTTCTGTAATATCAGATAACCTTAATAATGAAGATTATCCTTCCCTTGCTGGTGGCAATTCACAAGCACAGCAATCTGCGATTATAGAAACTGCCACTTTTGAGAATCAAGGGGTACAGGTAGAACCGAGCAACATAGGTGGTTCAGGTGGAGGTGTCCCAGTATCAAATTCAGATTCTACCGCACAAAATACCCCACAGGCTACAACCAAAGCTGAGGTTTCGGATGAAGCAAAAGCCACCTCCCAAAAAATAGATGGTGGTGATAACAACATGCCTATTGCTGATCAAATTCATAATATCGAGCAGATAGCATTAGAGGCTGACGGTCATTCTGACTTAAGAGAGTATCGAGATGAAATACAAAATGACTCGATGAAATCTGATCAAGTAGAAGCAATAAACAAAGTGTTAGGGGATAAAAATGAGTAGCAAAGTAATCAACTCATACGGTGAAGAGATAAAACTGTTTTTTGACGGAGTATTTTATAAGGCTACCGGAAAAAACAATGAGACTTATATTTCAAATGACGAAGAAGCAGTTATTGCCGCATTCATCGAAGACGTTTACAAAGATGGTCAAGACTTTACTAGTATACGTAATTATAAAACTTACAAAGCTCATTTTAGTGAGAAGCTCACTAAAAGAAATGACGGTAAATCAACCTATTCAATAACGGAATGCAAAGACTATTTAACTTAAGGATTAATGATGAAGTTTAAAAAAATATTAGTTATAGAAGATGATGGCACATCTAGAACCGTCATTAAAAATCAACTAGAACAAGCTAAATTCCAAGTAGATACTGCGGTGAACGCTAAAGAAGGAATTTCAAAGTCACAATCTGGCGACTACGATTTGATTTTATTAGACTTGAACTTACCAGATGCGTATGGTCTTGAAATCAGTAATCACCTATATCAACCATTTGTTGCCATGACATCAACAGTTAGTCCCGACATCATAGAAATTTCTAAAGAAATGGGAGCTGTAGCATTCATACAAAAACCTTTTAAAATATTTGATGTCCTAGATGTAATTCAAAATGCCATTGAAAAAGGCGCAAAGATTTACGCTAAAAAAATGAAAGATAATACGCTAAAACATCTTTCTCAAAATAATCTGAAAGGCGAAACTCAGCAACAAAAGAATGAAAATATCTTAATCGCTATTGGCTGTATCATTGCTGATTTAAAAGTAAACCAACGAGAAGCATTTAATCGAATTAAAAACACAGCTGATCAGAGCGGTGTTTCAATAGAGATAGTAGCCCAACGAGTAGTAAAACAATATGAAACCATTGCGGCCTCCGCACAATAAAGGAAGTAAAATGAACAAGATTTTAATTTGTATTTCAAGTGTAATATTATCTTTTGGCGTAAGTGCAGGAGAGTTTGTTCCATCTTCTAACCTCTCACTAGAATATGCGCCAGTAACAGTAAAAACCGACAAAGGTTTTGAAAATGAATCAAACGTATTCTCACTAGGATACACGATGTATTACACCAACAACCTATCAACAAAATTCTCTCTAGGTATGGGGAAAGGCGATCATGTCGCCACCGTAAACGGTGTAGACACCGGAGATAACGCAAAAGTTAATTACTTAGGGTCTTTGGATGTTCGATATGAAATCCCTCTCAGCAATTCATTCTCGACTTATGCCATGATAGGCGCTAGTTACATAGATATTGAAACAACAGGAGATATCCTTAATGAAAAAAGAGGTGACTTCGGATTAAAACTAGGTGTTGGCGCAAGTTACGTCATTTCTAAAAACTCTGCGCTATATGCTGAAATTAAACAAGATTTATATAAAAAAGACTTTGAAGCGCAGTCATGGAGCGTTGGTTTTAAGTTCGCATTTTAAAAGGTTTCCAATATAATCTAGTTAAAAAGTTCTTCCAATTCCGCCTAGTGGTATTGCAAGAGCTTTTTTTTTGATTATACTCGAAGTTAACCAGTATGGAGAAGGAAGTTATTATGAATGTTTTAAAAGCCACAGCGTTACTAGTCTTACTGAATACCACCTATATAAGTGGTACATATGCTAGTGAAGATATTATCGGTACAGAAGCTGCTAGACAGTGGAGTCTGGATAATGGCGGTGACGGAATTATTTACGTAACAGGTAAAAATGGGAAGTTGGTAAAAGCAAATCTAGGAGGCTCTGAAATTGGTCAACTGATAGACACTCAGACAATTAACGGAAATGCATTAAAAGAACAAAAGAAAGCTGACCAAGAAAGGTTGCTAATAAATAAGCAAAACACAAAACTTATTTCAGCTGCTAATTGCATCATGAAAAAAAGAAATACGTCACAAAGCGAAGTATTCGCAATGATCAGAGCCATCGCAACCAAAACAGGCAGAACATTAGAAGATAGCGCTAAAATGTTTTCCCGACCATGTGATAGAAATGATAAATAATTACACAACATTACTTGCTCTAAAAGAAGAAGGATAATACTTTGAAAACACTAAAAGTCTTAACATTACTAACATCACTAATCATGACCACGGCATCAGCCAGTGGAATGTTTGCCGCAGACGGGTTTATTGGAGTTTCATCTTCAAGCTACAAAATGGCAGATAATGGTGTGTTCGTTTATTGCGACAAGCCAGACGCATACAAAGT
>Ga0105356_10003782_pt1 | contig 14777 bp, 13 predicted proteins | sample GOMGulsemesocosm_3_FD_83502 | JGI IMG/M metagenome (GOLD analysis project Ga0105356, IMG submission 83502) | Methane-oxidizing microbial communities from mesocosms in the Gulf of Mexico - GOM9D Gulf of Mexico | ecosystem: Environmental > Aquatic > Marine > Cold seeps | place: Gulf of Mexico...
AAAATGGAAGCTTGAGTGACATATTAACACTTACTGAGGCTTCTGAAAGTCGTTCTAGCGGATTCCCTAGAATGGTAATCAAAGATCATTTAGCCTATGTTTCATGGACTAATGTTGGAGATGATAAGTTAGATTTAAAAACAGCCATCGTCAATACCAAGCTTTTAAAGTAAACCTTTATACAAAAAAAATGCTGGCTTAATAAGCCAGCATTTTTTTTGATTTATTTTATAATAATAATTAGCCTTTTAACCAAGCGCTTCTCAATTCAATCTGATCTTGTGTAGCATCAGATTTTGATTGTAACTTCTTCCCTGTTGTATAAGACTGTGTTAGGCTGGTCTTCACAATAAGGTCTTCACCAGCTCTATTTAACTTTACTTCAATCTCTTTACCAGGTTGCCAAGAAAAGACCTGAGTTAATATTTGATTTGCATTTTGTAAGGTGATTTTAGTCCCTTCAATTTCTACAATAACGTCATTTGGCTGTACGCCTTGCTCATTCCAAAAACTGTTTTTACTAACCAAATCATTAAAGTGAATCGTTCCATTTTCTTGATCTCCACTAACGATTAATGCGCCTGCATTTTGAATGAAATTTGTCTTAATCTTATCTTCTGCAACTTCCAATCCTACTTTATTAAAAAACATATTATAATCAATTGGCGTTGTTCCACTAACATGAGTGTCAAAAAACACTTTCAACGATGGGTAAGTCATTGCTACAATCTCATCGAGAATAGTATCATCTTCAAAGGCTTTGTTTTTACCATATTTTGATGATAATTCTTTCATTAATGATAGTATACCTCTATTACCGTTGCTTTCTTCACGTAATAAAATATCTACACACATCCCTATTAAAGCACCCTTTTGATATACATTTCCATAATTTGGCGCATAGGGTTTATCTAGAATATTTTCACTCATTTTCGTGAAACTCATAGCATCATCAAATCCTGAAGCAGATTGAATTTTCCCCATTATTTTAGAATAAAACTCATCTTCAGAAACCAAATCTTGGTCAATTTGAAATAGGCTCGCAAAATATTCGGTCACACCTTCATACATCCATAAATGTTTAGAAAATGTTGGTTGATCGTAATCAAAATAATGCACATCTTCAGAATGTACACTTAAAGGAGTTACAATATGAAAAAACTCATGAGATACGATATCAATCATGCTTTTGGCTAAGGCCTCTTTTTGCATTGATTCTGGCATTACTACCACGGTAGACGTATGGTGCTCTAAAGCTCCAAATCCCTTTGGTGATTTTTCTTTGCCTTCTGATAAATACACATAGATATCATATCTTGAAGTACTATTAACAGCTCCTAAATAGGTCTTTTGTGCTTGCATCATCGTCTCCATAGTTTCTTTTAAAGACTTCGCAGAATGCGCTTTATTTGGAGAATAGACACTTAAAACGATTTTTATATCACCGACTTGAAATTCTTCTACATCCAATTCACCGTAAAACATCGGGTTATCAGTAATATCAAAATAACGAGGGGCGAAATAACTCGTTGTCGTAGCAGCACCGTCAGCACTAGTGATATTTGCAACTTGCTGTAAAGCAGAGGTACGAACAAAATCGCTGGCAGCCGTAACATCTAGTTTATATTGATTGTTCTTTAAGATATCGAAATATCCAATAAATCCGTGAAGGTTTAAGACGTAGTTGTCTGGTTCTATATTTGTTCCAGCCGGTGAAAATGGTGTGTCTCCACCTATACCTCCAGTAACTTCAACATCGAAAGTATCGTTAACATTATAAGTAATATAATCCATTTCCGAGGCCTTATCAATCGTCCAAGTATTGGTATCATCCTTTTTAACTACAAGCTCATTTCCTTTATAATCAAAAGCCTTAAAATCATCAACATATTTCCCAAAATCACTCACTGAATAAGTGCCTTGTACAACTCTCGGTAGGCGATAGATGATACTTTCAGCAGTAATTCTTCCTGGATTTATAATCACTGGCACCTTATCTTCAACAACATTTGTTAAATCTATAGAGGTACTAATTGGCAAATTAATTGCTAAATCATTGATCCGTTTAGAAGATCCACATCCCACAAGAATAACTCCAGTGATAATAGTGCTTAAAATTCTTTTCATTTTTTATATTTATGTTTAAGATTAACTAATAGACGACAAATCTAAAAAAGCGTTACAGCAATATTACACAAGATTTTGTTAATTTCCCCAAATGAAAAACCCTTTAATAAGTATTCTTGTTCCATTTAAAGATACGGAGCTATTTTTACCCGATTGTTTACAATCAATAATTGACCAAAATTATACCAATTGGGAACTGATTATTATTGATGATGGTTCTACAGATAATAGCTTCTCAATAGTTACACAATTCGCCAAACTGGATTCGAGAATAAAACTTTTTAAAAATGAAGGCTCAGGTATCATAGAAGCCCTAAGGTTTGCTTTTAATAAAAGCGAAGGGGAATTTATCACTAGAATGGATAGTGATGACTTGATGACGCCTGACAAGTTAGAAATACTCAGTGCAAATTTACTAAAACACGGAAAAGGACATCTCGCTGTTGGACAAGTCAATTATTTTTCAGAAAATGGCATTGGAGATGGGTATAGAAATTATGAAATATGGCTTAATAAACTAACACAAACAGGGTCGAATTACGATGAGATTTATAAAGAATGTGTGATTCCTTCTCCGTGTTGGATGGTTTATAGAGAAGACCTTATCGCCTGTGGTGCTTTCGATTTAAACCGGTATCCCGAAGATTATGACTTAGCTTTTCGCTTTTATAAACAGCAATTAAAATGTATTCCCTGTGATAGAAACTTACACCATTGGCGCGACTATGCCGTACGTACTTCGAGAACTCATGAGCATTATGCCGAAAATCATTTTATAGAATTGAAGCTACATTATTTTTTAGAACTCAATTATATTAAAGAAAAATCCCTCACTATTTGGGGAGCTGGAAATAAAGGTAAAGTATTGGCTAAAGGACTTATAAATAAAGGGATTCCCTTTCATTGGATTTGCAATAACCCCAATAAGATTGGTAGAGATATCTATGGGCAAGTATTAAAACCCTTTGAGTTTTTAAAGGATATCAAACATCCTCAAAGTATCATTACCGTAGCCAATGCTAATTCACAGGCTTATATTAAATCCTACCTTAAAAAACAAGAAATGAAACCTATGACGGACTACTTTTTCTTCTGTTAACCGGCAAAAAGTCAGACGACTGTATTTAAAGGCACCTAAAATCAAAATATTATGCTAAATAATAGATAGAATCCCCATTAAATACCTTTTTTACCTTAAGTTTGTGATAGATCAAGACTGAAACCTAGAAATGGTTTAGTAAATTTTTAAAAGAGCATGCAGTTTAAACACCCGGAACTTCTTTACGCTTTATTCCTTCTGCTCATTCCTATTATCATTCATTTATTTCAACTCCGACGTTTTCAAAAAGTGGCCTTTACAAATGTGCAATTTTTAAAAAATGTAAGGATACAAACCCGGAAAAGTTCACGATTAAAGAAATGGTTGACCTTATTGGTTCGCTTATTACTTTTTGCGACTATTATTCTAGCCTTTGCACAGCCCTATTTTTCTAAAACTAATCGCTTAAATTTAAAAGCTGAAACCGTTATTTATTTAGACAATTCGTTTAGTATGCAGGCCAAAGGAGAGAAAGGTGCCCTTTTAAAACGCAGTGTACAAGATATAATAGCCAATGTAGACAATACAACCGAGATAAGTGTTTTTACCAATGATATGAGCCTAAAGGATGTGAGTCCAATAGCCTTTTCCAATGCATTATTAAACCTGGACTACAGTTCAAATCAACTGAACTATAATGCCGTAATATTAAAAGGAAAAAAATTATTCAGTAAAGATCCTTCGACCGTAAAAAATTTAATCCTAGTCTCTGATTTTCAACAAAAGGAATCCTCATTACATATAGATGATGATGAATCCATTAAAATCAGTTTAGTACAAGTCAAAGCGCTTAGTGCAAGTAATATTAGTATAGATAGCGCCTACATATCAAAGGTTTCTGCATCGAATACTGAGCTTACCGCAGTTATTAACAATAAGAATAATGCTATTAATGATGTCTCTGTATCACTGTACAATAATGAAAATTTAATTGCAAAATCTTCAATTACTGGCCCAGGAAAATCGACAACTACATTTACATTATCTAACAATGAGCCCATAAATGCTAAGATTAGTATCGACGATAACGCTCTGAATTTTGACAATAGCTTATATTTTAATATTAATAAACCTTCAAAAATAAATGTACTTGCCATAAATGCTGTGGATGATGATTTTTTGAAACGCGTATATACTAAAGATGAGTTTAATTACAAATCGACTTTATATCATCAACTAAATTACAACGATATTGAAGATCAAAACCTCATTGTTTTGAATGCAGTGGAAAATATTTCAGTAGCCCTGTCTAATGCCATAAACACATTTAAAGTTAATGGGGGTAACATCCTGATCATTCCATCCCGAAAGGCATCATTAGATACCTATAATCAATTATTTGGAGGAACAAACTCTGGGGTATTCCAAGGGTTTAACACTATAGAAAAAAAGGTCACTACCATTAATTATGCTCATCCTATTTTTAATGAAGTATTCGATAAAAAGATTTCCAATTTTCATTACCCCAAAGTAAATGGTTACTTTAACTTGAGTTCAAATAATTATAAAATTCTTGAATTTGAAGATGGCCAAGCTTTCCTGGCTCAATATGGGCAAAGCTATGTGTTTTCGGCGCCATTGAGCAAAGAGAACTCAAATTTTACAAGTTCACCACTTATTGTACCGATCTTATATAATATTGGTCGTCAGAGCTTAGAGCTCCCTAAACTGTATTATACTATAGGAAGGACAAATCAATTTGATATCCATACCTCATTACAACAAGATGATATTTTAAAATTAAAAAAATCAGCTTCTGAAATCATTCCTCAACAGCGCACTTACAGCAATAAAGTGAGTGTAATCACCAGCAATTTACCTAAGGAATCTGGAGTCTATCAAATTAATAATACCCTAGAAACATTAGAGCATATAAGTTATAATTACAGTAGATCGGAAAGTGAATTGAATTACTTAGATCTTTCTACGGTTTCCAATGCCACAATAGCCAGTTCTATCCCCCAAGTATTTAATGCTATAAAAAGTGATACTAATATTAAGGTGCTCTGGAAATGGTTTACTATTTTTGCACTAGTATTATTAATTATAGAAATGCTCATCTTAAAATATTTTAAATGAACGTACTGATAAAATCTGCTACTATAATTGACCCAAAGAGCGATTTCCATAATAAAACCCAAGACATTCTAATTGAAGAGGGTAAAATATCAAACATCGGCAATCGCATAAATAATCCAGAGAATTACCCAGAAGTTAGACGAGACAATCTGCATGTTTCTCAAGGTTGGTTTGACAGTAGTGTCTGTTTTGGAGAGCCTGGTTTTGAAGAACGAGAAACCATTGCTAATGGGTTAAAAACCGCAGCAAAGTCTGGTTTTACAGCGGTCGCAGTCAATCCAAATACCTTTCCTGTCTTAGAGACCAATAGCGCTATTGCATTTGTAAAATCAAAGGCAGTCGACCATGCTGTAGAGCTTTACCCTATTGGTGCATTAACAAAGAACAGTGACGGAAAAGATTTGGCCGAATTATTTGACATGCAGAATGCCGGAGCCGTTGCTTTTAGTGATTATCAACATCCTATAAGCAATCCTAACTTATTAAAAATCGCCCTGCAATATACTGGTAGTTTTGACGGATTGGTTTTTTCCTTTCCACAGGAAAACAGAATTTCCGGCAATGGTGTCATGAATGAAAACATTACGAGTACGACCATTGGATTGAAAGGAAATCCCGCTCTTGCTGAAGAACTCCAAATTGCTCGAGATTTATTTTTATTAGAATATACCCAAGGAAAACTACATATTCCAACCATATCTACGGCGAAATCAGTCGACTTAATTCGACAGGCCAAACAAAATAAATTGGATGTTAGCTGTAGCGTTGCAATTCATAATTTAATTTTCACAGATGAGGAATTATCAAGCTTTGAAACGCGCTACAAGGTCTCTCCTCCTCTCAGAACACAAGAAGATATCACTGCTTTAATCGATGGATTAAAAGATGGCACCATCGATATGGTAACATCCGATCACAATCCATTAGACATCGAACAGAAGAAAGTAGAATTTGATTTTGCGGCCAATGGAACTATTGGATTAGAAAGTGCCTTTGGGGCTTTAAATGCAATCCTTCCAACCAAAACAAGCATCAAACTCTTAACTAAAGGAAGGGATAGATTCAAAATAAAACACTCAGCCATTAATGTAGGTAATACGGCAAATATCAGCTTATTTAATCCTGAAATTAGCCATAGGTTTTCAAGACGTGATATCTCCTCAAAATCTAAAAATTCAATTTTTGAAAATCATGAACTCAAAGGCAAGGTTTATGGTATTATTTCAAAAGGCAAAGTAATTATTTAATAGTAGTATTATGACTGAAGACATTGTAAAAGAAGGTAAAAATATTGCATTAGTGAGTTATATCTGGCTATTTGGAGTAATTATTGCCTTTTATATGAACAACGATAAAAAGAATGCATTCGCTAGCTTTCATATTCGTCAATCCTTAGGATTATGGTTAACGTATATGATCTTTGCATATATGGTAGGTTACTTTGATAGCCTTATGATATCTATGCCTTTCTGGATATTTTTTGGCGTTTTATTTATATATAGCTTTGTAACTGCGGTTGCAGGTAAAGCTTATCCCATCCCTTTAGTTGGGAATTTATATCAAAAAATATTTTCAGGATTAGGTAAATAATGATGACTAAACAACTCTCACTAGAATATATTGTTCGCGAATCGTCTCTTAACAATACAAAGGCTCCATTACTAATTTTACTACATGGCTATGGTAGCGATGAGAATGATTTATTTTCTTTCGCCTCAGAATTACCTGAAACATTATGTATAATTTCTGCAAAGGCTCCCTATGGTCTACAGCCTTATGGCAATGCCTGGTATGCTATAAATTTTGATGCCGAAAAAGGCAAATGGAATGACAATGTACAAGCCGTACAATCCAGAGATTTAATTGCTAAATTCATAGATGAAGTTTGTGATACCTTTGAGGTCGATTCAACTAATGTTAGCCTCTTAGGCTTTAGTCAAGGCACCATCTTGAGTTATGCTGTTGCACTTAGTTATCCTCAAAAAATTAAAAATGTAATCGCTCTAAGTGGTTATATCAGTCCTGAAATTATTGATGATAATTTGGATGCTAAAGCGTATTCAGGTTTAGATTTTTACTGTTCGCATGGTAGTGTAGATCAGGTAATTCCAGTAGAATGGGCCAGAAAAACGCCGGAAATATTGAAATCACTACAAATTAAACACCAATACAGTGAATTTCCTGTTGGTCATGGAGTTGCGCCTCAAAATTTCTATGAACTCAAAGCCTGGTTGGAATCCAGAATTTAATTTGATTGCAAAGGGTACATAAAATATTCTACCAAATTATATTTTAGTTCTTGATCTGCAGTAATACTATAGGTCAAAAATAATTCCCCCCAATGTTTCCCGTCGGAAAAATCGGCGATGATCCATTTATGGTTAAGGAGTTTAATGGTATTTATCATCATTTTACGCTCTGTCATAGACGCATAAGGTACTAGAGGATGCTCTCCTTTGAATTCATTTAGGGTATATAACTCATCCTTTATAAAGGGAACTAATTCTGAAACATCAAAACCTTTATCTTCAAAATAACTAATAGCATCTTCATTATCTTCCAAATTAAAATGCTTCAATTCCAGATTTTCATCCTGTAAATCCTCAATAGAATTTTCATAAGTTTCTATTTTCTCTTTAAACTTTACAATATCCCGTTCATATTTATCCAATATGTTTTTTGCATTCACATATTGAAAAATGACCAATAATACTGTAAAAACGAATAAATACATGTAAATCTTACGCTTCATATTTCTATACTGTTATTTGTAAATTATCATAGGCCAGAAAAACATTATCTGGCAGTGTTTGTTGTACGACATCATGAAACCCAAGCATATGACTGATATGCGTTAAATAGGCCCGTTTTGGCTTTACGATTTTAATAAACTCTAAAGCTTCATCTAAATTAAAATGTGAGGGATGAGACTGTATTCGCAAAGCATTTATGACCAAGACATCAAGTCCTTTTAGCTTGGCTATTTCGTCTTCATCTACAGTTTTCATATCTGTTAAATAGGCAATATTACCAAACCGAAACCCGAAAACCTGGAGCTTATCATGATAGCCATTTACAGGTATCACCTCTATACCTCCTACGATAAAGGCTTTATTTTCAATGATATTCTTTTTTACATTTGGAGCACCGGGATATTTATTTTCAGTTTTAAAAATATAATCAAAACGGATTTCTAACTCCTTCATAACCCGGCTGTGAGCATAGATTGGAATATCTCCATCTCGAAAGAAAAAGGGTCTAATATCATCTAATCCTGCGGTATGATCTGCATGCTCATGTGTAAAAATAATACCGTCAATCTTGCTACAATTTGCCCTTAACATTTGATATCTAAAATCCGGGCCACAATCGATGACATAGGTTTTATCATCCCATTCGATTAAAACAGAAACGCGTAAACGCTTATCTTTTGAATTAGTGCTCAAACATACCGGATGATTACTTCCAATAATGGGTATGCCCTGAGATGTTCCTGTTCCTAAAAATGTAAGCTTCAAACGAGTAAATTTTAAGACAAAAATAAGCTTATTTTTTTTCTTTGCGCATCTATTTTAATACCTTTGTTGAGGATACCTAATCTAAAAAATTGAAATGGAAATAACCATAAAGGGGGACAAAGCATTTGATGATATTCCTTCGTTAAAAAGCAAGGCGTTACGCGTTAACTTAAACGAAAACATTTACGGAACTTTTGCCGAGATTGGAGCAGGTCAAGAAACTGTTCGTCATTTTTTTAGAGCCGGTGGTGGTTCTGGAACTATTGCCAAAGCAATGTCTGCTTATGACAAAGATTTCAGTGATGCCATTTACGGGATTGAAGATGATAAGCGCTATGTTACTGAAGATCGTTTAAGAAAAATGCTCTCGCATGAAATGACACTTATTGAATCTCGTATTACACGTGATAAGCATCCTAATAAATTGTTTTTTACCTATGCAAATACAGTAGCTACTATTGATTTTGCTAAAAAGTTCAAGGGCCATGGTTGGGTTGGAATTAAATTCCAAATTGATCCAGAACAAGATTATAATGAAATCATATTACATTTCCGTTTTAAGGAAAATGATGCCCGTTTGCAGCATCAAACACTTGGTGTTTTGGGAACCAATTTAATATATGGTGCCTTTTATAAATATAACGAACCAAAAAAACTCCTTAAATATCTATATGATCATTTAGATAAAGATCAATTAGAAATCGATACCGTTAACTTTTCAGGACCTGTTTTTGATAATGTTGACAATCGTTTAATGAGTTTACAACTTGTAAAAAATGGCATGACCGATGCCATAATGTTTGCCCCCGACGGGAATAATGTGTTACCAGCAAGAGTTCTTTACAAGAAGAATATTTTGACTTTACGCGGTAGTTTTAGACCTGTAACCAAGGTAAATATGGATATGTATCAAAAATCATATGACATGTTTATCAAGGAAAACAGAGTCGATCCTGAAAAAACCAAAGTCCTTTTTGAAATTACACTTTCTAATTTACGAGCTGAAGGTGAAATTGATGAACAAGACTTTATGGATCGTGCCGATTTATTGTGCTCATTAGGACAAACGGTATTAATTTCCAATTTTCAAGAATATTATAAACTCGTTGAATATTTCTCACAGTATACCAAAAACAGATTGGGACTGGCCATGGGAGTTAACAATTTGGTCGATATTTTTGATGAAAAATATTACCGCCATTTAAGTGGTGGTATTCTTGAAGCTTTTGGTAAGTTATTCTTTAAGGATTTAAAGGTATACCTCTACCCCATGGAAAATAAGGAAACTGGAGAGTTAACCACCAGTGAGAATTTAAAAGTGCATCCGCGTATGAAAGAATTATACAAATTCTTTAAATACAATGGAAAGGTTACTGATATTACCGATTACGATCCTGAGGTTCTCAATATCTTTTCAAGAGAGGTATTACAAATGATTGCTGATGGAAGACGTGAATGGAAAGATATGCTTCCGGACGGTATTGCAGATCTCATCAAGGACTATAGATTGTTTGGATACACAAGAAAACCAATCGTATTAAAAAAATCTCTGAATAAGGGCCTAAATAAATAAAACAAAAAAGCGACTTTTCAGTCGCTTTTTTTTTATTTCAATATCTGATCGCTGTGTGCCTTGGTTTTTACTTTAGTAATCACATCTTCAATAATGCCATTTTCATCAATAACAAATGTGATGCGATGAATGCCATCATAAGTCCGTCCCATAAATTTCTTCGGACCCCAAACTTCAAAAGCATTGATAACCGACTTATCCTCATCGGCTAAAAGCGGGTAGGGAAATTTATATTTATTTCTAAAATTTGACTGTCTCTTTTCACTGTCGGCACTAACGCCTAATATTTCATAACCCATCGCTTGAAAACGTTCGTGATTATCCCTTAAATTACAAGCTTCAAGAGTACATCCAGGAGTACTAGCCTTAGGATAAAAAAACAATACAAGTTTCTTTCCTTTATAATCACCCAATGTGATTGGGGTTCCATCTTGATCTTTGGAATTAAAATTTGGTGCATTATCACCTATTTTTAGTGTAGTCATATTTGTTATCTTTGAAATCTTATACAATTATAAAACAATGACAAAACAAGAAAAGGTAAATTTTGTAATAAACACACTTTACCAATTATACCCCGAAATACCGATTCCATTAGATCACAAAGACCCTTATACTCTACTTATTGCGGTTTTAATGTCTGCTCAAAGCACAGATGTTAGGGTAAATAAAATTACACCTCTACTTTTTGCCGTGGCTGATAACCCTTATGATATGGTAAAATTAACTGTTGATGATATCAGAGATATCATTAAACCTGTAGGCTTATCTCCGATGAAGAGTAAAGGTATTCATGGATTATCTCAAATATTAATTGATAAGCATCAGGGCGAAGTACCCCAAAGTTTTGAGGCCTTAGAGGAATTACCTGCCGTTGGGCATAAAACAGCTGGAGTAGTTATGGCTCAGGCCTTTGGTATCCCAGCTTTTCCAGTAGACACTCATATCCACCGTTTGATGTATCGTTGGAACCTAAGCAATGGAAAAAATGTAACACAAACAGAAAAAGATGCAAAGCGATTATTTCCAAAAGAATTATGGAATGATTTACATTTACAAATAATATGGTATGGACGCCAATATTCACCAGCGCGAGGTTGGAATATTGACAAGGATATTATCACTAAAACAATTGGGAGAAAAACAGTTATAGATCAGTATTTTTCTAAATTAAAGAAGTCCTAATGGTTAATTAGGACTCCTTCTCGCCAAAGTTTAGTTTAGAAGCGCTTCAAACTTTAATTTATTATACTCAATAACACTTAAAGCTCGAGAATAATTCAGAAGAAAATTAACCGTTTCTTCGGTCGGTTGCAAGATTTCAAAATTCTTAGAATTTTCAATGTAAAGTTTCGCCATGTGTTCTTTTAGATATTAATTATAGAACACTAACGCAACATATCTTTATATATTGTATCAGTTTGTTAAAACAATATTATGTTTGTCAATTACCTTTCTTAAATTAATCAATGCATATCGCATTCTCCCTAGAGCTGTATTGATGCTAACCCCTGTGTTTTCAGAAATTTCCTTAAAACTCATATCATTATACATACGCATTACCAATACTTGTTTTTGGTCTTCAGGAAGCTCTTCGATTAATCGTCTCACATCGTCAACAACTTGATTTTTAATCAGGACTTTTTCTGCATTTAAGGACGAATCACTAATCACAGAAAAAATATTAAACTCGTGACCATTATCAAATTTTGGCATACGGTTATTCTTTCTAAAATGATCGATTACCAGATTATGAGCAATACGCATTACCCAGGGTAAAAATTTACCCTCCTCATTATACTTTCCTAGTTTTAGAGTACGTATTACTTTAATAAAGGTATCCTGAAAGACATCTTCAGTAACGTCTCTATCAAAGACCTTCGAATAAATAAAACTGTAAATTTTTTGTTTGTGCTTTTTAATCAAGACCGCTAATGCGCTCTCGTCGCCTTGGATGTAGTTACTAACTAACACAGCATCTGTGATACGTTCTTTTTCCATAATCATTACTTTTTGTTGCATAGAAGAAGCCTTCTCTGCTTGGGGTTCAAAATTTAAAAAGTAATGTTATTGTATACGCTAAAAGTTTTGTTTGCTGATTAATAGAAATCAAATATAACAACAATCCCACCTAAAAAGCAAAAATAATTTAACTTTTTTAACAATAATTCGATGTAATATCCATTTTTAAAGCTAAAATAGAAGTAGTATCTTTGCGCAATTATTTCTATAAAATGTCCAAAAATACTAATATTTCTAACATAGATCCAAAGACCAATATCATCATTAAAGGTGCGCAACTGCATAATTTAAAGAATATTGATGTTGTTATTCCAAGAAACAAACTCGTTGTAATTACGGGCTTGTCAGGTTCTGGGAAGTCTAGTCTTGCCTTCGACACCCTATATGCAGAAGGCCAACGGCGTTATGTTGAAAGTTTATCTAGCTATGCCCGTCAGTTTTTAGGAAGGCTCAATAAACCAAAAGTTGATTATATCAAAGGGATAGCTCCTGCTATCGCCATTGAGCAAAAAGTTAATTCAACAAACCCAAGATCCACGGTAGGAACCACTACCGAGATTTATGATTACATAAAATTACTCTTCGCAAGAATCGGTAAAACCTATTCTCCTAAATCTGGCTTACAAGTAAAAAAAGACAGCGTCACAGATGTACTGAACTATGTAAAAACATTTAGCGATGCTGATAAATTACTCCTTCTGTCCCCTATTCATTTGGAAGAAGGACGTAGTATTAAAGATAAACTTCAAGTTCTCAATCAACAAGGTTATTCGCGAATTAAGGTCGACAATACAATCAAGCGTATCGATGATATTGATGTTTTTGATGAGACTCAAAACTATTTACTCGTTGTAGATAGAGTTATTGTAAGAGATGAGGAAGATTTTTATAACCGATTGGCTGATGCTATTCAGGCTGCATTTTTTGAAGGTAAAGGGGAATGTTATATAGAAACTTTGAGCGACAATACCCTGCGTCATTTTAGCAATAAGTTTGAACTTGACGGCATGAGTTTCTTAGAGCCTAATATTCATCTCTTTAGTTTTAATAACCCTTATGGTGCCTGTCCTAAATGCGAAGGCTATGGTGATGTCATAGGGATTGATGAAAATCTAGTGATACCAAATACAGCGCTTTCCGTATATGAAGATGCAATTTTTCCATGGCGTGGGGAAAGCATGAGCTGGTATCGGGATCAATTGGTAAATAATTCACACCATTACAATTTCCCCATTCATAAACCCTATTTTGAGTTGAGTGAGGCTCATAAACAACTCATTTGGGAGGGTAATTCTCATTTTGAAGGTCTTAATAGTTTCTTTGCAGAACTAGAGTCTAAGGCCTATAAAATTCAAAACAGAGTCATGCTTTCACGATATCGTGGAAAAACCAAATGTGGGGTATGTCATGGAAAAAGATTACGTGAAGAGGCTAACTATATAAAAGTTGGGACTGCAACAATTACCGATTTAGTAGAAATGCCATTGCGTACTTTAGCATTGTTTTTTAAACAAATAGAGCTCAATGACTATGACCAGCAGATTGCCAAAAGGTTATTGAAAGAAATAGAGACACGATTAGCATTTTTAACCGATGTTGGCTTGGATTATTTAACGCTAAACCGCAAATCTAACACCCTTTCTGGAGGTGAAAGTCAGCGTATTAATTTGGCAACTTCCTTAGGCAGCAGTCTTGTAGGATCCATGTATATTCTAGACGAACCTAGTATTGGTTTACATCCACGCGATACAGAGCGTCTAATTACCGTATTAGAATCTTTACGTGATCTTGGCAATACTGTTATTGTTGTAGAGCATGATGAAGATATTATGGCTGCAGCCGATGAAATTATTGATATCGGGCCTGAAGCAGGAACCCTTGGAGGCCATGTGGTTGCCACGGGTAGCTTTAAAGAGATACTAGCTTCAGACTCTTTGACTGCTAAATATTTAAATGGTGATCTATGTATTGAAGTGCCTAAATCCAGACGCACTTCTAAATATCATGTTTCCATTAAGGGAGCTCGTGAACATAACCTTAAAAATGTAGATGTCACCTTTCCTTTAGGAATATTGACTATGGTTACTGGAGTTTCTGGAAGTGGAAAAAGTACTTTAGTAAAAAAGATCCTGTACCCTGCACTTTTAAAAGAAATTGGAGGCTTTGGAGAACAGGCTGGAGAATTTACTGCTATAGAAGGAAATTTCAGTAATATAAAACACATCGAATTTGTTGATCAGAATCCTATAGGACGCTCGTCTCGATCCAATCCTGTGACCTATATTAAGGCTTACGATGATATTAGAGCTTTATATTCCAAACAAAAAGTGAGTCAGATTCGGGGATATCAACCCAAACA
>Ga0105356_10003785_pt1 | contig 14776 bp, 12 predicted proteins | sample GOMGulsemesocosm_3_FD_83502 | JGI IMG/M metagenome (GOLD analysis project Ga0105356, IMG submission 83502) | Methane-oxidizing microbial communities from mesocosms in the Gulf of Mexico - GOM9D Gulf of Mexico | ecosystem: Environmental > Aquatic > Marine > Cold seeps | place: Gulf of Mexico...
AAGTTGAAAACATTGTCCGTGAAGAAATGGAACGTGTTGGCGCTAACGAAGTACTGATGCCGCTTGTACAACCTGCCGATTTATGGGAAGAATCTGGTCGTTGGGATGATTATGGGCCAGAATTATTACGTTTAAACGATCGTCACCAACGTGCATTCGTATTAGGGCCAACGCATGAAGAAGTAATCACTAAGTTGGTTGCCAATGAAATCAGCAGCTACAAGCAATTACCGTTATCTTTATTTCAAGTGCAAACGAAATTTCGTGATGAAATACGCCCTCGTTTTGGCGTAATGCGTGGTCGAGAATTTTTAATGAAAGATGCTTATTCTTTTCATTTAGAACAAGAGTGCCTAGAAAAAACCTATCAGAACATGTTTGATGCCTATTGCCGTATTTTTGACCGTCTCGGTTTAGATTACCGCCCAGTATTAGCCGATACTGGTTCGATTGGTGGTGATGCATCACACGAATTCCATGTATTAGCTGACTCTGGTGAAGATGATATCGCTTTTAGTGATGGTAGTGATTTTGCTGCAAATATTGAAAAAGCAGAGGCATTAGCGCCAAGCACTGAGCGTGCAGCACCCAGTAAAGTCCTTGAAAAAATTGCCACGCCAAATGTAAAAACGCTTGAAGATGTTGCGCAATTTTTAGAAATTGATCTTACTAGCACTATTAAAACATTACTGGTGTGCGGTGTTGAAAACGAACAAGGTGAAACGCCGGTTGTCGCGTTAGTCGTTCGTGGTGACCATCAATTAAATGAAATTAAAGTAGAGCATTTAGCACAGGTTGCTAGCCCGCTAACCTTTGCAACAGATGAACAAATTCAAGCAACAGCTAACTGTAATGCTGGCTCTATTGGCCCGGTAGGCTTAACGTGCGCAGTGATTGTTGATAGAACAGCAGCTCAAATGAGTGACTTTGTTTGTGGCGCTAATGAAAATGACCATCACAATACCGGCGTGAATTGGGACAGAGATAGTAGCGATTATACCGTTGCCGATATTCGTAACGTGGTTGCCGGTGATCCTAGCCCATGTGGCCAAGGTACCATTGTTATTAAACGCGGTATTGAAGTTGGACATATTTTCCAGCTTGGTAGCAAGTATGCTAAAGCAATGAACTGTAATGTACTTAATGAAGGTGGTAAATCACAAACCTTAACTATGGGTTGTTACGGTATTGGTGTTTCACGTATTGTTGCAGCAGCCATTGAACAAAACCATGATAAATATGGTATTAAATGGCCAAAAGCAATCGCCCCTTTTCAGGCAGCCATTGTGCCAATGAATATGGCAAAATCTGCCCGGGTAAAAGAAACCGCCGAAGCGTTATACCAACAATTAGGGCAAGCTGGCATCGAAGTATTGTTTGATGACAGAAAAGAGCGCCCTGGGGTAATGTTTGCTGATCATGAGTTAATGGGTACACCGTTATTATTAATCATCGGTGAACGTAACTTAGACGCACAACAAGTTGAGTTAAAAAATAGAATTACCGGTGAAAAAACCTTAATTGCTATTGATGACGTAATGGCGCTTTTTAACTAAGCGTTTCAATAAGTACAGTTAATTGACTTGAGCAATTCACTGTACCAAGAAAAATATCAAAAACAAGAAAAGGGGCTTAAAGCCCCTTTTTCGTGTTTATTGATCACGTTGGTATTTTTTCTGTGCGCTTTTATGCCCTTTTTAAACAAAACTCATTAATTAGTCATTAAAAAACGCTTGTTAGCTCTATCAATAGAGTTGATTTTTAGCAACAATGTCAGTTCATCTATCAAACTCAATAATTTAAGAAGTGCACTATCATGAAAGCTATAAACAAGTCGTCTAAACTCAATAATGTCTGTTATGAAATTAGAGGACAAGTTGCGGCCGAGGCCCGTCGTTTAGAAGACGAAGGTCATAAAATTCTTAAATTAAATATTGGTAACCCCGCCCCCTTTGGTTTCGCTGCCCCTGATGACATTTTAAAAGATGTTATTCACAATTTACCTAACTCTCAGGGCTACAGTGAATCCCAAGGTATTTATTCAGCTCGCGTTGCGGTGATGCAATATTTTCAACAGCAAGGGATTAAAAATGTCCGGGTTGATGATATTTTTATCGGTAATGGCGTTAGTGAGCTAATCGTGATGTCGATGCAAGGTTTACTTAACAACGATGACGAAGTATTAATACCAGCACCCGATTACCCATTATGGACAGCGGCAGTATCACTTTCAGGAGGAAAGCCGGTGCATTATCGTTGTGATGACGAAAACTTATGGTATCCAGATCTCGATGACATGGAAGCTAAGATCACCGAAAACACCAAAGCCATTGTGCTAATAAACCCAAATAACCCAACCGGTGCGGTATACCCAGAAGAAGTGCTCCAAGGTATTATTGCTTTAGCGAGAAAACATGACTTGATTGTTTTTAGTGACGAAATCTACGACAAAATTTTGTACGATCAAGCGCAACATATCCCCACTGCTTCACTCGCTCAAGATGTCCTTATTATCACTATGGGTGGTTTATCTAAGAATTATCGTGTCGCTGGCTTTAGGGCTGGCTGGATGGTGGTATCTGGTCCTAAGATTCATGCTGAAGATTTTTTAGAAGGTCTTAATATACTATCCTCAATGCGCTTGTGTGCCAATGTTCCTTCTCAACATGCTATTCAAACAGCGCTGGGTGGTTACCAGAGTATCAATGAATTAATTCAAGGTGATGGGCGTTTATTGAAGCAACGAAATGTAGCGGCTAAAATGATCAATGATATTGATGGCTTATCCTGTCACCCAGCTATGGGCGCGTTATATTTATTTGTTAAAGTTGATGCTGAAAAATTCAACATTAAAGACGATGAAAAAATGGTGCTTGATTTACTTAAACAAGAAAAAATTCTTGTTGTTCATGGTAGCGGCTTTAACATTGAAGCAAAAAATTACTTTAGATTAGTCTTTCTTCCTCATGTTGATGAATTAGTACCGGCACTCGAAAAGCTGAAAAATTTCTTTGCAACTTATAAGCAAGTTTAAGCTGCGAAATATTACCCAATGAATGTTTGCCGATGAGCTAGAGATTAAGCAATGCTTAACTTTCTAGCTCTTGCTGGCTATTATTCGTATATATGAAGAAGACTAACAAAGACTTTACTTTAAATATCATACACATACTTAGCACTATTTAGAGTAAAGTAAGCTGTATTCTATAATTTACTATCCTTACCTCAATACCTATCAGGGTAATCTTTTCTTACTTGAGCAAAAACATCATAATTTTCAATAATCATATCAACTAATTTGTCTTCAAATTTTATATTTTTTTGCTCAATTAAAAATGCCTTTATTTCATCATCAGACCATGCTTTTTTATAACAACGTTTAGAGCCGAGGGCATCTAATACATCAGCTATTGCCATAATCCTTGCTTCAAGTGGTATGTTTTCACCCACTAAACCATCAGGGTAACCCGAACCATCCCAATTTTCATGATGGTAGTGGGCAAGCCGAGACGCCAATTTAGACACACTTACCGTAGATTTAGCTAAAATATCACTGCCTATTTGCGCATGCGATTGCATAACTTTCCAATCTTCACCTTCAAGTTTGCCCGGTTTATGTAATATATGCTCTGGTATCGCTATTTTCCCTAAATCATGCAGCGGTGCAGCTAGGCGTAACGCATCAACAAACGCGCTCTCCATGCCTAGTTTTTTAGCAATTAACTCACAAAGAATCGCGACTCTTTTTACATGTGAACCAGTCTCTTTACTGCGCGCTTCAACCGCTTCACCAACGATAAACAATAACTCTTTCTGAGTTTTTTCAATTTCTTTCTGTTTAGACAAACTTTCCAAAATTAGGGCTACATTAGTAGCAAACAGTTCAGCCAAACTGGCTTTAAAGTGTTCAGGATCATCTTCAAACTCAATATAGAGTACCGAAGCAGAATTTACCGAAGACTGATAATAGCCAACAAAACAACCATCATCGCTGTAATGTTTTTTATCTTTAAAGACTTGTTGGATTCTTTGTTTCACCTCTAGAGAAATATCGGAAGACTCTAACGAGTCGGACTCACAAACATACTTACCGGTACAGGCAATAATTAAGTTTGTTGCTCGCAAATCAAAGTCGACTTGGGTGCGGGCAATGTAAAGCGCCGAACTATCAACATTCATGAGTGCCAATAGATTATCGAGTGCTGCTGAGCCAAAAGATTTCAACTGGTCTATTTTTAGCAAGTCGTGGGTAGTTTCAATGAGTTTTTTAAACGCATCTAGACTACGTTTAATCGTCATGATATCGCGATAAGCACGAATACTGGCATATACTGTAGTAATCATTTTATTAGAGGTGAAATCGGTTTTCTCTTTGTAATCATTAATATCAAATTCTTTGATTACTTTTGCTTCAGGTGCTGTGCCTGCCTGTCCGGTTCTCAGCACCAAACGGATAGATTGGTTTTTATGCTCTTCTCTAATCCACTTTACTAGCTCTAAGCCGGCAAAATCGGTTTCCATCACCACATCAACAAACGCCATGCAAAAATCATTATCTTTTGTCAATAACTCCTTCGCTTCCGCCATAGAATAAACAGAGATAATCTCTAACTGACGATTTTCTATTTCTGCATCCGCTAATACGAGCTTAGTGACTTGGTGAACAGAGTCATCATCATCAACAACTAAAATTCGCCACCTTTTTTGTACTGTTTTTTTAGCCGGCGTATCACTTTCAACCGGTTCATCTTTGAATATAAAGTCACTCATCTTGATATTTGTTTTTATAACAAGCCATATAATAGAGTGTAATGCAGATCAGTGAAATTGCATTAAAATATTAATAGTACACATAAAAAAAGCGGCAAATGCCGCTTTTGGTAAAGTTGAGCACTAACTATATTAAAATTGAGCAACAACTTGCTTAACAGCAGCTTTAACTGATTCAGGAGACATGCCTTTATCAGCAGAGATAATTCTTTTTACGGCCCAACCATGCCATGCCGGTTGTCGACTTTTAACATCATAAACATCAATCGCTAATTTACCTTCGGTATATTGTCGCACATGAGTTTCTGGTGTCATTCGTGGACCAAATAAGCCGCCGTAGTAACCACCGTAATAGCGTTTTCCCCAACCAAATTTAAGATTATACATCGGCGGATAACTGCTTACTTTAATCTTATCTCGATTACCTACAGTGTATGAGATAGTAAAATCGGCATGCTCTGCATCATCAATCAGGGTATAACCCTTATCAATAAATGCTTGTTCAATTTCATTGGCAACTCTCACTTTCATCACGGGGTTGATGTCATCAACTGAGGCCATTAGCTTTTCAGGCGTTAACCAAGCAAAGGTTTTATAAGATGATGTATCAATGTCGGTGTTTTTATCAAAGTTAACTTTTGCTTTATGGGTGGTTACACAGCCAACCATTGTAATAAGCGCTAACGCAATGAATATTTTTTTTATGAGTAGCATGATTTTTCCATCTTTACGTCTAGATACTTTTATAAGTATCTTTTAAATGAATATTTTTTAAGAATAATACCGCTATCGGCTATAACTAATTATCTTCTTAACGTTTTAATCACTATAAAACAATATGGTTATCAATCCAATGTAATTATTTAGCGGCTAGGGATTCCTTGACAACTATTTTATACCTATTAACAGCTTGACTAAAAACAGACCCATAACTCGTTAAATAAATACACCTGCCACCATACAATGAGCCGGTAAATAACGAAGAATTAAATTAATAGTTGACAGCTCTACACAAAGGCTATAGAAGTAGCCTAAGCTTTAAATAATTTATTAAACTAACTTCTTATAACCATGAATATAACTATACTTTTTGTCAATGTCGTCCTCTTGGTCGTGGTGAACCTATTTCACTGCGAGGGTACGGTTATATAGACAGCTAAGTATTAATAAAGATTTTAATAAAACTTAAAGCAACAATAAAACCAAACCCTCGCTCTTTTCAGAACGAGGGTTTTTTTATACCTATAACATAATTAATTTAACGGTGATGTAATGACAACAGAGCAATTCTCCGGTGCAGAGATGGTGGTTAAAGCCTTGTCAGCACTTAAGGTAAAATATATATTCGGCTACCCGGGCGGTTCCGTATTAGATTTATACGATGCTATATTCCAGCAAGATGACATTGAACATATTTTAGTCCGTCATGAGCAAGCGGCTACGCATATGGCAGATGGCTATTCACGAGCTACGGGTGAAGTGGGTGTTGTTTTAGCGACCTCCGGTCCTGGCGCCACCAATTGTGTTACCGGTATAGCCACTGCCTATATGGATTCTATTCCTATGGTGGTGCTCTCCGGTCAAGTGCCGACCACGTTAATCGGTAATGACGCTTTTCAAGAAACTGATATCGTCGGTTGTACCCGCCCTATCGTTAAACACAGTTTCAATTGTCGGAAATTAACGGATATTCCGAACATTATTGCTAAGGCATTTTATATCGCTAGCACTGGTCGCCCTGGTCCTGTGGTAGTTGAATTACCCAAAGATTTAATGCTACCGCAAATAAAAGCACCGTTTAACATTGAGACCAAGGTAAAAATGCGCTCGTATAACCCCAATGTTAAAGGTCACCCCAAACAAATTAAAAAAGCAGTAAAAACCATTACGGACGCTAAAAGATTAGTGGTTTATTCAGGGGGCGGTATTGTGCTGGCCGATGCCTCAGACTTACTGACTACTTTAGTCGAAACATTAAAAGCTCCCATAACCAATACCTTGATGGGATTGGGCGGTATTTCAGGGACTCATGAGAACTTTATTGGTATGTTAGGCATGCATGGTTCATTTGAAGCCAATAAAACCATGGCAAATGCCGATGTTATCTTAGCGCTTGGCGCCAGGTTTGATGACCGAGTAACTAATAATGTTGAAAAATTCTGTCCAAATGCCACCATTATTCATGTTGATATTGATCCAAGCTCAATTTCAAAAACTATTAATGCGCACATTCCTGTAGTGGGCTTAGTCGATAATGTAATGCATCAATTACTCGATGAACTCAAAGCAAGTCAATTCACGCCAGATGAAACAGCACTCGCTCAATGGTGGCAACAAATTAATCTATGGCGCGATATGCGCAGTGTTGATTATAAACAGGTTGAAGGTGAAAAGATTAAACCTCAACGCGTAGTAGAAGCAATGTACAAAATCACCAACGGGGAAGCTTATGTCGCTTCAGATGTTGGTCAGCATCAAATGTTTGCGGCGCAATATTACCCCTTTGCTAAACCAAGACAATGGATCAACTCAGGGGGAGCTGGCACCATGGGTTTTGGTCTTCCTGCGGCCATGGGCGTTAAACTTGCCTTTCCCGATAAGCATGTCATCTGTATTACCGGCGATGGCTCAATTCAAATGAATATTCAAGAGCTTTCAACGTGTTTGCAATATAACTTACCCGTGGTGATTGTAACGCTTAACAATCGCTCCTTAGGCATGGTTCGTCAATGGCAAGATATGGTTTATGATGGTCGTCATTCATCCTCTTACATGGAATCGCTACCTGATTTTATCAAGCTCGCCGAAGCCTATGGCCATGTTGGTATAAAAATAGATAGCTTAGATGAACTTGACAGTAAACTAACACAGGCGTTTAACATTAAGAACAAATTGGTTTTTGTTGATGTCTTAGTTGATGAAAAAGAGCACGTTTATCCAATGCAAATTCGTCATGGTGCTATTGATGAAATGTGGCTTGAAAAAGGAGTAAAAGCATAATGAGACATATTTTATCTATTTTATTAGAAAATGAACCCGGTGCTTTATCACGTATTGTCGGTTTATTTTCGCAACGTGCTTATAATATTGAAAGCTTAACCGTGGCACCTACAGACGACAACAGCTTATCGCGTATCACCATTGCCACCATTGGTGATGACAATGTGTTAGAGCAAATAGTTAAGCAAGTGAATAAACTGATCGATGTTATTAAAATTACCGATCTCACTGAGCGAAAACACGTTGAACGTGAATTACTGTTAGTTAAAGTAGTGGCAATGAATGACAAATCGAGAACAGAAGTTAAACGGATTAGTGATATATTTCGTGGTGCTATCGTCGATATAGGTAAACAGGTTTATACTATTGAGCTTACGGGTAGTAGCGATAAATTAACCGCCTTTCTTGAAACCTTAAGTCATGAAACTGAAATAATAGAATCTGTTCGCTCTGGTTGTGTTGGCATCGCACGCGGAGAAAAAGCCTTGAGAGTATAAAGCGAAGACAAAGTAACAGTTCAGTAATAAACGGGGATTACTGAACTGTTTATTACCGAGCTGCTTATTACTTCACGTATATTAAGCATTGATAACGATTACATTTAAATTTTATAGAAGTAGGACAAACATGATCAAACCTGGAAAATACCAACACTTTAAAGGTAGCTTTTATCAAGTGTTACACCTTGCTCGTCATAGTGAAACCGAGGAATATTTAGTGGTATATCACCCTTTTGACAACAAAGACGATATTTGGGTAAGACCATTAGCGATGTTTACCGAAGCAGTTAATCGCGATGGTAAAATACAGCCCCGCTTTGCGTTGGTTTCATCTGAATAGCAATTTATAGTGCCAATTTAGCCCTAACGAGTAACCCGTTACCTTAGTTAGCGTTTCTTTTAGTTAATCGTTGGCTTAGTTACTGCTGAGTCACGTTACAAGATAACAAAACTAGCTAATGGCAAAAAAACTGTGCTCTTGCCAATCAACTTTCTTTTGTTGTAGCTGGGTAACTTCTGCTTGGTCAGGGCCTGTTTTTAACCATTCGAGCATTTTTTCAACATTATTTTCTTCACCACAAAGCATCAATTCAACATCGCCATCGGCTAAGTTTTTGGCATAACCGCTCAAGCCAAAATCAATTGCTTTTTGTTGACTTGATACACGGAAAAACACACCTTGTACCTTCCCTGATACATGAGCAATATAGCTTACATTCATAATTTACACTCTGTTTTTTATATCTTTTAATAGAGTATAGACCCTGTTTGCAAACTAGCAATTTATCGCTTGCTTAACTTTTTCTTTATAACTCCTGCTGACCTTTAATTCTTTACCACTGTATAGCACTAAGAAATATTCACCATTTAATTGATTACAAAATTTACTAATAAACTGCTTATTCACTATGGTCGAGCGATGATTACGAATAAATATTTTAGGATCTAATAACAGCTCTAACTCCTTCATGGTTTTACGTAAAATATGGGTATTCTCACGTTGTTCACCTGCTTTGAGGCGGGTATGAACACACATATAATCCCCAGCGGCATCAATCCATGTAATATCTTTTACCGGAACTCGAGTTACTTCACTGCCGTCTTTAATCGCTAAAACATCACTATAATTATAGAGGCTAACCGGTTTATTATTAGCGAGCTCCGACAATATTTGTTGGTAATCATTACCGGTCACATCACTCACTAACCGAACTAACTTAGCCTTATGGTCTGCATCAGTGTTCGAGCTAATATGGCTGCGTATTTTAGCTAAGGTGGTATCAAGTCTCGTTACATCCACCGGCTTCATAATATAATCCAATGCGTGGACTTCAAAGGCTTTGAGCGCATATTGATCATAAGCCGTCACAAACACAATATGGGGTAAATGCAGCCCTTGTTTTTGTATTTCTTCAATGACTTCAAAACCATTTAGCCCCGGCATTTGAATATCAAGAAAAACCAAGTCAATTTGATAAGCGCGTATTGCTTCAATGGCTTCCCGACCATTACCGCAAAGGGCGACGATATTTATATCGTCATACGCTTGTAGACGTACCTGTAATCCCCTGCTAGCAAGTGGTTCATCATCAACAATCAGCGTGTTAAGCGTCATCATGATCTCCTGCGTTAAATTCAAAAGGCATGCGTATATTCACTTTAACACCTGATGGCGCATTGTTTGCAACCACTAATGCGTAATTTTCTTGATATAAGGCATGTAACCGTTCACGGGTATTCACTAAACCAACGCCATTTTCACGAGATAAATTTCCGCCAACAATATCGGCACCAGGTCCATCGTCTGCTACTTCAATGAGTAAGTCTTTACCAAAGTGATTGACGGTAATAGTTATCGCTCCCCCCTGCTCTTGGGTAGCAATAGCGTGTTTGATAGAGTTCTCGGCCAGCGGCTGTAAAATCATACTAGGAACACGGGCTTCGCGGCAATGCTCACAAATAACAAAGTTTACTTGTAGTCGGTCTTCAAAGCGTACTTTTTCAATATCTAAATATAACTCGAGCGCCTGAATTTCGTTTGCTAAACTCACTGTTTTCATCGGATCTTTATCTAAGGTATAGCGTAGAAATTCACTGAGTTTAACCACCATGTTATTCGCAGTGGTATTTTCTTTAACCAAAATAAGCGTTGAAATGGCATTTAAGGTATTAAACAAGAAGTGTGGGTTTAATTGATAACGTAGCATTTTCAATTGCGCTAAATGGGCAACGGTATTTGCTTTTAATACCCGTTGTTTTTCTATTTGTAGCATTTGATAATATTTGCTACCGAAATATAAGCCGCTCCAACTGAGCACGATATAAAAAGACCAGACACTTGATTGGGTATACATCAGCCAAAAATCGGGTTTATAGCCGTGTTTATAAATTTCCCAATAATTTATATTTTTAACCACTTGCCAAAGCACTGCGGTGATATAAGAGGAGCCGATAACTACCATTACAATTTTTACTGGGGAAAAGTTCCACGCACGGCGGTAAATATAACGCAAGGGAACCGTAAAGAGCCAACCGGCATAAGCATTGAGAAAAATAATCACCACAAAAATATCACGTGATTCATGCAATAACGAGCCAAGGTAATGCACTAACGCAAAACCAAACCAGCCAGCACTATGCGCCAACCAAAATAAACGACTTCTATTATCCAGCAACTCTTTCCAATTCACATACTTTCCTAGGTGCCAAGGGGGCAATTAACACGATTGTTTAATACCAAGCTCTTACAATAACGAATACAAAGCTAATATAAACTGATACTTAAGTATGATTGAGTACGCGTGACAATGCACGGTAGTTAATCGTCGCTTTACCACCATTTATCGCGTTTCTTATCATTTAGTTCTTATACCGCTAGCATTGGACCTAATGGCTTACCGCCTAGTAAGTGCATATGAATGTGATAAACCTCTTGGCCGCCATCGTCATTACAATTCATGATCAAACGATAGCCGTTTTCATCAATGCCCTCTTCTTTGGCTAACTTTTTAGCGACAGTGATCATTCTTCCTAAAGTAAGTTCATCGCTCTCGCTAACATCGTTCACTGTAGGAATGAGTTTATTTGGAATAATTAAAATATGGGTATTGGCTCTGGGGGCAATATCTCTAAAAGCGGTGACCAGCTCATCTTGATACAACAATGGCGTTGGAATTTCTTGGCGAATTATTTTAGAGAAAATGGTTTCTGCTGACATGATATGACCCTATAGTGATGATTAAAATATTAATAACACTAGTTTATCTCTAAATATACGTCGATCACACTATCTTATACATTTCCCTCGCGATTATCTGCCTCAGTGTTAACCGATGTACTCATCGACAGTTACTCCTTAATAGTTAATAAAGAATAAAGAATCATCACTCACATGGGTAAATAACAGGCGTCACCGCTTCCGCGACATCACTAAAGCTTAATGAATTAAGATATTGTTCACAAGCTGCCATCGCACTATCTGTTGAGCTGGCATGTACACGCGCCAACACGTCACCTCGATTGACTCGAGTGCCCAGCGGTAAAATACGATCAAAGCCAACTCGGTGATCTATTGCTTGATTATTACTCATTCTACCGCCTCCTAAACCAACCACTGCCAGTCCAATATTTCTAGTGTCCATACTACTCAAATATCCATGACACGGCGCTAGCACATCAACAATATAATCTGCTTTAGGCATTGCTTGCCAAGGTTTTGCTAATAAATCACTGGGGCCGCCTAACGCAGCGACCATCTTACTAAAGACTTCCGCGGCTTTACCTGATGATAATACCAAGTCAATTTTTGCTTGTGCGTCAATTTTATTGCTCGCTAATTGGGTATTAATAAGCATGGTCGAGGCCAATGTGATCACTACTTGATGTAATCTTGGCTCCCGTTGCTTACCTGTTAAATATTTAACCGTTTCATAAATTTCTAAAGCATTACCAGCACTTGTTCCTAACACTTGATTCATATCGGTAATAATCGCTTGGGTGTTCACTCCCGCCTGATTCGCGACTTCAGTAATGCTGCTAGCTAATAATTTCGCCTCATGAAGGGTTGTCATTTGCGCGCCATTACCTACTTTAATATCCATTACTAATGCCTCTAAACCAGCAGCCAATTTTTTCGATAATATCGACGCGGTAATAAGCGGAATTGAAGGCACCGTAGCGGTAATATCACGAATAGCATATAAACGCTTATCTGCTGGGGCTAACGTAGGTGTTTGCGAAATAATCGCCAGACCAAGCTCGGCCACAGTTCGTTTAAAGGTTGGAATACTAGGTTGTACGTTATAACCAGTGATACTTTCTAATTTGTCCGCCGTGCCCCCCGTATGTCCCAAGCCACGTCCTGAGATCATCGGTACATAACCACCACAAGCGGCAATAATGGCTGCCAGCATAAAACTCACTTTATCGCCCACGCCACCGGTTGAATGTTTGTCTACAATGGGGCCATCAATACCCTGCCAAGTGAGCACCTCGCCAGATTTCATCATGGCTTGGGTTAGCTGCACGGTTTCATTTGCCGTTAAGCCTTGCTGAAAAATAGCCATGGCCATCGCGCCAACTTGAGCATCATTAAAGGTATTGTTAACTAAACCGTCGACAAAAAAATTAATTTCATCATTTTCTAGAATTTTATTGTCGCGTTTTTTAGTAATAATTTCTTGAGGTAATAACATTAAATAAATTCCTATCGTTATAATCTTGTCGTGGCATTGCGTAGCAAGTAGTAAAATACTAACCAAGTAAATCATCGGGTAAAAATGCATCTGGCAACAATTGTTCAACCGTCCACAGTTGCTGTGCGTTTAAATGATTGGTTGCCATTACTTGTGCCGTTCTAGGAAAAAATTCACTTATTACCTGTCGGCAAGCACCACAAGGTGGCGTTAGCTTTTCTTGCTCTGTGTAAATAACCATGGCAATAAATTCTACAGTGTTACCACTTGCATTATTAATGACACCTTGAGCAATACAATTTCGTTCTGCACAAACGGTCAAACCGTACGATGCATTTTCAACATTGCAGCCTTGAACAATGGTATTTTCAGTGGTTAATGCTGCCGAACCCACTTTAAAATTACTATAGGGTGAGTAGGACTTTCTAGAAGCAAGTTGCGCTTGTGCACTTAGCGCTTGCCAAACAATAGATTTATCGGGTTTATTTATTATCTGTTTCATCAATCACCATCCAAAAAACAAAAACTGACCATGTAGTCAACTTGTTAATTATATTAACATTGATTTTCATTATTGGAACTAAATTTATACCAATTCCATTAAGTTTTTGAACTTGTTGTGCGTAGGAAAAAAATATCAAAGCAAGTCGCTAGATTGAGTGATAGCTGGCTATTAGGATTGAGTTCAAACGCTGCCTTGACGTATTTTAACCAGCACAAGTGGACAATAATTTAATGACATTGACATTGGTACTACTACTAACAGTAGACATAAAAAAACCGTGTTAACAACACGGTTTTTTATCGGTAATTACATATTAGAAGTCGTATTAGAAATCGTATTTAACACCAACACGTATTTCCCATAAAGAAGCATCGGTTACACGACTTTGCGCTGTTGGGCTATCGTAACCGTCAAAGGAGTATTGGCCGTCATCGGTAATCGATGTTTCAACAGCACTTTGTAAGAAGCTGCCTTGTTTAAGCACGCCCCAATCATCGTTAAGCATATTGCCAAAGTTTTCTATTACTAAGAAAGCACTGGCACTATCACCCTTTCTAAAACCCGGTAATTTTTGTTCGACTCTTACATCAAACTTAGTCCACCAGCCGCCATCAAGTTCATTACGTTCCATAATTCGGCCACGCGTTAAACCTTCGCTTTCAATAAAGTCATTAAATGCTTGTTGATCAAAATCGGCACCATAAACCACTAAAGGATCATTTTCTGTAGGCACATATAACAATTCGTGGTCGGTATCATGGTAATAGCCAAAACCGCTTGACCCTGAATTAAAATTATAATCATACGGGTTAGTTTGGTTAGCTTGCCCGAAAAGGCTAAACTGTGTTTGATAGCCTTCAATAAACTCATGTGTATAGGTTACATTCAAGGTGAATCTATGCGGGATTTCATAACTCGAGGTGGCAACTCCTGGATTTTCAGCATCACTAACCGCAATACCATTATAGTTTGAAAACGCTACCGAACTCGTCATTGGATGAACATCGTTTGCATCGGTATATGCATAAGATGCCGTAGCAGCTAATCCATTGTCGTATTCTTTACTTACTGCAAAAGATACTACTGTGGTATCGCCTGAATCTCCTTTAACATTCGTTAATAAGAAATCATTATTTCTACCATGATTTACGCCAGCATAAATTGGACGACCGTCTGGCGCGGTATCAATTTGCTCATTCGCTAAGTTTTGCACTATCGCGGCGTCTTTTTTATCGGTATAAAGTAAATCAGCCATTATCACGTATTCATTTTCGGTAACGTAAGTTAAACCAAGTGCATATTTCCAT